>ERZ1292640.131-Hain-H43-02um-R1-131-length-58614-cov-7_pt1 | contig 58614 bp, 57 predicted proteins | sample MGYA00564404_ERZ1292640 | MGnify/ENA primary metagenome ERZ1292640 (study PRJEB36523, sample SAMEA6512636) | groundwater metagenome | collected 2019-01-08 | study: AquaDiva: Metagenomics assemblies of 32 groundwater samples | reverse complement strand
ATCGCGACGGATGAAGCAAGTTGTTCGTCACCCCCGCACCCCGTCTGTCACCCCCGCGCCCCGTCTGCCACCCCCGCAACTTCTGTCACCCCCGCTAACGCGGGGGTCCAGACTCTGGATTCCCGCCTCCTTGGGCCGCCGTAGCCGAAGGCGAAGGCGCCCGCGGGAATGACGATAGCAGCGCTACTGCAGCGTCTCCCGGACCAGTTCGCATACCATGCGCCCCACGGCGAGGCAGGCGGTCAGACCCGGTGAACTGATGCCCGAGGCCTGCACCAGCCGCGGGCACTGCGTGTCGCGGCGGATCAGGAAGTCGGCGAAGGTGACGGCCGGTGGATTCAGATTCGCGCGAATCCCGCTGCCGCCCAGCCGTAACTGGTCCAAGGTAGTTCCAGGAAGCAACTGACGCGTCGGCTCGAGGAAGGCATCGACATCCAGTCGGCCGTTCTCATAGTCGTCCTTGCTCGACTGGTGATGGACGGTCGGGCCAATCAGGACGCTGCCCCAGGTGGTCTTGGTCAGGTGCACGCCGAGGCCATGTCCCGAGCGGTGGGGCAGCGGATACACCAGCGCGTTCACGTGCCGTGCGGCTGCCGGCGTCAGTTCGGCGTACTCCCCGCGGCAGGGATAAATCGTGAACGACTCTCCGCCAAGCGCGGCAGAGACGTCGTCGGCGTGCAGACCGGCGGCGTTGACGACGGCCCGCGCCAGGATCTCCTCCCGATCGGTGCGCACCACGAGGCCTCCTGAGGTGGTCTTGCCGCCGGCGACGCGAGTGCCTGGCAGCAGATACCCCCCACGGTCCTCGACCAGGCGGGCCAGCGTGTGGGCCAGTGCTTCAGGTTCGACGATGCCGGTGTTCGGCGAAAACAGGGCCGCGACGCCGGCGGCATGGGGTTCGCGGCGGCAGATGAAATCGCGGTCAACCAGCGTCAGGCCTTCCACGCCATTGGCCTCGCCGCGCGATTTCAGTTCGACGAGCTCCCCGGCTTCGCGATCGTCCAGGGCCACAATCAGCTTGCCGCACCTGGCGTGTGGGACGCCGTGCCGGTTGCAGAACTCGTACAAGAGCCGCGCACCCTCGACGCAGAGGCGCGTCTTCAGCGAATCTCTGGGGTAGTAGAGGCCGGCATGGATCACGCCGCTATTGTGCGTGCTGGTGTCCATGCCCGGCTTCGGGTGCCGCTCGAGCACGCACACCTCGAGGCCAGATTCGGCAAGTGCCAGCGCCGATGCCAGGCCGGTGACGCCTGCTCCAACCACCACGACGTCGACCGATTCCATGGCTGCGCCTCAGTGTCTGTGGGGAGACAAGGCCTGGTCCGACCTTGATTCCATGCGTCTGAACCTCATAAGATCGATCGATGTTTCCCGACGGGACTGAGGAACCAACACATGGCGAAGCGCGCAATCATCACGGGCATCACAGGGCAGGATGGATCCTACCTGGCCGAGCTGCTGCTCGAGCATGGGTACCAGGTGACCGGCATCATCCGCCGGTTGAGCCATCCGAACTACGAGCGCATCGAGCACCTGCTCGATCGTATCAAACTCCGGCCGGCCGATTTGCTCGACGAGCTGTCCCTCATCCGCGCCATCGAAGAGGAGCAGCCCGACGAGTTCTACAACCTGGCCGCCATGTCGTTCGTGCCGGCGTCGTGGGAGCAGCCTCTGCTGACCGGCGAGTTCAACGCGCAGGGTGTCACCCGCGTGCTGGAGGCCATTCGCCACGTGAACCCGAAGATCAAGTGCTACCAGGCTTCCTCCAGCGAGATGTTCGGCAAGGTGCGCGAGGTGCCGCAGACCGAGCTGACGCCGTTCTACCCGCGCAGCCCGTACGGCGTGTCGAAGGCCTTTGGCCATTACATCACGGTCAACTACCGCGAAAGCTACGGCCTGTTTGCCTGTTCGGGCATCCTGTTCAATCATGAGTCGCCGCGGCGAGGCCTGGAATTCGTCACACGCAAGGTGACCGATGGGGTGGCACGCATCAAGCTTGGCCTGGCCAACAAGCTGTACCTCGGCAATCTCGAGGCGCATCGCGACTGGGGCTTTGCCGGCGACTATGTGCGCGCCATGTGGTTGATGCTGCAGCAGCCGACGCCTGACGACTACGTCGTGGCGACAGGCATCAGCCATTCGGTGAAGGACCTGGTGAAGATTGCCTTCGCCCATGCCGGTCTCGAGTGGGAGTCCCACGTGGAGATTTCCGCAAGCCTGCTGCGGCCCGCCGAGGTGGATCACCTGATCGGCAACGCCGCCAAGGCCCGCCAGACGCTCGGGTGGGAGCCGTCGGTGGACTTCCCGGGTCTGGTCGGCATGATGGTGGACGCCGATCTGGCGCGGCTAGCAGCCCGTAAGTAGAGGTAGACGATGACATTGCTCGAGCGTATTCATCAGAAGGACTGCAAAGTCGGCATTATCGGGCTTGGCTATGTCGGTCTGCCGCTGGCGGCCGAGCTGGCGCGGGCGGGATTCCACGTGACGGGCTTCGACGTGGACGCGTGGAAGGTCAGCGAGTTGAATGCCGGACGCAGCTACATCCCCGATGTGGCGACCGCCGATGTGGCCGAGGTCGTGCGGTCGGGGCACTTCAAGGCCACCACGGACATGTCGGCGCTCGCTGAGATGGACGTCATCGACATTGCCGTGCCGACACCGCTGCGCAAGACGAAAGACCCCGACATGTCGTATGTCGTGCAGGCCGTTGAGGCGGTGAAGCGGCACCTGCGCCGAGGGCAACTCATCAGCCTGGAATCCACGACGTATCCTGGAACCACCGACGAGCTGGTGAAGCCGATGCTGGAGGAGACAGGCCTGAAGGCCGGCAGCGATTTCTACCTGGTGTTCTCGCCGGAACGCGTGGACCCCGCCAACCCGCAGTACCAGACGAAAGACATTCCGAAGGTGGTGGGCGGCATCGATCTCTACAGCACGGAACTCGCCTGTGCGCTCTACGGCCAGGTGGTGACCAAGACCGTGCCGGTCAGCTCGACGGTGGTGGCCGAGATGGCCAAACTGCTCGAGAACACGTTCAGGTCGGTGAACATCGGCATGGTGAACGAATTGGCGCTGATGTGTCATCGGATGGGCATCGATGTGTGGGAAGTGATCGACGCCGCCAAGACCAAGCCGTTCGGATTCATGCCGTTTTACCCGGGGCCAGGCCTCGGGGGACATTGCATACCGATCGACCCGTTCTATCTGTCCTGGAAGGCCCGGCAAAGCGGTTTCGAGGCGCGTTTCATCGAGCTGGCCGGCCAGGTGAACGGCTCGATGCCCGAGTGGGTGGTGACGCGCGTGGCCGACGCCCTCAACTCCGTAAAGAAAGCCGTCAACGGCTCGCGGGTTCACCTCTACGGCGTGGCGTACAAGAAAAACGTGGGCGACATGCGCGAGTCACCCGCGCTCGACGTCATCGAACACCTGATGCGCCGGGGCGCCCTGGTGAGCTACAGCGATCCGTTCGTGCCGAAGTTCGCGCATGGCGGGCATGAGTTTCGGGCGATCTCCACCGAGGCGGCGCTCTCCACGACGCCTGATTGTGTCGTAATTACGACCGACCACGACGCGTTCGACTATGCCGAATTGGTGCAGAAAGCATCGCTCATTCTCGACAGCCGGAACGCGCTGAAAGGTGTGACGTCGGCGAAGATCGTCAGGCTGTAAGTACCTGCTTGGCGCGCCTTCGCGACAGCAGCAGCAGATTCTTCGTCACCCCTGAGCGAGCGGGAATGACCGGAGGGCGGCCCTTCGTTAGAGGCGCTGGCCGATGATGGCGTAGTCGGTGTACGAGAACATCGCCGCGTTCAGCTTCTCCACGTTTTCATTGAACGTCTGCGCCAGGTTCACGAGGCCCAGCGTCGTGGCGGCAGGCGGGAGGCGGCACGATTGCAGCTTGGCATCGGCGGGGTAGGGAGAGAGCCAGCGCACCTCCACCCGCTGGAACCCGGACGCGAGAACCAGGTACTTGAGCGTGTCTGGATGCAGCGGCCACGCGTGCGTGATGTCACGGATATACGCCTCGAAGAACGCCACCCAACACGCCGGGTTGAGCGTCTCGAGCGCCATGCGCGATCCAGGCCTGAGCTTGTGGTAGGCGGTATCGAGAAAACGCAGCAGGTACGGCGGCGGGAAATGCTCGACCACCTGTGCGGCCATCAGGCCACCCAGTGACCCGTCTGGCAACGAGTTCAAGTACCCGATCGCGTCGCCCTCGCGCACGTCGAGGCCCCGCGCCTGGCACACCTCCACCATTTCGTGATTGATGTCGAGGCCGTGCGCTTTCACGCCGTGCTCGGCGAGCAACGCCAGGAACTCGCCGCGTCCGCAGCCCAGGTCGAGCACATCGCACGCACCTTCAAACAGCGTCACGTACCCAAGTTGCCGCTCTCGAATGTCGGCCTGCGAGCCGCGGAACTTGTTCTCGAATCCCACGTACTTGTAGGCGTTGACCGGATCGCTCACCGCGTTGGCGGATGGCGAGGGGAGTGTGCCGGTCGGAACAGCCACCGATGTCGAGACCGCCGGCGTGGCTGCGTGAGTGCCGGGCTGAGGCAGCGCGGCCGGACCGGCCAGCAGTCGTTCGAGTTCACGTTTCAGGGTGAATCCGGTTTGCTGCACGCCCGCGATGCTGGTTCTCAGTTCGTCCACGGCGGCCACGTACCGCTGCTCGCGCGCCACCATCGATTCCCACCGCTTCTGCAGCTCGGCCGACACGCCATCCACGCCCGACGAGAGTCCATGCACGATGAGCGCAAGCGCCTCGCCCCGATCCTTGGTGTCCACATACAGCGTGATGGCCTGCAGATACAGAATCAGCCTGGTGTGGAACTCCTGCAGCGCCTCCAGTTGGCCGCGCACCATCGCCAACGTGCTCTCGATGGACTGCCGCGTGGCCCGGTGCACGCCCACGTTGCGATTGATGTGATCGACCAGGGCCGCGTTGAAGGTCTGCTGACGCTCCAGCACCGGGGCGACCAGCGCCCACACAAATGACGCGAGCCGGCGGCGCCACCCCGAGAACGGCGCCACCGGAGAATCGGCCAGGGTGTTCCACCGCTCATTGATCGGCGTGATCTGATGCTCGTCGTAGCCAGGTGGCGGGTGGGGAAGGTCGCCGACCGGCGGGACAGCCAGATCGAGGGCCGTCAGCGCCTCGTTGTAGCGGCGGTCCGCGTCCCGGCGTTCTTCACCAAGCCGATCGATCTCGTCGCGGTTGAGCGTGCGCCCGAAAAACATGATCCTCTCCTACCAGTCCAGCGAGATCCCGAACCGTGTGCTGATGGCCCGCGCCTGTCGGGTGCCATCTGCCAGCAGGTGGGCTGGCCAACCGGCCCGATTCGGATCGGGCGCAGCGGCGGTCTGCGCCAGCGCCGTGTCGTAGTCGGTCACCATCACATCCAGACTGGCTTCGGCGGCCCAGTAGCGACGCGCAGCGGCGCCCAGCCTCGTGCGCAGCGCCGCATCTTCGGCCAGGCGTCGAAGGCATATTCGCAACATGTAGACCTCGTCGAGCAGCTCTACCGCGACACACACAGGCACGGTCACACCGGGCGTGGTGCACTTCACGGTATTCGATCGGAGATCCAGGCTGGGCACATCCGTGGTGTGCGCGAGATCGGTCACGATGGTCGGCTTGCCCGCGGCCAGGCATCTCAGCCACGCTGCCGAGGTCTCTCGGGAGGTCGGCCACCGCAAATTGAGGCAGATATCCACGGCGGCCAGGTACTCTGGCAGCCGGTCGTCCTCGACGTAGCCGGTGACAGCCACCCGATCTTCCACGCCCCGCTGGCGAGCTTGGGCCATCACGTCGTAGTGGCTGTCGGCGCCACCCACGACGAGCAGACGCAACAGCGGAACCGCATCGGCGAGCTGAGCCAGTGCCATCAGCGCGTCCGACAGACCCTTCTCTGGCGTGACCCGTCCAAACGACCCCACCACGATCGAGTCTGGCGGCACGCCGTGACGCGCGAGCACCTCGGCGCGCGATGCCCGGACGTCCGCACTCGGGTCAACGACCCCTGGACGCACACGGATGACGGTGCTGGCCGGATACAGACCGGCGATTTCCCGTTCCAGCCACGCGTTGTGCACCGCCAACACTCGGCCGGCCTCGACAGGCACCCTGAGCATGGGCCACAGATAGAGGAGGGAGCCGCCGAGCCCGGACACCGTCAGGTCGGCGATGCCCCGCACGGCGTCGGGATGGCAGTACTCGAACTCCGCCCGATAGTCGTCTGCCCGCAGGTCGCCAATCAGGCCCTTCGCGCGGGCCTGGTGCACCTGGCCGTCGTGGAGCACCACCAGACCCGGGTACCGCACCATGTACGGCCACATGTAGTGATGGCACACGTCATTACCGAGCTGGAAGACCACCACGTCATACGGCTGGGTCGCGTGCCGCCAGGGAAAATCGTGAGCGCCGAAGACCGTCACGCCGGCCACGGCACCCGTGCGGGGCGAGCGACCACCATGGCCCTCGTCGACAAACGCGTGAATCTCGTGACGCGCCGCCAGCCTTGGCAGCAGCTCGGCGCTGTAGGCCGCGATGCCCGACCGGCCGGGCGGCAGGGGACTGAACCAGGCCACGCGCATGGGGTTTCACCGTATCACAAGCGCGGACGGCCGGTTCACGCCGTTGAGCCTTAACGGGCTGTTAACACTTGCCCGTCCTCCCCTTCGTCCATTAGCATGGGTCTGACTTATGCAAGGCTGGTTCTCGATTGTCATCCTGGCTCTCTTGGGTGTCGCGTTCTCGCTGGGCTCGATCGTCCTCGCCAGGTTCGTCGGCCCGCGCAAGCCGACCGCCGAGAAACAGGCTCCGTACGAGTGTGGCATGCCCCCGGTTGGTGATGCCCGCGAGCGCCACTCGGTGAAGTTCTACCTGGTGGCGATGATTTTCCTGCTGTTCGACATCGAGGTGGCGTTTCTGTACCCGTGGGCCATGTCGATTCGAGACCTGCAGTGGACGGGCTTCGTGCAAGTCGTAGTGTTTTTTGCCATCCTGGTGGCCGGCTACGCCTACGTCTGGAAGAAGGGCGCGCTGAACTGGGACCGGCCCTGATTGACGTGACCCTCTCTAGTGTTCCCCCGACCCCTGTCGGCTCGCTCTCGGAGCGGGCGTGTGTGACGGATACACGATGGTTCCTGAGAACGACATCCCGGTATTGACGACGACCGTGGAGAAGATGGTGCAGTGGGCGCGCCGGTCGTCGATCTGGCCGGTCACGTTTGGCCTGGCGTGTTGCGCCATCGAGATGATGTCGATGAGCGCCTCGCGCTACGACATTGCTCGGTTCGGCGCCGAGGTGTTTCGCGGGTCGCCGCGCCAGTCCGACCTGATGATCGTGGCCGGCCGGCTGTCGCGAAAGATGGCGCCGGCGCTGCGCCGCATCTACGACCAGATGCCCGAGCCCAAGTGGGTGATCTCGATGGGTGCCTGCGCATCGTGTGGCGGCGTGTTCGACAACTACGCCATCGTGCAGGGCGTCGACCAGGTCGTGCCGGTCGACGTGTTCGTCCCCGGCTGTCCCCCGCGGCCGGAAGCCCTGTTGTACGGCATCATTCAACTGCAGAAGAAGATCGACAAGCAGCGTGCCTTTGCCTGAAGGATGGTTCGCTGACGTACGGGACCCATGGATAGAGCCGCTATCGTAGCCGCCCTGGAGGCGCTTGTGCCGGGCGCTGGCGTTCGCGCCGTGCCGAGCATCGACCAGCCGACCATTGTCGTGCCGCCGGCCCAGTTGCTGCCGGTATGTACGGCGCTGCGCGACGCGCCAGGCCTGGCGTTTACCGCGCTGGTCGACGTGATCGGCGTAGACCTGCTCCCGCGAAGCCCGCGTTTCGAGGTGAACTACCACCTGGTGGCGCCCGACATCCCCGCCCGACTGCGTGTGAAGGTCCTGCTCGGCGGTGACACTCCCCGCGTGTCGAGCGTGACGGGCATCTGGCCGTCGGCCGGTTTTCTCGAACGCGAAGTGTGGGATCTCATGGGCGTAGTCTTCGACGGGCACCCCGATCTGCGGCGGTTGCTGACGCCAGACGACTGGGAGGGGCACCCGCTGCGAAAGGACTACCCGGTGCAGGTCAGCGTGCCCGTGAAGTTCCACGAACCGCTCCAACTGACCGAGCAGCAATTCCGCGCCAACCTCGAACGCGACCGGCGCGTCAGGAGTACAGACGTGTGATGCCCAACGATTTCGCGGCCATCGTCAGCCGCACGCTCGCCGAGTCGGCACGGCTCCACACCGAGTCTCAGGCCACGGCGGTGGTCTCGAGCGTGGCGGCGGTCGAGGCGATGATCGCCGCGTTGCGGAAAGGCGGCAAGATCCTGGTGTGCGGGAACGGGGGCAGCGCGTCCGACGCGCAGCACTTCGCCGCCGAGTTGGTCGGCCGCTTCGAGAAGGAACGCCCGGCCCTGGCCTCCATTGCGCTCACCACGGATACGAGCATTCTGACCGCGATCGCCAACGACTACTCGTACGAACGCGTGTTTGCCCGGCAGGTGGATGCCATCGGCCGGCTGGGCGACGTCTTGCTGGGCATCTCGACCAGTGGCGGGTCTCAGAGCGTGCTCGAGGCGATCACCGTGGCGCGGGCTGCCGGGTTGACGACCATTGCGCTTACCGGCCGGTCGGGCGGTGTGGTGGGCGCGGCGGCCGACATCCACGTGAATGTGCCGGCGTCCTCAACGGCCCGCGTCCAGGAAGTGCACCGCACGCTGCTGCACGCGATGTGCGCCTTGATCGAACGGGAGCTCTATGCCTGAGCTGCGCACCGAGACGATGACGGTGAACATGGGGCCGCAGCACCCCTCGACGCACGGCGTGCTGCGCCTGGTGCTGACGCTGGACGGCGAAACCGTACTCGCGATTCAGCCGACGGTCGGCTACCTGCACACCGGCATCGAAAAGACGGCCGAGCAGAAGAAGTGGCAACAGGTGATTCCTCTGGTCGAGCGGATGGACTATCTGAGCTCCCACTCGAACACGCTGAGCTACGTGTTGAGCGTGGAGAAACTGCTCGGCCTCCAGATGCCCGACCGCGTGATATGGATCCGCGTACTGCTGGTCGAGCTGCAGCGGCTGAACAGTCATCTGGTCTGGCTGGGCTCGCACGGCATGGAACTGGGCGCCGTCACCGTGATGCTCTACACGTTCAACGAGCGCGAGCGCCTCCTGAACGTGAACGAGCTGATTGCCGGTTTCCGGATGTTTCCCAGCTACATCCGCGTCGGCGGCCTGCGCGAGGACCTGCCCCCCGGCTTCCACGACGCGGTGAGGCAGATTCTGGATCGGCTGCCTGGCAAGATCGACGAGTTCGAGGACCTGTTGACGAAGAACGAGATCTTCGTGCGCCGCACGCGCAACGTCGGGGTGATTTCCAAGGCCGACGCCCACGCATGGGGCCTGGTAGGCCCGAACGCCCGCGGGTCGGGTTCGATCTACGACGTGCGCAAGGCGTTCCCCTACTGCGGGTACGAGACGTTTGACTTCGATGTGCCGGTCGGAGCCAGAGGCGATGTCTTCGATCGCTACCTGGTGCGCATGGACGAGATGCGGCAAAGCGTCAGCCTCTGTACCCAGGCGCTCGAGCGGATTGGCCCGCGCGGCACCTTCGCGGCCGACGACCCGCGCGTGGTGCCGCCGCCGAAAGACAAGGTCTACACTGAGATGGAAGCGCTCATCCAGCACTTCCTGATCTACTCGCAGGGATTCACGGTGCCCGCCGGCGAAGCCTACGTGCCCGTCGAGGGGCCGCGCGGCGAGCATGGCTGCCACGTGGTGTCTGACGGCGGTAACCGGCCGTGCCGCGTGAAGATGCGTTCGCCGTCGCTGATGGCCTGCCAGGCGCTGGAAACGATGGTCAAGGGTGGGCTGATTGCCGACGTGATCAGCGTGATTGGCTCGATCGACGTGGTGATGGGGGACGTGGACCGGTGACATTCCACCCGACGATGCCATACGACACGGGGCTCCACCGCTCGGAGCGCCGTCTGCCCGAGCAGGGCGAGCCGTTTGCCTACACGCCCGAGAACCGCGCGCGCCTCGAAGAGATGGCCAGGCGCTACCCGCCCGAGCGGCGGCGGTCGGCGCTGTTGCCTGCGCTGTACCTGGTGCAGCGGCAACAGGGCTACGTGTCGGCCGAGGCGATGGAGCACGTGGCCGGTGTGATTGGGGTGACGCCAGCCGACGTCGAGGACGTCGTGTCGTTCTACACGATGTTCTACTCGAAGCCGGTTGGGAAGTACGTCCTCCAGGTCTGCCGCACGCTGTCGTGCGCGCTCAATGGCGCCGAGTGCGTCACCAAGGAGCTGGCCAACAAGCTGGGCATCAGGCCGGGCGAGACCGATCCGACGGGCACCTTTACGCTGCTCGAAGTGGAGTGCCTGGGCGCTTGCGATCGGGCGCCGGTGGTGATGGTGAACGACCATTGGCACGAGTGCCTGTCTCGGGAGGCGGCCGTGCGGCTGGTGGACGACCTGCTGGCGCGCGGCCCCGAGGCGTTGAGCGGGTGTCACCTGTGCGTGGAACGAAGGTAGCAGGGTAGATGTTCGAACCTGTCCTCACCAGTTTCGTTCGCGAGCCGAACAGCTTCACGCTCGACGTGTCCCTGCGGCACGGCGCCTACGAAGGGCTGCGCCGCGCGCTGGCCATGCCGCCCGGCCAGGTCATCGACATCGTCAAGGCGTCGGGGTTGCGCGGCCGTGGCGGCGCGGGCTTTCCCACCGGCATGAAGTGGGGCTTCGTGCCGAAAGGCTCATCCAAACCGACGTACGTCTGCTGCAACGCCGACGAAAGCGAGCCCGGCACGTTCAAGGATCACGTGCTGATGGAGCGCAATCCGCATCTGGTGCTCGAAGGCTGCGCGATCGCGTGCTACGCCATCGGCGCGAAGGTGGCGTACATCTACATTCGTGGAGAGTTCCACCACGTGGCCGACGTGCTGGAATCGGCCATCGCTGAAGCCCACGCCGGCGGGTACCTTGGACGCCAGATTTTCGGGAGCGGCTTCGACTGCGACATCTACGTGCACCGTGGCGCTGGTGCCTACGAGGCGGGCGAAGAGTCGGCGCTGCTCGAGTCGCTCGAGGGCAAACGCGCCCAGCCCCGGTTGCGGCCGCCCTTTCCGGCCGTGGTCGGCCTGTACGGGTGCCCCACGATCGTCAACAACGTGGAGACGCTGGCCAACGTGCCTCCCATCCTGCGCCAGGGCGCCGAGTGGTACGCGGCCCTTGGCCCGGAGAAAAACGGCGGGCCGAAGTTGTTCTGTATCAGTGGCCACGTGACGCGCCCCGGCGTGTACGAGGCGTCCATGCGGACCACGCTGCGTGAGCTCATCTATGACTACGCAGGCGGCATCCGTGACGGGCGCGCGTTGAAGGCGGTGATTCCGGGCGGATCCTCCACGCCCGTGCTGCTGCCAGACACGCTCGACACCGAGGCCAGCTTCGACGGAATCGCGAAGGCCGGCTCGATGCTGGGCTCGGCGGCGCTCATCGTGATGGACGACTCGACGTGCATGGTCTGGGCCGCCGAGAATCTGATGCACTTCTACGCGCACGAGTCGTGCGGCAAGTGCACACCGTGCCGCGAAGGCGCCGACTGGATGCTCAAAATCCTGCAGAAGATCGAGTCCGGCGCGGGCGAAATGCGCGACCTCGACCTGCTGCTGAGCGTGGCCAACAACATCGCCGGCAAGACGTTGTGCCCGTTCGGCGACGCCGCGGTGGCGCCGGTGCTGAGCACGCTGCAACACTTCCGGCACGAGTACGAAGCGCACATCCGCGAGGGGCGATGCCCGCTCCACGCGCCCTGGCGGTGCGGACACGCATGATTCCCGTCTATTTCGCCCAGGTCGGTATCATTTTCGCCACCTTCGGCCTGCTGCTGCTGGCGGCGGCCATCATGGTGTACTCCGAGCGCAAGGTCGCCGCCATCATCCAGCAGCGCTACGGCCCCTACCTGGTCGGGCCCAAGGGCATGCTGCAGCCGATCGCCGATGTCGTGAAGCTGATCTTCAAAGAAACGCTGCGGCCGCTTGGGGCCGATCGCCTGCTGTTCATGCTGGCGCCGCTGATTTCCGCCACGGCGGCGTTTGCGGCCTTCGCCGTCGTGCCGTTTGGCGCCAAGACCACGCTGTTCGGCCTCCTCGACACGCCGATGTCGCTGCAGATCGCCGACGTCAACGTGGCCGTGCTGGTGATATTCGCCATCACGTCGGTGAGCCTGTACGGCATCGTGCTGGCCGGCTGGAGTTCGAACAGCAAGTACTCGTTGCTCGGGGCGCTGCGATCCGTATCGCAAATGATCAGCTACGAACTGTCGTACGGGCTGTCGCTGGCGTCGGTGATCGTCGTGGCCGGTTCGCTCTCGCTCACCGACATCGTCAACGCGCAGGCCGGCACCTGGCTCGGCTTCATCCCACGGTGGTTCGTGTTCCTGCAGCCGGTGGGGTTCGTGATCTTCATGATCGCCGGCATCGCCGAGACGAACCGCGCCCCGTTCGACTTTCCCGAAGCGGAGCAGGAGCTGGTAGCCGGCTACCACACCGAGTACAGCAGCACGCCGTTCATGATGTTCTTCCTGGCGGAGTACATCAACATGGTGACGGCGGCGGCCGTCGCCACCGATTTGTTCCTCGGCGGCTGGCATGGCCCGTGGCTGCCCGACTACCTGGGCTGGATCTGGTTCTTGATCAAGATCGGCGCGATTCTGTTTTTCTACATCTGGATGCGCTGGACGCTGCCCCGATTGCGGTACGACCAGCTGATGACCTTCGGCTGGAAAGTGCTGCTGCCGCTGGCGGCCGTCAACCTGATCGTGACAGCAGCGGGGGTCATTTACTTTGGCTACTGACGTGGTGCTCTTCTACCTGTTCGGCACAGTCGCGGTGGTCGCGTCGCTGCTGGTGGTGCTGCAGCGCAACCCGATGCACAGCGTGCTGCTGCTCATCGTGTCGTTCGTGGCGCTGGCGGGCCTCTACATCCTGCTGGACTCGCCCTTTGCGGCCGTCATCCAGATCATCATCTATGCCGGCGCCATCATGGTGCTCTTCCTGTTTGTGGTGATGCTGCTCAACGCGCACAAGGAGGACGATCCGCCGGCCGGATCCCTGACCGCGGGCGGTCCCCTGCGTATCGGCGCCGTCCTGGCCGTCGTGCTGACCGCGGAACTGATCTGGGCGCTTGTCCGGGCCGAGGGGACCCGCGACGGACTGCTGGCGGGTGGCGCGGGCGCAGACCCGGGCACCCTGGGTTCGGTGCGCGAGCTGGGACGGGTGCTGTTCACCGACTATGCCTTTGCGTTCGAAGTGACGTCGATCCTGATCATCGTGGCCATGGTGGGCGCCGTGGTCCTGGCCAAGCGGGAGCTGTAGCGCGATGGTTCCTCTCGAACACTACCTGACGCTGTCGGCCATCCTGTTCGCCACGGGCACCATGGGCGTGTTCCTGCGGCGCAACGTGATCACCGTGCTGCTGTCGATCGAAGTGATGTTGAATGCCGTGAACGTGGCGTTCATCGCCTTCGGCCGCGCGCTCGGCTCGGCTGACGGGCAGGTGATCATGTTCTTTGTCGTCACCGTGGCGGCGGCCGAAGCCGCGGTGGGGCTGGCGATCGTGATTGCGCTGTTCCGCCACCGCGAGACGCTTAATCCGGACGTGTTCACCAGCTTGAAGTGGTGAGGGGATTCGTGCTGCGCTTCATTCCGCTGCTGCCGTTTCTCGGGTTCCTGATCAACGCCTCGTTCGGGCGCCGTCTCCCGAAGGCCCTGTCGGGCGGCGTGGCCTGCCTGCTGATGTTCGGCGCGTTTCTGGTGTCGGCCGCCGCGGTCTGGTCGCTCTCCGGGATGCCCGCGGCCGAACGCGGCATGGTCGACCACGTGGGGACTTGGTTCGAGTCGGGCACGCTGTCGGTCCCCATCACGCTGCGGCTCGACCCTCTGGCGGCCGTGATGATCCTGGTGGTGAGCGGGATCGGCTTCCTGATTCACGTGTACTCGACCGCCTACATGCACGAGGAGCGCGACAGCGAATACGCGCGGTACTTCTCCTATCTGAACCTGTTTGCGGCATTCATGCTGGTGCTGGTGCTCGGCGCGAACTTCCCGGTGATGTTTGTCGGCTGGGAAGGCGTGGGTCTCTGCTCGTACCTGCTGATCGGCTTCTGGTTCACCAAACGCTCGGCCTCCGACGCCGGCAAGAAGGCGTTCATCGTGAACCGCATCGGCGACTTCGGGTTCCTGCTGGGCATGTTCCTGGTGTGGGTGCAGTTTGGCACCCTCGACTTCCAGGGCGTGGCCCATCTGGCAGGGCAGGTGCCGCCCGAGGCGGGCTTCGGCGTGATCTCGATCGCCACGCTGTTGCTGTTTCTGGGGGCGACGGGCAAGTCGGCCCAGATTCCGCTGCACGTATGGTTGCCAGACGCGATGGAGGGCCCGACACCGGTGTCGGCCCTGATCCATGCGGCCACGATGGTGACAGCCGGTGTGTACATGATCGGGCGCAACGCCGTGCTGTTCGGGCACGCGCCCGAGACCATGGCGATTGTCGCAGGCATCGGTGTGGCCACGGCCCTTCTGGCCGGCACGATCGGCCTGGTGCAAAACGACATCAAGCGGGTGCTCGCCTACTCGACCGTGTCGCAGTTGGGCCTGATGTTCGTGGCGATGGGCGTCGGCGCGTTTGCCGCCGGCATCTTTCACCTCTACACCCACGCGTTTTTCAAGGCGCTGTTGTTCCTCGGTTCAGGCGCCGTCATCCATGCGCTGGCCGGTGAACAGGACATCAGGAAAATGGGAGGGCTGCGGCGCGACCTGCCCATCACATACTGGACGTTCTTGATCGGTGCGCTGGCCATTGCCGGCGTACCGCTGCTCTCTGGGTTTTTCAGCAAGGACGAGATCCTGTTCCGCGCCTACGCCGGCGGACACATCCTGATCTGGGGCATTGCCGCGGTCACGTCGTTGCTGACCGCCATCTACATGTTCCGGCTCGTGTTCCTGACGTTTCACGGGGAGCGGGCCGTCGCAGGAGGCGGGGCCGGACACGACGTTGGGCATCGGGCCGCACACCAATCCGGCGGGCATGCCATAGCCGGGCCTGGCGGAGGCGGCCATGATGCTCCGAAGGCCATGGCCATTCCACTCGTGTTACTGGCCATAGGGTCGATCGTCGCTGGTTACGTCGGAGTACCGGCGGCGGTTGGCGGGAGCAACCGCATCGAGCACTTCCTGGCACCCAGCTTCGCGGTGCCCGGAATCGAGGCCGCCGCCGAACACGCCGCTGAACCGGCGGCGGGCGAAGGGGCTATCACGTCCGGACGGGTTCACGACGAGCGCGCGCTGGAGCTCGGCCTGATGGGCCTGTCGAGCGGCATTGCCGTCGCCGGGATCGGGATTGCGGTGTTTTTCTTTGTCCGAAACCGCGCCGCCGCCGACCGCCTGGCCGGAAGCCTTCCGAGGGTGCACCGGCTGCTGCTGAACAAGTACTACGTCGACGAGGTCTACCACGCCACCATCGTCGAACCGATCAGACGGTTCTCCGAACGTGGGTTGTGGACGATGGTCGACGTGGGCGTGATTGACGGAGCCGTCAACGGCACGGGGATGGTCGTGACCGGCTGGAGCGCGATGCTGCGGCGCCTGCAAACCGGATCGATGCGGGCGTATGCCCTCTCGATCTTCGTGGGCGTGGTCCTGATTCTCGGATATTACGTATGGCGGTAGTGCCCATGCTGTCTCTGCTCATCGCGCTGCCGCTGGCCGGCGCGGTCCTGCTGCTGCTCGTTCCCAACCGCGAGCACGGGCGCGACCGCCTGATCCAGTGGCTGGCGCTTGGGATCTCGCTCCTGGAGTTCGCCGCGACGCTCCGGCTGTGGGCCGGCTTCAATGCGATGTCGGCCGATTTCCAGTTCGTCGAGCGGGTGGATTGGATTCCCGCCTTCGGCATTCAGTACGCGGTCGGCGTCGATGGCATCAGCCTGTTTCTCGTGGTGCTGACGGGGTTTCTGACGCCGCTGGCGCTGTTGTGCTCGTGGGAGTCGGTTCACAAGAAGGTGAAGGTGTTCGCCTTCTTCATGCTGGCGCTGGAAAGCGCGATGGTGGGCGTGTTCCTGTCGCTGGACATGTTCCTGTTCTACATCTTCTGGGACGCGATGCTGATCCCGATGTACTTCCTGATCGGGGTCTGGGGGTACGAGCGCCGCATCTACGCCGCCGTCAAGTTCATCCTCTACACGCTGGCCGGCAGCGTGCTGATGCTGGTGGCCATCCTCAGCCTGGCCTGGATGCACAGCGTGGCCACCGGGGCCTACAGCTTCAGCTATCAGGCCATGTTGGAGATGAGCATCCCGCGCCACCTGCAGACCTGGTTCTTCCTGGCCTTTGCGCTGGCGTTCGCCATCAAGGTGCCGCTGTTCCCGTTTCACACCTGGCTGCCCGATGCCCACGTCGAGGCTCCCACCGCCGGTTCGGTGATTCTGGCTGGCGTGCTGCTGAAGATGGGCACGTACGGCCTTGTGCGCTTTGCATTCCCGCTGTTCCCGGATGCGGCGGTAGCCTTCGCGCCCTACCTGGCGTCACTGGCCGTCATTGGCATCGTGTACGGCGCGCTGGTGGCCATGGTGCAGCCGGACATGAAGAAACTGGTGGCCTACTCGAGCGTGAGCCACCTGGGCTTCGTGGTGCTGGGCATCACCGCGATGAATGTCCAGGGCCTGCAGGGTTCCGTCTACCAGATGCTGAACCATGGAGTGTCCACCGGCGGTCTCTTCCTGATCGTCGGGATGCTGTCCGACAGACGGCACACGCGGCTCATCAGCGAGTTTGGCGGCCTCAAACACGTGGCACCCAGGCTGGTGGCGGCCTTCTTCGTCGTGACCTTGTCGTCGATTGGCCTGCCCGGCCTGAACGGCTTTGTCGGGGAATTCCTGATCCTGTTCGGCGCGTTTCGGTGGGACCCGCGTTTTGCCGCGATCGCAGCCACAGGCGTGATTCTGTCCGCGGTGTACATGCTCTGGATGTTTCAGCGCGTCAACTACGGTGCGGTGACCAACCCGAAGAACGAGGGCATGAAGGACCTCAGCCCGCGTGAGTGGGCGATCCTGGTGCCGATCGTCGCGATGACCATCCTCATGGGTGTCGCGCCCTCGATATTCCTGAACCCGATGAAGCCCGCCGTCGATCGGCTGGTGGCCAGGATGGCCGAGGCCCAGCCGCGACGGATGGTGCAGCTGACGCCGACGCCGGCCAGCCGGTCCGCCAAACAGGTTTCGCCGCACGCTGCGGCAGTGGCTGCCAGGTGAATAGCGTGTCCATGATTGGTCCAGCTCTGAACGCCGTCATTCCTGTTATCTGCGTCACGCTGGCCGGCCTGACGTGCATGCTGGCCGAGGCCTTTCGCAAGAAGGGCGAGCGCATGCCCATCGGCGGGCTGGCCATCATCGGACTGCTTGGAGCCGGCGTCTCGTCGGTGCTGCTGTGGGGCCGGCATGCCGAGAGCTTTGGCGTGGTCGTGGCCGACGATTTCGGCTTGTTCGTCGGCCTCGTGTTGGTGATGGTTGGCGTGCTCACGGTGGTGTTCTCGTCGAGCATCCTCGAGCGCTACAAACTGCCGGTCGGCGAGTACTACGCACTGATGCTGTTCGCGCTCGCCGGCATGATGTTGATGGCCATTGCCAACGATCTGCTCGTGATCTTCCTGGCGCTTGAGGTGTTCTCGCTGGCCGTCTACGTGCTGACCGGCCTGCGCCGCGAGTCGTTCGCCTCGACGGAGGCCGCCTTCAAGTACTTCCTGTTGGGCGGGTTCTCGAGCGCGTTCTTCCTGTACGGCATCGCGTTCACGTTCGGCCTGGTGGGCAGCACCAGACTGGATCGGATCGGCGGTGCCATTGCGTCAGGATCGCTGGACGGTCATCCGCTGCTGCTGGTGGCGATGGGCTTGTTGCTGGTGGGTTTCGCGTTCAAGGTGTCGGCAGTGCCCTTCCACATGTGGACACCCGATGCCTACGAAGGCGCACCGACCATCGTCACCGGATTCATGTCAACGGCGGTCAAGGCCTCGGCGTTTGCCGCCTTCGCCAGGGTGTTCATGTCCGCGTTTGGTCCGATGCGGGAGGACTGGGGTCCCGTCATCTGGGTGATTGCCATCTGCACGATGGTGCTCGGAACCGTGGTGGGCGTCGCGCAGACGAATCTGAAACGCATGCTGGCCTATTCCAGCATCGCGCACGCGGGCTACCTGCTGGTGGCCCTGGTGTCGGGCAACGATGTCGGCAAGGCGTCCCTCCTGTTCTACCTGCTGGTGTACGCGATCACCAACCTGGGCGCCTTCGCGGTAATCGCGATCGTGAGCGAACCCGACACCCCGCGCGAACAGCTTCGGGACTATGCCGGCCTGTGGTACACGAATCCGTTTGTGGCCGGTCTGCTCACCGTGTTCCTGCTGTCGCTAGGCGGATTTCCGCCCACGGCGGGATTCATGGCGAAGTGGTACGTCTTTACGGCGGCCATCAGCGCCGGCCAGTACAGCCTGGCGATCATCGGCGTGTTGACCAGCGTGGTGTCGGTGTTTTTCTACCTGCGCGTGGTCGTGGTGATGTTCATGTCAGAGCGCTCGAGTCAAGCGGCTCTGCCGAAGCCCTCGCCGGCGGCCATGGTGGCGCTGGCGGTCTCCGCTGCGGTGTTGTTCTATCTGGGCGTGCTGCCCACCCGACTGCTCGATCTGGCCGCCAGTTCCGTCGCCTCGATCTTCTGAACTCGCTCATCGAGGGTTCGGCGCCTTAGGCCCAATGCCTTTCAGTAAGCGCTCTGCCGTCATTCCGGGGCCGCGCAGCGGAACCCGGAATCCAGTCAGGGTGACCACACTGGACCCCGGTTTTCACCGGGGTGACGGTATGTGAACAGTATTGGCCTTAGGCCAGGGTACAGAGGGCGCGGGCCAGGACCTCGTCTTCATCCTCGAAGACGGTCCGCAGATCCAGCACCACGCGATCGTGTTCGATCCGAGCCACGACGGGTGGATCGAGACGACGAAGCGCGTGTTCCAGCCGATCGGCCGACCATTCCTGACGGGTTAGTGCCAGCAGCCGCGTCGGCAGCGTCATGCCCGGCGTCGTGCCGCCACCGATGGTGGATTCGCCGTCGACGATGTCGGTGGTGTAGAGCCCCGACGACGCAAGCCGATCCGCCAGTTGCCGCGCCCGCGCTTCGATCCCGGCTGGCGTGCGCGTCAACATCCCGATGACGGGAATCGTCGCCGCGGCTCTTCCGGTCAGATACTCGACCAGCGTGCCGCTCAGCGCGGCGTAGGTCATCTTGTCGACGCGAAGCGCGCGCATCAGTGGATGGTGGCGAATGCGCTCGACCAGGTCCAGCCGCCCGATGATGATGCCGGCCTGCGGGCCGCCCAGCATCTTGTCGCCGCTGAAGCACAACACGGCGGCGCCTGCAGCTAAACTGCCCACCACCGTCGGCTCTCCGCGCAAGACGCGATCGAGGCCGGGCACCTGCTCCAGCCGTACGCCCGCCAGTTCGCCGGATGACGCCGCTTGCTGCACCAGATTCCCGCTGCCGAGGTCGTCGGCCACCGGCACCCCGGCCTGGTTGCCAACCGCGACCAGTTCCTCGATCGAGGGCTGTTCGGTGAATCCCTCGATCCGAAAGTTCGACCGGTGCACCCGCAGGATCAAGGCCGTCCGTTCCGACAGCGCGGCGGCGTAGTCGGCGGCGCGCGTGCGGTTCGTGGTGCCGACCTCCTTGAGGATCGCCCCCGACTGCGACATCACCTCCGGCACCCGGAAGCCGCCGCCAATCTCGACCAGTTCTCCCCGGGAGACAATCACCTCCCGGCCCGCGGCGAGCGCCGTCAACATGAGCAGGGTGGCCGCGGCGTTGTTATTGACGACGACGGCAGCCTGCGCTCCGGTCAGGCGGGTGAGCAACTGCTCCGTGTGGCGGTCGCGGTGGCCGCGACCGCCCTGATCAAGATCGTACTCGAGCGTTGAATACCGTCGACCGACGCTGACGACCTGCTCGAGTGCCGCCGCCGACAATGGCGCGCGTCCGAGATTGGTGTGGATGATGACGCCGGTCGCATTGATCACCGGCCGGAGCGTAGGGCTGAAGACGCCGGCGAGCCTGGGCTGAAGTCCGGTCTCGATCAGGGCCGCGGCCGCTTCGGGGTCTGCGGCTGCGTCGCTCTGCCCGATGGCCAACCGGCGCCGCAGCGCCTCGGTTTCTTCCCGCAAGGCCTGCACCACGGCGGCGTGGCCAAAACGTTCGACCAGCGCGCGTATCGCCGGGCGCTGCCGAAGCTGCTCAATCGATGGAATCACACGCAGGTCGGCCATGTTGCAGTTGTTCGCGCTCTCAGGATACCATCAGCCAGAATCCCGCGCCGATGTCCGCGCGGCCTGCTGACGCCCGGTCGATGGCCGACTCACCACTGAACCCGACGCCGTTCGTGCCCGCTGCTGGCGCCGCCCCCGACCAGGCGCCACGCTTTCGCCCGCGGGACCAGTTCTGGCCCTATGCCGATCTGACCGAAGAACCATCGGACGAAGAACTGGCCCGACTCGACCCCGATCTGCAGGAGGCACTCTTCGAGCACCCGATAGCGCGCCCGTTTTCGTACACCATCGTCTTTTCGCCGTTTGCCGGAGCCGAGTACGCGATAGCCGTCGATCGGGCGAAGGCGACTGGCGACTACATCGAATCTGGTGCCGGAGACAGTCTTCGGCATCGCGCACGCTTCAGACCCGATCAGGTCGAGGCGCTTCGGGACCTCTGGCGGCTGGTCGGGCATGTGGACACCAGTGAGGTGCTCATCGACGATCGGCCCGTGCCGTACGCGCGCGAGCTGTGGCTGCCTCTGCTCTGGTACCTTCTGCCACGCTAGCGCGTTGACGCCAATCCTGGGAATGGCACCTTCCGTCTATCCCGGGATTTCCGGGCGATTGGCGCCGGCACCAATTCCAGGTCCGGACGCCGACGAATTCAGGCAAATCGCACTGGTAGAAGGACTTGTCCCAGGTCGGAATGGCGGCAATAATGCCCGCGAGTGGTGGATGGTTCCCAAGCGCGAGCGGAGGCGCACCGGGCGGCTGACCAGCAATTGACTCCATCCACCTATGTGAAGTTAGACAGCATGAAGAGAACTCGGGATGGAGACAAGGTCGTCGACGAGCGGATCCGGACCTGCGGACGCAGGCGCCTCGCGACATGTACAGGCATGGTTCCTGCTCGTCGCGGCCCTCGCAACGCATGTGGTTGACGAAGCTGCGACCGATTTCCTCGGTTTCTACAACCCGCTGGTGCTTTCGATCCGCGCTCGCGTCCCTTGGTTTCCGATGCCGACATTCACATTCGGCATCTGGCTCGCCGGCCTCGCTCTCCTGGTGATCGTACTGGCGTTGTTGGGTCGGACGGTGCGTCAGGGTGCCGTGGGTACTCGGCTGGCCTCATGGGTGTTGGCTGTCATCATGTTCCTGAACGGCGTTGGCCACTTGGGCGGCTCACTGTTCTTCCAACGATGGTTGCCAGGCACGACTTCGGCGCCCTTGCTGGTAGGGGCGAGTATCTGGTTGGCGCTCCGCACTCGGGATCGTGGGCAGCTCGCTTCTTCGGGGTGGAAGCATGCTGTCTAACAGGCACTGGAGCCGACGGCGCATGGGCATGAGAGCGCCGCGGCTCAGCGCCGGGCGTTAGGCACCCCATCCTCGTCTTTGTGTCATTCGTGCCCGCTGGGAGGATCACTTGCGCTCAACGGGCCGTTCGCGACCGTAGTCAATGCCCAGAAACGGTACGAGGAGATGAACATGTCGAAACCACGTGAATCCAAGGGATGGGCTGGCCTCTGCAGCTTCCTGATACTCGTAGGCTTTCCCCTCACCATCGCGTGCATGATTATCTTGGTTGTGATCGGAATAGGTGGAGGTTACATCGCCTGGGGCGACGGATTCTTCGCCAAGGGCTCGGTGTCTCCATCAATCCTCGATTCACCCGGATTCAGATGGACTTTCAGGATCTGGCTCATTGCTTCACTCGCGTTCGCCGTGGGCGTGCACCTCAACCGCTGGGACCAAGGTAGAGGTATACTCAGCGGGACGCCGAAAAGCGCGCAACCAGAACCACCGAGTACTCTTCGCCGAGGTCTAGTTTCCCTGGTTGTCGTTGTCGGACTCGTCATCGTCGGGCTAAAGCTATCCACTCTCTTCTTCGCCCAATTCCGGGGCGAACCCATCGAGCAAGCTCTTGCGCGAGGTTGGTCCGAACCACCGCCGACCAAACTGCAGGAATTCTTTGCCGTAACCGTCAGACAGTGGGAGGCCCAGCAGCGAGAGCACCGGAAAGTAGGCCAAAGGATTCCCGACCCAAACTTCGACGACCTGAAGGCGATACTATCGCATGCAGTCCGATCCGCGAAGAGCGCTTGGGGCGCCCAGGATGAGACGCTTGCGGAACTTGACAAAATCTACTTGGCTAACGGTTCTAGGGTGCTCTACGCCGGCGCCCTGCTACAGTACCTTGTTGACAAGGCTCCTTCGGGGTGGGTCGAGAATGAGATTCGCCTCGCTGTTGCGGCCGTTCAAGCTAACCCACCAACTCGTTCATCTTCAATATCAACGAGGACGACACCATGACCAAAATGGAGCAATTCCTTCTGCTTACTGTTCTGGGATTCGTGGTGGGTACGTGCTTGCACTGGATTCTGCAGAGGATGGTATCGAACATTGGAGAACAAAGAACCGTCACGCACGCGGTGATCCGAACTGTGTTCACTGTGCGCGGCTGGCGGAACGTCATGGCATCATTGACGGTGGTCTGCTTTGTCGCTAATTGGCTGTCTCCAACGAAGTCCCTGCTCAGCTGGTTAAGCGATGAACCAACAAATCCATATCCATCCTTTTGGGACCAATTAGGAGAGTGGCCATGGCTTAGCCTTTTTGGTCTCTATCTGCTTCTCACTATTGTCCTTGCATGCATGCTCGCGCCGGATGCAGTTCAAAGGGCCTGGGATAAAGCTCAGAACGCCGCAAGGGAGCGATCCTCCGGAGCGGGTGCAGTCGTGTCGACCAACACGTCGTTGTTCATCGCGTTCATCACCGCATTTGTGGCATCGCTGTTGGCAGGTATTGCGACAGGCCGGAAGGGGTCGTGATCACTAAGCGCGCCTCGAGTGAGCAGCCAGGGACCCGTAGGTGCCTAACAGCCGCTGCAGCCGACGAGCGGCGGGAAGATCACGGTAGAGTGAAACATCGATCTCGCCGCTCGCGGCTGAGCGGCAAGCGTTAGGCGCACGCAGGGCTGGACCGGCGAGGATCGAGAGACGGGTTCAGGCACACTTCGGATCCGGTGACGCATGGCGATCGAAGACGAACACGCTGACGTTCTCCAGAACATCGAATTCGCCATCACATCGGTTCACAAGAACGAACCGAAACTGCTCGACTTGGACGTCATCGAGGCGTTGGACGCCCTCGTCCGGGGGTACGGTCTCGACGAGCAAGGCCAATCCTGGCCGCTCATCCCACTGTCCGATCGGGCAGGGCTCGTGGTTGAGGCGTGCAGGCGGGTGTGCGAATGGCGGTTGGGGCGGGCGTCGATGCCGTCTTCGGCAGGGCGTGGCGTGGCGCCGGCCCCGATCCCTGTCGCGGCAATCGTGCAGTGTCTGAAGCGGCTTCGAAGATCTGCACGACTTTGGAACCAGAGAAACGGCCGCCAGGGCTACCTGGAGTACGTCGAGCAATTTCTGCCCTAACGACAGGGACGGCGCCTAACACGGCATTGCACCCGACGCCGGCCAGCTGTATCGTGGGCCGGCGCGGGTGAACGCCAGCCGTTGGACGGACATTCGGGAGGTCGAACTATGCGTCGATTAACCTTGTTGATTCTGTTCCTTCTGGCGCTGGCCTTCAGGAGCGATGCTCAGGTTGGTCCCGCTGAAAGCGCGACCGATCGAGGGATCGTTGAGGTCAGCCGCACACTTGCGGCTCGCGTCCTGATCGACGGAAAAACCGCTGCCGGCTCTGGCTTCTTTCTGGACAATCAGCATGTTGCTACCTGTTTTCACGTCGTAGCTCGTAAATGGTCAGCAAAGGCGGACAAGGGTGTCGTTAAGGACGTCAGTTTCGAATTGGCGCCAGACATTCGCGTCATTTCAGTTGACGGGCAAGAGATCGCGGCCGAGGTCGTCAGCCTGCCGACGGACGCAAGTCCTGAGCCCATGCTGTTCGACTTCGCGATCCTTCGCTTGGCCAAGCCCCTTGTCGGCAAGCTGCCTCCGGTTCGCTTCTACGCCGAGGGCAGCGCACTTCATGTCGGAGATCCCATCTTCTTTTCCGGGTACCCACTTGACTCACCCCTCATGCTTACTCATCGCGGTTGGCTTGCTGGTATCCTGGCCGCCGAAGGCATCCTCGGGTTGCAGGCACCCGTGAACAAGGGTGTGTCGGGTAGCGCATTGCTCGGAGCGGATGGAACGGTGCTTGGTATTGTCAGCATGCGTCTCGGCGGCATCGGAAAGGGCCTTCTCGAGTTGCGGCAGCAGATCGACGCAGGAGCTGCAGCGGGCTCAGTCCGCATTATGGGCGTCGACCCACTGCAGGCCACCAAGGGTGTCATCGACACCATGGACCTGACCATCAGCACAGGAATCGGGTATGCGAGATCAACGATCTATCTTGAGAAGTACCGAAGAAGCATTGCACCGCGATAAGGGGCCGTCCAACACGCGCTGGAGCCGTCGCGCCTGACGGTCTGGGTGCTATTCTGTCGCTGCGGCGCGCGGCTCAGCGCGGACGTTGGGCTGACCGATGTAGGGACTCGCCGTCTACGCCAGACGGCTCTTCCAGTAACCCGGCTTCCGCCGGTCATGCGCGATGGCGAGAACTCGGAGTGCGTCAGGCGTGTCGAGGTAAACGACGTGATATGGGAAGCGATTCACCGCAAGTCGCCTGACGGGCAAATGTCGGGGGACTCGGGGAACTGGCGCGCCGGCGCGCGGGAATTCCACAATCCGGCGAAGAGCGGCGTCAACCGCGTCGAAGAATTCAATACCCAGACCTGCTCGACGGCTCTCGTACCAGTGGCCCGCCTCGCGAAACTCAGCGTCGGCCTCGTCCTCAAATCGAATGCGCGGGATCACTGCTTGCGCAATTCAGCTTCGGCGCCAGCACGGACGTCCTCCCACGGAATGCCCTGCGATTCGCCGGCCATCACTCGGCGCGCTCGTCGCTCAATTTCGGCGGCCCAAGCCGCTTCAACCTCCGCGTGCTCCTCAACACCAGCCTCGTCAAGACTGGCCAGAAGTTCGGCCGCGACATCGGCGCGTTCGTCAATCGGCAGCGTCAACGCTTCTCGAAGTAGTTCTTGCGCTCTAGGGGTCATGAGGAGATTCTACACCGGGACGGAGCAGCCCAACCACGCGCTGCACCCGGCCGGCGTTGGTGGTATCGTGAGTGCCGGCGGGTGAGCGCGGAGCGTTAGCCAGTCAGTTTACCGCCGCGGGAAGCACAAAGCGATACACTGATCTTGTGCCGACGATCCATCGTGAGGGCCCGTACCGGTTTTTCTTCTACTCGGCAGATCGCAGCGAGCCACCGCACGTCCACGTCGAGCGGGACACTCAGCGAGCGAAGTTCTGGCTCGACCCGGTACGGCTGGCTCGTAGCGGCGGCTTTGGTGCTGCGGAACTCCAGCATCTTGAACGGCTCGTCATCGCACACGAGCAGCTATTTCTGAGGACATGGAATGAGTACTTCACTATCACCGATTGACGTCAGCCAAGCGCGGGCGCAGAACGTGTCATTGACAGAAGCCGCGCTCGTGGTGGAGATGATCGATGGTCGCACGATCACGGTTCCTCTGACCTGGTATCCGCGACTCGCACACGGTACCCCTGCCGAACGAGCAAACTGGCGGCTTATCGGGGAGGGCGAGGGCTTGCACTGGCCCGAACTGGACGAAGACATCAGTGTCGAAGGTCTTCTTGCCGGGCGACGTTCGGGCGAAACCCAGGCGTCATTGCGCCGCTGGTTTGAAAGCCGAAAGGCTGGCTAACAACGCGCTGGAGCCGTCGGCGCCGATGTGACCGAGAGCGCCGCAGCTCAGCGCGAAGCGTTAGCTAGGTCAGACACACGCCGATCATCATGAGAGACGAATTCACCCGGGACACGGTCGACGTTCTCGCGAAGCGGGTCGGCGTACGCTGGACGAATCCCTCATGCCGACGTGTGACGACCGGACCTCGTTCGGACACTCAACGCATCGTAAACATTGGCGTGGCGGCTCACATCACGGGTGCCGCGGTCTCGGGGCCACGATTCGACGCTGCCCTCACAGCCCAACAGCGGCGGTCCGTCGAGAACGGCATCTGGCTGTGTCAGAACTGCGCAAAGCTCGTCGACAACGACCCTGGCCGTTACTCGGTTCAAGTGTTGAGCGCCTGGAAGACTCGGGCCGAAGCATCAACGCTCGCCGAGATCGAAGGACAGGTGGCCGGCGGCAGGAGTCCCGAGGATTCCGCGGAACTGGCGTTGTCCTATAGAGAGCTCCGCATCAACTCCGAGCGACACGACTATCGTCTCGACGTTACGCTCGCGAATCTTGGCAGTGAGCCGATAACGAAATATCATGTCGATCTCGAGATGCCGGCGCGGATTGCCGAGCAGCCGCGTGCGAGCGTGCTCTACGTTCCGGAGCGCAGTTCATCGGACATCGCGTTCTTCCGTATTTCGGACCGCAATCACCGTGAACCGATATATCCCGGCGACACCAAGTTGGTCGGAACGTTCGAGTACTTTGTCGATCACGACATTTTCTGGAATCGTGGCAACCACTTCGATCGAAGCATCCGTGCGACGTTGTACAGGCCCGGTTTTCGGCCGGTCGCGGTCGAGAAGTCTGTTGGCGATGTTCAGGTCTTCTGATGACTTGCTAACATCCAAATGGAGCCGACGCGCCCGAGGTCGTGTGCGATCATGTCGCTGCTGGCGCGGCTCATCTGGGACGTTAGCCTGGCTACTACGATGACCGACACTGCCTGGGGCCGAGACACGTGGTCTGAAGTGAGGGGCTGCGAGAGGTGTGCGAGCATGCCGAGGAGGTTCAGACGTGGCTGACGACAAGGCCGTCTTGTTCGTCGACCTACTGGGGTTTTCGGTCTTGACTCAGGAGTGCCGGGTTGACGAGGGGGATTTCGCCGTTCTCGACAGGCCGAACCGCAACGACTTCCTCGGAGTCCGTCTCGAGTCCGTGGGCAACAACAGGTTGATCAAGAACTACACGAAGTTTCACATGGCGCTGGACTCAGCGGTTGAATGGGAGCTGCTTTCCGACACACAGGTGACGGCAATCGCCTTCTCGGACTCCGCCTTCATTGCGGTCGATTGCGTGTACACGGCGATCTCCATGGGCAAGGCCATCATGGTGGCCCTGATGCGCGACAGAATACCTGCACGGATCGGTGTGGCCTGTGGTTCCTTTGTCGTCCTGCGGTTTCGCTCCGACCTGAGTCTGCGAGCAGGCACGCATGCGGCGCAATTCGTTGGCACCGGAGTGGTTTGGGCACACGCCGCAGCGGAGTTGTCTGGCATCAAGGGCCTCAGGCTTCTGGTACACGGCTCCGCAGCGGATAGGATCAACGACGGCGACATCGTGAAGACGGCGCCAGAGTTGGCTCATCGCATCGTCCCGTTAGCGGCGGCAGAACAGGAAAACCGTGCGAACGTGATGTTCGAGATCAATCACTTGAACCCTGGACCGAACAACTGGGACGAGGACCTGTGGGCGGACGTCCAAGCGATGCGCGCCGAAGCGCCGCCATCAGCGCTGCCGCACTACGTCGCGACCCTTGAGTCCATCACCCGCATGAGAGCACAGTTCGGCAGGGAACCACTGGCGGTGTGAACCATGGACACGTAAGGCCGGCTAACCAGCGCGTGCACCCGACGGCCGCCGGAAACTGACGCCCCGCGGCCGCGGGTGATGCGCGGTCGTTAGCCAGCTCAGAGAGACTGCGTTCCTGCAATGACCGATGACGACCGAGCGCGCCGTGCTCTGCCGACACTTCGCGAGAACCTGCGTGCACTGATGGATCTCGCTGAGCAGGTATTCCCTCTGGACATCGGCCGAGGGAGCCACATGCGCTTCATGTTGGCATCCTGCCTTCCGCTCAGTCGCCGATCGGCACCTCCCGCGCGATCGCCCACAGGAACGCGAGGATCTCTCGCGCGATGGCCGTCACGACCACGTTGGGGTTCTTCCCGCGCGCGACCATGCGGCGGTATCGCTTGCACAGTCGCACCTGCGCCTTCCACGAGATGTCCTGGATCGGCTTCGGACACCGCTCGATCCGCCGCTGCAGGTGCGCCGACACCTTCGCCGGATAGCGATAGGCCCACGCGGCCTCGACGGGTGCGCGGCGCGCGTGGCCGTTGCCGGCCTTCGTGATCGGACCGAGACGGCGCGACGCACCGGTTGAGTACTCACTCGGGATGAGCCCGACGAACGCGGCGAGCGGTCTCGGGTTGTCGAATCGGGTGAGGTCTCCCAGCTCCGCGGCGATGATCACGGCCGTGTGGCTCTGCACGCCGCGCATTGACTGGAACGCGTCGATGATCGGACGCAGCCGCCACGTCGCGGCGATCTCCACGAGCTCGTCCTCGAGCCGGCCGACTCGCGCTGTCTGCTCGCTCACGGCGCGCAGCGACTCCTGACAGACGATCTGCTGCGCCGGTGTCGGGCAGACGACCTTCGCCAGGTACCGCAGATGCGCCTCGTTCCAGGTCGCCCGGCCCGAGTAGTTCAGCCCATGGCGAAGGAGAAAGGACGTCAGGCGCAGCTTCGCGTCCTTCAACACGCCGATCGCCGCGTCGCGCGCCCGCGAGAGATCACGAACCGCTTCGTCTTCGACGGTCGGCACGTAGACCGACGTCAGATCGCCCGAGCGAAGTAGACGCGCGAGCTGGGCGGCTCTGGCCCGAGGAAGGCTAACCCGCGAAACCGGCGGAGGTCAGCCTCATTGTTCGCACTCAGCAGAAGTCATACTGTCTAGGCGACCTGGGGCAGATCGCAAACATCGCTGCGTGTACGTGAGAATCCGACATGGCCCATGAGATCGCGTTTGCCGACTCCGTCAAGACGCATCTTCAGGCATTGACGGCCGGACAGCGGGCATCAGTTCTTGACGCCATCGAACGCCACCTCCCGAATGAACCTCTTACCGAAACGCGGAATCGAAAGCCGCTCCGGCCAAATCCCGTCTCGCCGTGGGAATTGCGTGTCAGGACCTTGCGAGTGTTCTACGATGTCAGTGAAGGGCCACCGCCGACGGTTCGAGTGCTGGCGGTTGGCGTCAAGGATCGGAACGTCTTGCGGATCGGCGGGCAGGAGATACAACTGTGAAGACCATCAAGCTATCGCAGGCGTCCGACGCACTGGCTGAATACGCTGCCGGTCGCCGCGACCAAGTTATCGTGCTGACAGTGCGGAACAGGGCGGTGGCGGCGCTCGTGCCGCTACGACCGACCGATCGGGAATCCTTGACCTTGAGTGGCCACCCGGAATTCATCGACCTCATCGAACGATCCCGGGCTGAGTTTCGCCGAGGCCAAACCATCTCACTAGAGGACATGAAACGGGAGTTCCCGCCGCGGCGGTCGCCTAACAGGCGCTTGCAGCCGACGAAGGCGCGCCGAACGCCGGCGGCCAAGCGAACAACTGGGAAGCGCCTTCGCGGCTGAAGCGCAAGCGTTGGGCCGACCAGCGACGTTGGGCGGGGAAGGGCAGCCTTGCCATCCAGTCATTACCGTGGTAATGTACTGCATATGCCAATCGCACGATCGCGGGTGACGGCTCAAGGTCAGGTGTCGGTACCCGCCGAGGTGCGCCGGAAACTTGGTGTCGGGCCGGGTTCCCTGTTGGAATGGAACGAAGAGGGGAACGCGGTCGTGGTCCGGCGGTCTGGGCGGTACAGTTCCGTGGAGATTCACCGGGCACTCTTCGGGCACGAGAGCCCGCCACCACGAGGGCTGAGCGAGCTGAAGGAAGGCATCCGGAGGCACGTCCGGGCACGCCATGCGCGCGGTTGATACCAATGTCCTCGTGCGGTTGCTGACGCGGGACGAGCCGAAACAAGTGGCGGTTGCCGACGCGTTCGTGCAACCGGGCGCCTGGGTGTCGGTGCTGGCCCTTGCCGAAGCCATGTGGGTGTTAGCGGCGGTCTACGACCGCGACGCGGCGCAGGTTGCTAGGGCGGTCGAGATGCTCCTGAACCATCAGCACCTCACGCTCCAGGAGCCGGAGGCGGTGGCGGCAGCACTCGAGACGTTTCGGCGGCGACCCACACTGGGGTTCTCCGACTGCCTGCTCGTCGAACTTGCGCGAAAGGCGGGACACCTGCCGCTTGGCACATTCGACCGGGATCTCAGCAAGGTGGAGGGGGCCGCGAAGCTGTAAGCGATGGGAATCCTCAATGAACGGCCCAACAAGCGTGGCGGCGCTGAAGATAGCCATCAGTCGTGCGATTACCTTCCAGTAGCCGCGTCGTCGCTCACAGATTTCTTCCGGGTTCCGAAAGACTCGCCGCTTCGCACACAAGAGGGTGTCTATGACGCCCGCGTGTTCGGATCGGTTGGCAAGAGGGCGCAGATCGTCCTGTTGGACACCAGGTACTTCCGCAGCGCCCTCAAACTGCGCGAGCCTCCAGACCCGCGACTCGGTCGGTACGTGGCGAACACTGATCCGTCGTCCACGATCCTGGGTGAGGCCCGACTGTGACAATCTCTCACGGCCGGGCACTCCCCTTTGATCGTTACAGCAGCGGCCGTACCTTGATGTTCCGGAACCAGACCTTGTTGCCGTGGTCCTGGAGGCCTATCTTGCCCTTCTTGGCTTTGCCGTAGCCGGGGAAGTCCTTCCATTTCCCGGTCGCGCGGAGCGTCTCCCACTCAGGCGTCCACAACTGGTACTCGACGGTCTTCACGCCGTTCAGCCAATGTTCGACGTGCCCGCCGTTCACGACGATGCGCGTGTGATTCCATTCGCCTACGGGTTTCGCCGGATGGGCCGAGGGCGGGTGCATCGCGTAGTTCGCGCCGCAGCGCTGCCAGTCCTCCAGCTTGTCGGGCCACCCTTCGTCATCGATCAATTGGTACTCCGGCCCGGTGGCGTAGATCCGGTCGTAGCCCTGCTCGACGACGTTGAAGAAGATGCCGCTGTTGGCGCGGGGCGAGAGCTTCCAGTCGACGACCAGCTCGAAGTTCTCGTAGTCCTCGTTGGTCACGATGTCGTTGGCGTGATCGCCGCCCTTGCCCAGGGCGATCAGCGTGCCGTCGGCGATGTCCCAGCCCTCGACCTTGTCGCGCCCGAATACGTGCCAGCCGGTCGTGGTGGTTCCGTCAAAAAGAAGCCGCCAGCCTGCCGCCTTCTCGGCGGGCGTCAGCGTATTGGGCGCCTGTGCCACCGGTCCCGTGGCTAGCAGGCAGATGACGAGAGCGGTCAAGAAGAGAGGGGCCGCCAGTCGGTGCAATCGTGCCTGTCTCATCACATCCTCATTCCTGGTAGAAACAGCAATAATCGGCAGGCGCGCTATTTCGCAGCCTGGACCACCTTCATCGCGACCGGGTCCCAGTGGATGGCGCGCTTCTCGTAGTAGCTCTGGTTGCAGGCCAGGGCTGGCGCAGCGGCGCGGTAGCCGAAGACCGCATCCTCCACGATCGACGAACCCGTACGAATCGCCGTGAAGAAGTTGTTGAAGTGGTCGTAGTGCGCGCCCTTGTAGCCCTTTTCGACCCGGTAGACGATGTTGGAGGCCGGCACGATCTCCTTGCGGGCATCCGGTTCCGGGTCGTGCATGTACTCCTTCTGGATGGCGCGCAACGGATCCCACCGCTTGGCGTATTTCACCGTTACATCGTCCCAGGTGACGTCCATCGCGCCGTCGCTGCCGACCAGGCGGAGGTAGGTGCTCCCGGACGTGCCGTCCACGAAGTTGACGCGCAGCGAGAGGTTGAACGACGGATGCGCGGCCGTTTCCGGATAGTCGAACATGCCCAGCATGATGTCGGGGGCATCGCGGCCGTCCTTCCAGTAGCGCAAGCCGCCCGAGGCCATGACCGTCGTCGGGCCGATCGAGCCGGTCACGAAGTGCAGGCTCGAGAAGAGGTGCACGAACAGGTCGCCGCTGACGCCCGTGCCGTAGTCCTTGTAGTTGCGCCACCGGAAGAACCGGAACGGGTCGTACGGGCGCTTCGCGGTGGCGCCCAGGAACCGATCCCAGTCGACGGTCTGTTCGGACGCGTCCGTTGGTATCGGATACTGCCAGGCGCCCATGGGGCTATTGCGAGCCCAGAAGCCCTCCGCGTAGTTGAGCTTCCCGATGGCACCGGCAGCAAGCAGCTCTTTGGCCTTCTCATTACCGAGAGAGCTGAGACCCTGGCTTCCGACCTGGAACACGGCCTTCGAGGCCTTCTGGGCGGCGATGATGGTTTCGCCCTCGCCCAGAGCCTGGACCATGGGCTTCTCGAGGTAGACCGACTTGTTCTTCCCGAGTGCGTCGACGGCAATCTGCCGGTGCCAGTGATCCGGGGTCGCGACGATGACCGCGTCGACATCGGTTCGATTGATCACCTCGCGGTAGTCGCGCGTGGTGAACAGGTCCTGGCCCCAGCGCCGCTTGGCGTCCGTCAGTCGGCCGTCGTAGAGGTCGCACGCCGCGACGAGCTTGATACCGGGCACAGTCAGGGCCGTGATGGTGTCCCCGGTGCCCTGGATCCCCGCGCCGATCAGCGCGAGCTGGATCTGATCGTTGGCGGCGTACGACCGATCGCGGTCGGGCAATGTCAGTTCGCTGGACCGCGGTGACGCGGCCATCCGGACGGTGGCTGCCGCCGCTGCGCTGCCGGCCAGTGTGCCGAGGAACCGGCGACGGGTTGTTTGGGTCTTCCGATTCATGCTGAACTCTCCAATGACATCCCAAATGAGACGGGAATGAGAAATTGTGCCTGACCCCTTTTCTGACGGGCGGTGCCCTCCCCGGGCGTGTTCGGGAGGGAGTCTAGCACGGATTCGGCCGGCGTATTCCGGCCTCGCTGGGCGAACTATTCTGCGTCGGTCTCCCTCCAATCCTTGTGTCGCGGTCTGCGCGCCAATCCGAGGCTGTGGCGGCCCGGGTGTCCGATCACGGGCGTTTCGTTCCGCACCCGCGAGCAGTTGGGGAGGGGCGGCCGCACGACCCCATTCCATGGGCTCGGGCAATTGGGGCCGCTAATACGGCCTCTCCCCGACGCGTGGTGCTCACCCCAATATCGGTCCGACATCCGCTCGTAATTCGTCACTCAGAGGGCAGCCGACTGACCGTTTGGCCAATCCATTGGCCGGTGCGGGAAAGACGTTGACGTGTCCGTCTATCGCAGTAAGAATGGCGCCGCTCCCTCCAAGAACATGGCAGCGCCGGGAGGACTTGATGCGATTGGGTTTGAGGGTTGTCGCTGTTGTCGTTTCTGTTGCAGCGTTTCCGGCGTTCGCCGCATCGCAGACCACACCCCCTGGCGTCTGCCGGGCGATTCCTGTAACAGGGGTTCAGGACTACGTGATCGATGCGCGAACCGGCGCAGCCAGCGGGAAGCGACGCTACAAGCAGAGCGATCAGACCCGCGTTGTCCTCGCCAACAAGAATCCGTATCTTTTCGCGTACCGCTTGTCGGTCGAAGACGCCCCGGTGGCCGGCCCGTCGCCGGCGGACTTCTGGCGCTGTTCGGCGTCAGCTTCAATCCGGATCTCGAGATCTGTAAGTTCGTGGTGGGACTTACCCGCACACGCAAGAAGTGCACTCTGATTCGCACCCGGAACTTCGCGGGCAAATGCAAGACGCCGTCCGCCTTCGTCTCGTGGATTGACCCTGCTCGTCTGGAGTTCATCAAGGTTGATGCACACTATTGGAAGCAGCAGGCAGAAGAGGCATCGAAGAAGTAACTCGCAAGCACTGCACGTCGGTCCAACAAGCGGATCGAGCAGACGCCGCTTCGCGGCGCAGCCCATCCGTCGGACGTTCGGCCGACAAGCGACATTGGGCGGAGAAGGGCAGCCTTGCCATCCAGCCATTACCGTGGTAATGTACTGCATATGCCAATCGCACGATCACGGGTGACCGCTCAAGGTCAGGTGTCGGTACCCGCCGAGGTGCGCCGGAAACTTGGTGTCGGGCCGGGTTCCCTGTTGGAATGGAACGAAGAGGGGAACGCGGTCGTGGTCCGGCGGTCTGGGCGGTACACGTCCGTGGAGATTCACCGGGCGCTCTTCGGGCCCGAGAGCCCGCCACCACGAGGGCTGAGCGAGCTGAAGGAAGGCATCCGGCAGCACGTCCGAGCACGCCATGCGCGCGGTTGATACGAATGTCCTTGTGCGGTTGCTGACGCGGGACGACCCGAAGCAAGTGGCGGTTGCCGACGCGTTCGTGCAACCCGGCGCCTGGGTGTCGGTGCTGGCCCTTGCCGAAGCCATGTGGGTGCTAGCGGCGGTCTACGACCGCGACGCGGCGCAGGTTGCTAGGGCGGTCGAGATGCTCCTGAACCATCAGCACCTCACGCTCCAGGAACCGGAGGCCGTGGCGGCGGCACTTGAGACGTTTCGGCGGCGATCTACACTGGGGTTCTCCGACTGCCTCCTCGTCGAACTTGCGCGAAAGGCGGGACATCTGCCGCTTGGCACGTTCGACCGGGATCTCAGCAAGGTGGAGGGGTCCGCGAAGCTGTAAGCGATGGGAATCCTCTGGCTCCGGTCGTTGAAGACGGGCACATCGGCGGACAACGGGATCACCGGGTCGATCCCCTCTGTTGGTCGATCCCCTCGGTGCGCGTGTTCAGCAACCTTCTAGTATGAGCCGTGCGAGCCGCCACTGAACTAGAAACCGACCTGCGCGAGCTGGAAGCCCAGCTGCGCAAGCTCGAAGCCGAATACAACATGTTCTTCGCGGGGCAGTTGCCCCGGCCGCCTTGGGAGACTCGTAGCGCTGTCGAGCAGGCGTTGAAGCGTCTCGATCGGCACGCCGCGACCAAGGGATCGTCGGTGGAGCGGTTTCGCCTGCAGACGTTCCGATGGCGCTACCAGACATTCGTGGATCTGTGGGACCGTGGCGTCAGGGCCCGCGAGGAAGGACGACCTGGTCCGTTCGCCTCCCGCGGGCGCGTGCCTTCGAAGGAGGTCCAGGCTTCATCGGACCGCATTGTCTACGTGACGGTGTTCAATGATCCGATGGACGAACTCGACAAGCTCCAGGAGCTGTACGAACGGCTGACCAACCTGCGCCGCGAGCTCGGGAAACCACAGGTGCCGTTCCACAGGTTCGCCGGGTTGGTCCGTGATCAAGTGAAGACGCTCAAGGAACACGGCGCACCCGAAGTGGCGTTTCGCGTGGCCGTGTCGCACGGGAAAGTCGTGTTCACGGCCCGTGCACTGAAGGGCTCGGCGACACCGTGAAGGTGTGGAGCACGCGTCGCAGCGGGGAGTCTGGCGGAAAGCTGCCCGGGGCCGCCCGTCGACGGCCCCGAGCGATGTCAGGAAAGGGAACTAGACTTTGGTCACGTTGCCAGCCTGAGGTCCTTTCGGGCCGTCAACGATCTCAAACTCGACGGCCTGGCCCTCTTCGAGGGATCTGAAGCCGTTGCCCGAGATGGCGGAGTAGTGGACGAAGACGTCGCTGCCGCCTTCACGCTCGATGAATCCATACCCCTTCGCGTTGTTGAACCACTTCACCTTGCCTGTAATGCGCATTCGTGCCCTGCCTTGCCTCTGCGCGGCGCCGGACGCACCGCTCGTCTTGCCCACCCCCAGCGTCGAGGACGTGGAGTATTTCTAAGACCGCTCATGCGGCTTGCGGCACTGGCCCTACAGCGCCGTTCGCTCATGGTAGCGGCCGACTTCGCGGGGTGTCAAGGTCTCGTCGCAGCTGTTGTCGCAGCTGTCTGCGTTCGATCGTGGGGTCATCGCGAATTGGGGGATTGGGACCGGCGCGGCGCCTTCGGGTTGACACCCTCGGGGTTTGTAGCAAGAGTACGGGCGGCATCGCCGGCAGATCGCCTGGCAGCCGCCGGCCAGCCATCGGCCAGCCCCAACCGTGAGCGTGATCCATGCGTGCGTTGCTCAGTGTGTTCGACAAGACCGGAGTTGTTGAGTTCGCCCGTGGACTTCTGCGCCACGGCTGCCAGGTGGTGTCAACCGGCGGCACGGCTCGCGCGCTGACCGATGCCGGAGTCCCGGTGACGCAGGTGTCCGAGATCACCGGCGCACCCGAGATGATGGACGGCCGCGTGAAAACGCTGCACCCCGTCATTCACGGCGGCATCCTCGCCCGTCGTCGTCATCCAGGCGACCAACAGGCTCTCAATCGTTTTGGCATTGCGCCCATCGACATCGTTGCCGTGAACCTCTACCCGTTTCGGGAGACGACGTCCAATCCGGCGGCCTCGTTCGATGCGGTCGTCGAGGACATTGATGTTGGCGGACCGGCGATGATCCGCGCTGCAGCCAAGAACTTCCGGGACGTGCTCGTGGTGGTCGCACCCTCTGACTACGAACGGGTGCTCCAGGCACTGGACGAACCGGGAGGCGCTCCCGTCGACTTGCGCCTGGCACTGGCCAAGAAGGCGTTTGCGCACACCGCATCCTACGACACCGCCATTGCGGACGAACTGGAAACCGTGTCGGTGGTGGATGACACCTGCGTCCGTGCACACGCGCGAGGGTTGCTCCCCGAGCGTCTTTCGGTCGTGGCGCGAAAGCTCCGCTCATTGCGGTACGGCGAGAACCCGCACCTGCTTGGGGCCTGGTACGTCCCTGCCGACGTGGCCGCCGCCGATGTGCCGAGCGTGCTCCAAGGCAAGGAGCTGTCGTTCACCAACCTGCTCGACCTGGATGCCGCCTGGCGCATGACAACCGAGTTTGACGAGCCGACCGCCGTCCTGATCAAACATACGAACCCGTGCGGTGCAGCCACCGGATCCACGCTTGTCAACGCCTACCTGTGCGCCCGCGATGCCGATGCCCTCTCGGCGTTTGGCGGCACCGTCGGCTGCAACCGCGAGATTGATGAAGAAACGGCACAGGCGATCGTTTCGACATTCATCGAGGCGGTTATTGCCCCAGCCGTCAGTGAGTCCGCCAGACACGTGCTGGCGGCGAAGAAAAACCTGAGGGTGGTGGTCGCTCCCGTCGCGTGTGATGCGGTGGCAAGCTTCGGCCGCGGCGCCGGCCAGCTCGATCTTCGCACCGCACTTGGCGGGCTGCTGGCGCAGGAACAGGATCGCGTGATCGAAGCCCGGCAGCCGTGGCCGGGCGCAGACGGGCCAGAGGTGGTGACCAAGCGGCTTCCGACCGATGCCGAGTGGCGGGGGCTCCGCTTCGCGTGGCGCGTGTGCGCACACGTGAAGTCGAATTCGGTGATCTTCACCACCGAGGATCGTACGCTAGCGGTGGGAGCCGGCCAGATGAGCCGGGTGGATGCGGTGAAGGTCGCGACGCTCAAGGCTGACGGGTCGGGCGTGTCGCTGGTCGGGTCGGTGGCCGCTTCCGATGCGTTCTTTCCGTTTCGTGACGGACTCGACGCAGTGGCACAGGCCGGAGCCACGGCGGTCGTTCAGCCAGGCGGTTCGGTGCGAGACGCCGATGTCGTAGCCGCCGCCGACGAGCACGGTCTGGCCATGGTCTTCACGCGGCGCCGACACTTCCGTCATTGACGCGCCATCGAGACGGATGAAGCAGGTTCCTCGTCACCCCCCCGTCTGTCACCCCCGCGAAAGCGGGGGTCCAGGCTCTGGATTCCCGCGTTCGCGGGAATGACAGTTTATGAGAGGTTCGAGGGTTTCGGTCTTGAAAGGCGAGAATCCACGTTTCAGGTAGTTCGGCAAGGCGGCGGGATGGTCTCGTGAACACGTGTGGAGCCACAGGCGGCATGCGCCGGACTCCCAGGCCCGCTCCACGGCAACGCTGAGCAGATGTTTGCCCAAGCCGCGTCCGACGAAGTCTGGCAGCAGTCCGATGTAGGCAATCTCCACCGACGCGTCGGGTTCGCGATGAAGCTCGAAGTATCCGGCCGGCGCGTGACGGACCCACATCACCCACAGCGACACACCAGGCTTCGCGAGATGCGCGCGGATGCCGGCATCGGTCCAGTCCAGCCGGTCAGCCCAGCCATACGACCGGCCGACCTCTGTGTACAGGTAGCGGTAGAACGAGACGGGGCAGTCTCCAACCTGGTTCACGTGAACATCAACGACGCCGGTCCATGCCGGCCTGAACGCGGCCGGACTGGTCATCTCGAGATACGTGCGCGTGACCGGCATGATCAGTGCGCGCCGAAGTCTGCGAGCAACTCTTCCGGAAGGACGGCGGCGGTCCCGAATCGACCCACGACAATGCCAGCGGCGTGATTCGCCAGCTGGGCAGCTTCAGGCAGCGTGGCGCCAGCGGCGAGGCTGAGCGACAGGGTGGCGATCACCGTGTCGCCTGCGCCGGTCACATCGGCCACCTCTCTTGCCACGGCCGAAAAGTGCGCTTCCGTTGACGGTCCAATCAGCGACATGCCGTGCTCGCCGCGGGTGATCAGCACGCTCTCGCATCGCGCCCGTCCGATAATCACCTGTCCCGCCCGCCGGGCATCATCGTCGGTTTTGATGCGCAAGTGCGCGGCGACCTCGGCTTCGTGGTGATTCGGCGTAACCAGCGTGGCGCCGGCGTAGTAGTCGATGTGCGGAATCTTGGGATCGATCAGCACCGGCACGCCGCGCGTACGGCTCACCTCGACGACATGGGATGCGAGCAGCCGGGTGACGGTGCCCTTCAGGTAGTCTGAAATGACCACCGCCTGCACGTGTGGCAGGTGGCGGTCGATCTGCTCGATGAGCGCCCGCTCGATGGTCGGGCTTGCCTCCTCGTCGCTTTCGTAATCGATTCGTGCCACCTGCTGATGGCGTGTCGTGACGATTCGCTGTTTGGTGGTCGTCCGGCGCGTGGGATCGGTGACCAGCCCCGAGCATCCAATCAGCGACGCGGCCAACTCGGCGCGCAGGATGCCGGCCGACCCGTCGGAACCGACCAGCCCCACCAGCTCCACACGGCCGCCGAGCGTGCAGACGTTGTAAGCCACGTTGCCTGCGCCCCCAATGCGGTACTCGTCACGATCGTGTTCGACGACCGGCACCGGGGCCTCCGGTGACATCCGGCTGACGCGACCGATCGAAAACTGGTCGAGCATCACGTCGCCGACAATCAGCACCGACACGGACCCAAACCGGGTCACCAGCTCTCGCACGCGATCGGCCTGCAACGGAGATGAAGACATCACGGTGTTCCGTCAGGACGATGCCGCCCCGGGCGATTCCGGAGTGCTGCCGCGCGTGGCGGCAAACGGGAGGGTAATCAGCACCAGGAACAGCATCAGGAATATCGAATTGCCGAAGTTGTGTTCGAACATCCCCGCCGCGAGCATGCCCGCTATAGCCCCGAGGCCGGTGGCCACCAACGATTTCTGGCGGCCTTCGCGCCAGAGCGCCGCAAGTCCGGCGATGGCCGATCCGACGAACCACAACCAGGCGGCCAGCGCGGGGACGCCCCGCTCAGCGGCGATCTGCATCGGCACGTTGTGCAGGTGCGGGTTCACACGCTCGACCGCATCGGTGTCCCGGTAGCGAACATACATCCGCTCAACCATGTTCGGGCCCATGCCGGTCAGCGGATCGGCGCCGATCATGCGCACACCTTCGTGCAGCATGGCCACGCGATCCCGATTGGTCGGATCGCGCAGGTCGAACATCGAGTAGAACCGCTCGGTGACCTGGGGCGGCGCGAGGGCGACGAACAGCGCCACCAGCACCGGCAATGCGCCGACCAGCCGGAAATCCCTCATCACCAACAGCAAGGCGAGCGCGGCGCTGGCACCGACCCACGCGCTCCTGGTAAAGGTGAGCACCAGCGCTGCCAGCAACGCGGGCAGGACAATGGCCGGCCACATGCGGTCGCGCGTGTCGAAAAACACCCGCGCCGCCGCCGCCGTGCCCACCATCATCAGCACGCCCGCGTACGTCATGTAGTGCCCGAAGGGGCCTTGTGGACGCTGACCCAGGTTGTTGTAGTGCAGCACCCCGTATTGGATGAGCCCAACCACAGCGCTAGCGGCTCCGACTGTAATGATGACGGTCACAGCCGTCCGAGCGCGCGACCCACGGGCGATGGCATAGGTGGCCGCCGGCACAACCACATACAGGAGCAACTGCTTGTCGTCCCGTAGACTGGTCCAGGGCTCGACCGAGAACGCGGTCGCCACCAGCGTGAGCACGCCGTACAGCATCAACGGCGTGAAGAACGCCGGCGCCTCGAACCGCACACGCGACGTGATCAGCAGCCCGATCCAACAGACGGCCACCACCGTCAGCAGGACTTGCGCCGCAAAGATCGAAAGCTGCAACGCGCCTACAAAGAGGTAGAGCGACCAGACGGCAACCTGCTCGAGACGAAATCGTGTCATAAGCTACACCGGCTGCCTGAGGCGGCCGCTCTCGATGGCGCGCTCCGTGGCCGCCGCCACGCGGGCCGGTTCTATTCGGCCCAGGCACCGGAAATCGCCCGGCTCGCACCGGCGTTGATCGCACGGGCGGCAGGGCAGCGGTCCTGCGTCGACAATGATCGTCGGTCGGGCCGGATCGCGCCACGGACCCCAGACCGTGTCGGTGGTCGGGCCGTACATCACCACCATGGGTGTCCTGGTGGTCGCGGCAATATGCGCCGGCCCACTGTCTCCACCCACGAACACGGCGGCGCGGTCGATCAGGCTTCGCAACTCGGCCACGCCCAGATCGCAGGCCGTCACCACCACGCCGGCCGGCAGGCCTTTGGCCGTGGCCAGGAGCCGAACCGTATCGGCCCTTTCGGCCTGGGCGGGCCCCGTGGTCAGGATGATACGCCGATTCGGTCCCGCCGAGGCGACAGTCGCGATCACCTGCGCAAAGGCCTCCTCCGGCCACCGCCGGAACTCGTTGCCGGCTCCGACGTGCACCACGGCATACTGGTGCCCCGAATCGAAGCCCCACCTCGCCAACCGCTCGCCGATGCGGCGGGAGGCGGCCGGATCATCCGGCATCTCAACCGGGTCGGACACCGGCGTCGGCCTCGCCTGCCCAGGCAGGAGGGCATCCACAAGATCCCACTGATTCTCGACCGAATGTCGGGCTCGATGACCCCGTGGCCGGTCGACCCGTTTCGTATACATCCAGCTTCGACCGGCCACGGTGTATCCGACGCGCACCGGCGCGCCGCATGCCAGCGCCATCCACGAACTGCGAGGGCCGCCGTGAAAATCGACCGCCACATCAAAGCGCTCGCGTCGAAGCCGCCTGGCGAGCTGAACGTCCTGGCGCAGGCGCGCAAAGCCACTCAACAGCGGGGCGACGACGACGTGGTCGAGATGGGGATTACCCGCCACAACCGGTGCGGCCTGCGGCTCGACCAGATAGGTCAATCGGGCTTGCGGGAGTGCCCGCCGCAGGGCGCGAATGACCGGCGTGGTGAGCACCACATCGCCGATCAGTCGCAGGCGGATCAGCAGAATATTCAGGGCGAGGCCTCACCCGTGCTTCGGCTCGCCGTCGATTCTGGCCTCGTCGATGAGCATCACGGGGATGTCGTCCTTGACCGGATACACGCGCCGGCACTGGCCGCACTTGAGGCCCGCACCGTCGTCGACCGGCACCACGGGCTCCGTTTTGCAGGCCGGGCACACCAGGATTTCCAGCAGTTCAGGACTGACAGGCACGTTGGTCTCCTTCTCACGTCACTATAACAGAGGACGCGCGCCCTCGTGCTGACAGGTGCCGGCGTTTGTGAAACAATCGAAACGTGATCCACCTGATCCTCAGTGCTGTACTCTTCGCGGTCCCGCAGGCGGGCATGGCGAGCCAACCGGGCAAAGGCCTGCCTCCCCAGATTCGCCCGCAGGCGCCGACACCCTCAACTGCGGCGGCCGGAGATCCCGTCGCCGATGCGTACTACCAGTTTGTCCTGGGGCGCCGGCTGGAAGACGAGGGCGAGGTGGACGGCGCGATCAAGGCGTTTCGGCGCGCCATGGAACTGGACCCTTCATCCGCCGATCTCCCCACGGAACTGGCGGGTCTGTTCATGCGGCAGAACCGCGAGATCGAGGCCATCGACACCGCCTTGTCGGCGTTGAAGATCGATCCGGCCAACGGCGAAGCGCATCGCATCCTCGGTTCGATCTACGCCGAGCGGGCAGAGCATGACCAGGGCAATGCCCCCGCCGCCAGCGGGTCCGGCGCCAGCAACGCGCAGCAGGCGGTGGAGCACCTCGAAAAATCTCTGGCCGATTCGCGGCTGGACATGGCGGCCGGCGTTCGTCTGATGCTCGGGCGTCTCCACATGCGGGCGAATGCGTACGACAAGGCGATCGTGGTGCTACGCCAGCTGCTGACCGACGAACCAGGTCTGCCACAAGCCGTGGCCCTGCTGGCGCAGGCGTATTCGGCCGCCGGGCGATCCAGCGACGCCATTGCCCTCTTGAAAGACGCGGTGGATGAACAGCCGTCGTTCTATGGCGTGCTCGGCGAAGCCTACGAACGCGAGAAGCGTTGGCCCGAGGCGGCCAACGCCTACTCGAAGGCGTCCGAGCTGAACCCACGCGACACGGACTTGAAGACCCGTCTTGCCTCCTCGCTGCTGAGCGCGGGAGGGGAATCCAATGCCACGCGGGCGCGGGACCTGCTGGTGTCGGTGACGACCGCCAATCCCACGTCGGGATGGCCGCTGTACCTGTTGGCCCGGGCGCAGCGCGAACTGGAGGATCTCGACGGATCGGAACGCACGGCCCGTCGCCTGCTGACCATCGATCCGTCCAGCACCTGGGGGGCGCACGCGCTGGCGCAGGTGCTCGAAGAGCGGCGTGAGTACGCACGCATTGTCGAAGCCCTCGAGCCGATCGCCGCCAAACCCCGGCCCGGACGTGAATCCGACATGGCGCTGATCCTGACGCACCTCGGATTCGCGTACCTGGAACTGGGCCGCAGCGATCAGGCGGTGCCGGCCTTCGAACAGGCACTGGCGCTCGATCCTGGCGACGTGTCGCAGAAGACCTATCTCGCGCAGGCGCTGGTGTCTGCGAAGAAATTCGACAGGGCGCTCGACGCCGTCCGCGCGCTCAGAGCCGCCAACCATAGCGACCTCAGCCTGGCGCGTCTCGAAGCCGACGCGCTGCGCGGCTTGGGCAAGTTCGACGAAGGGGTCGCGGTGTTGAAGCCGCTGGCCGATACGCCGGGCGACGATTCTCGTGGTGTGCAGGTGCTCTCGGAGTACTACGCCTCCGATCACCGCTACGCGGAAGCCGCAACCGTATTGAGGGCAGCCCAGACACGGTTCCCGGACGACATGGGCGTGCTGTTCCAGTTGGGCGCCATGCTCGAGCGGCAGAAGCAATACGACGCAGCCGAGAAGGTGTTTCGCCAGGTCATCACCCGCAATCCGGCCCACGCGCCGGCGCTCAACTACCTCGGCTACACGCTCGTGGAACGCAACGACCGTATGCAGGAAGCGGTGGCCTTCATCAAGCGCGCGGTCGACATCGATCCGCACAATGGCGCCTATCTCGACAGCCTGGGCTGGGCATTCCTCAAGCTCAATCAGGTCGATTTGGCCGAAGTGAATCTGCGCAGGGCTGCCGAGCAACTGCCAAAGGATTCGGTCGTGCAGGATCACTGGGGCGAGGTGCTCTTGAAGCAGGGCAAACTGGCAGACGCGATCGAGGCCTGGCGCCGATCGCTGGCGGGGGACGGTGAACTGATCGATCGCGCCAAGATCGAGCGCAAGATTCGCGACGCTCAGGCCCAGACCGGCCGGAAGTGACCGTACCATGACGGCCCGCGTTCTGGCGTGCACGCTGGTCTTGCTCTCCGCCGCGTGCGCGGCTCCCCATCTGGTATTCCCGGGCGGTACCGGCGTTCCCGCACCGGAGGTGGCTGAAGGGTACGATGCCGCGTCGGTCGCCTGCCGTGGCGTGCGCACGTTGACGGCCGAAATCAGCGTCAGCGGCCACGCCGGACTGCGGAAGATCCGCGGCCGGGTGCTGGCGGGTTTCTCGCTTCCGGGTTCGCTGCGGCTGGAAGCACCCGCTCCGTTTGGCGCCCCCATCTTCATCCTGGCTGGCCGCGAGAACAGAACCATGCTGCTGCTGCCGCGCGATCGCCGGGTGCTTCGCGACGCGCCGGTCGACGAGGTGTTCGAAGCGCTGACGGGTCTTCGCCGCGACGCCAGCGACTTGCTGGCGCTCGTCTCGGGTTGTCTGATCTCCAACCCCCGGCCGACCGCCACGCAAGCCAGGCGCTTCCCGTCTGGCTGGGGCACGCTGGCACTGGGCGATGACGTAGAAGCACTGCTGCAGGACCAGCGTCAACGGTGGCTCGTGGTTGGAGGCAGGCAGTTCGCGACGGGCGGGGAACCGGGCGCCGCTCGGTGGACCGTGTCGTACGGCGAGTTCTCAGCCGGGTTTCCCGCGATCGTCCGGGTGTGGCAGGCCCTCGACCCCGGTAACACGGGCGGACTGGCCACCGAGCTCACCTTGCGTGTCTCCCAGCGCGAGACCAACGTGCCGATTGATGCCGAAGCGTTCAGTCTGCGCGTGCCGCCCGACGCGGTGCCGATGACGATTGAGGAACTGCGCCAATCGGGTCCGCTTGCCGATACCAGGAGCCGATGATGGTGGGGGCACGTCAGGTCCGCGTTCGGGCGCATGCCAAGATCAATCTCGCGCTGCATATCCGCGGCACGCGGCCCGATGGGTACCACGACCTGCAGACGGTCTTTCAGTCGTTGGCGCTTCATGACACCTTGACATGTACTGTTCGCAAGGGGCCATTCATCATTCGGTGCGACGACGAAGAGATCCCGGTGGACGGGAGGAACCTGGTCTGGCGCGCGGCCGAGAGCCTGTGGCGGGCGCTCGGACGGGATGGCCAACCCCGCGGCGCTGCGGTCGCGATTGCCAAGCAGATTCCCGTGCAGGCAGGGTTAGGCGGCGGCAGCGCCGATGCCGCCGCGGCGCTTGTCGCGCTGTCCTGGCTCTGGGCCGGCCGGCGTCACGTCGATCTCGGCCCCGTGGCGGCGTCGATTGGCGCCGATGTGCCGTTCTTTCTCATCGGCGGCACAGCTCTGGGCCTTGAACGCGGCGACGATCTGTTTCCGCTTCCGGACCTGATGCCGCACTGGGTTGTGCTGGCGTGGCCTGGATTCGGCGTGGCAACGGCTGACGCCTATCGGTGGTGTGATCACGACGCCGGTCCCTCTACGACAGCCGCCGGGTCGCGTCAGACGATCGCCGGATGGCCTGGCCGTACGCTGCTCGTTCACAATGATCTGCAGGATTGCGTCGAGCGTCGGCACCCGGACATCGGCCGCATTCGCCGAAGTCTGTCGGATCACGGTGCGTGCGCCGCAGCCATGACCGGCAGCGGGTCCGCCGTCTTTGGCCTCTTCGGCTCCGCCTTCCGGGCTCGCCGCGCCGCAGTGGCCGTGGCGGGAGCAGGCTCGATCGCCATCGTGACCCGCACGATCGACCGCCGGGCCGCCACCGGTGGTCTGCGGGCACGGCGCTAGTGTCTCGGATCGGGACACCCCGAGGCGCCCCTGCGCGCCGCTTGGACTTGTGCCGATCGGCGCGCATCGTATACACTTTTTGTTTGCGTCAGCGTCGCCGCGCCATGCCTAGCGGTCATCCCTCGCCAGTGGGTCGCGACGAAGAGCCCAGAAGCCGGGGTGCACGCGGCGTTCTGGCGTCGCAAGCGTGATGGGGCGTCGCCAAGCTGGTAAGGCACGGGACTTTGGATCCCGCATCCGAAGGTTCGAATCCTTCCGCCCCAGCCATCTCTGTCGGGGAACGCGCCGATGCCGATAGGCTACGCCGAGATGAAGATCTTTTCGGGCAGTGCGCATCCTGAGCTGGCTCGGGAGATTGCGGACTTCCTTGGTGTGCCGCTCGGACAGTCCAAGCTGCGCCGTTTCCCCGACACCGAGGTGTCGTTTCAGATTGACGAGAATATTCGCGGAACCGACGTCTTTCTTGTGCAGCCGACCTGCCCGCCGGTGGACCAGCACATCATGGAAATGCTGGTCATGATCGACGCGTTCCGGAGGTCGTCGGCCGCGCGGATCACCGCCGTGATTCCGTACTACGGCTACGCGCGCCAGGATCGTAAGGACAAGCCACGCGTGCCGATCTCGGCCAAGCTCGTCGCCAACATCCTGAGCGCGGCCGGCACCCATCGCGTGTTGACGATGGACCTGCACAAGGCGCAGATCCAGGCGTTTTTTGATATTCCCGTGGATCATCTGTTTGCGGCACCCGTCATCATCGATCATTTGGCGCGGCAGCAGTTTCGGGACATCACGATCGTGTCGCCAGATGCTGGTGGCGCCGAACGCGCGCGGGCCTACGCCAAGCGGCTGGACGCCGAGCTGGCCATCATCGACAAGCGCCGGTCGCCGGTAGACGGCCATCCCGAAGTGATGAATGTGATCGGCGAGGTGTCGGGCCGGACCTGTATCATTCAGGACGACATCGTGGATACCGCCGGTACCATGGTCAACGCGGCCCAGGCGCTCATGGAAAGCGGCGCGGCGCGCGTCTGGGCGTGCGCGGTGCACGGATTACTGTCAGGCCCGGCCATTGGGCGAATCGAACAGTCGGTCATCGAGAAACTGATTGTGACCAACACGATTCCGCTGACCGGTGAGCGGGCGAACTGCAAGAAGATCGTGACGTTGTCGGTGGCCCGGCTTCTCGGTCAGGCGATTCGCAGCATTCACGAGGAAACGTCGGTGTCGAAGCTGTTCGTGTAAAGGATTGAAGGTATGGACGCAAGACTGGAAGCGGTGACGCGTGAGTCGTTTGGCAAGAATGAGGCCCGCCGGCTTCGCGCGAAGGGTCATATCCCGGCGGTGCTCTACGGTGGGCCGGCGGCGGGCGGTGTCCGGAAAGCCACACCGATCGCGGTGGATCCCAAGACGTTGTCGGGCATTCTCCACTCCGACTCGGGTGTCAACACCCTGATCGGCCTCAAGGTGGGAGACGAGAACGTGCGCGTGCTGGTGCGCGAATACCAGATCGACCCGGTCACCAGCAAACTGCTGCACGCCGACTTCTATCGCATCGCGATGGACAAACTGCTCACCGTGACGGTGCAGATCGTCGTGAAAGGCGAGCCGAAGGGCGTGAAGCAACAGGGCGGATTGCTCGACTTCGTCCATCGTGAGATCGAAATCGAGTGTCTCCCGGCCGATATCCCGGAGCACATCGAGATTGACGTCACCGAACTGATGCTCGGTCAGTCTGTGCGGCTGCGCGATGTCGCCACCAACCCGAAGTGGAAACCGAAGAGCGAGCCCGACATCATGCTGGTGCACGTGGTGACACCACGCCTGGTCGTCGAGCCGGTGGCCGCCGACGCGGCGGCTGTGGTCGCTACGCCGGGCACGCCGGCCGAGCCCGAGGTGATCAAGAAGGGCAAGACCGAGAAGGCGGACGAGGACTAGTCGCGGCCTAGCCGCGCGGCGCACCAGCCGTGAAGCTTATCGTCGGCCTTGGCAACCCGGGACGCCGCTACCACGAGACGCGGCACAACATCGGGTTTGCCGTCGCCGACGACCTGGCACGTCGGACTGGCGCGACGTTCGAACATGGCCGGGCCAACGCCCTCACCGCGCGGGTCGGCCACGGGCCGGATGCGTCGTGGCTGGTCGTGAAGCCGCTGACGCTGATGAACGCGAGCGGCGAGGCGGTGGCGGGGCTGGCGCAGTTTTTCAAGGTGGACGCGGCCGACATCCTCGTGGTGGCCGACGATGTGAACCTGCCGCTTGGGCGGCTGCGATTACGAAGTGGGGGATCGGCGGGTGGCCATAACGGCTTCCGCTCGATCATCGCGTGCCTCGGCAGCGAGGCCTTCCCCCGGCTGCGGGTGGGCGTCGGACGCGGCGACCCGCAGCGCGATCTGGCGGACCACGTGCTCACGCGGTTCGACCAGGACGAAGCAGACGAGGTGAGTCGAGCGATTGCCCGGGCCGCCGACGCGGTGGAGACGTTCCTTGCGTCGGGCATCGAGGCGGCCATGAACCGGTACAACCGAGCGGAGGATCCCGCTTCCGGGCGGGACGGTGAATCGTCCTCCTGACTCCTTGCCGCTTCGCCAGACGGGGCGGCCGTCATGTCCAGAAGGAGCATGCATGAGTGAAACGAGACTGTACGAACTTGTCTACATCGTGTCGCCCGACGCGACCGAGCAGGCGATCGCCGATCTGCACACGCAGGTCGAATCGATCGTGGCTCGCTTGCACGGCGAGATGGTGCGGACGGAAACCTGGGGACGCCGTCGGCTGGCGTTCAAGATCGGCAAGCACCGCGAGGGCACTTACGTGCTCGAGGTGTTCAATGGCACCGGCGAGTTGACCAAGGAACTGGATCGCCGCTTGAAGGTCAGCGACATCGTCATCCGACAACTGATCGTGCGCGTTGACGAGGAACTGCGCCTGGCCGAGCGGACGCGCGCCCGGCGGCAGGCCGAAGTGCAGCGCCGCATCGACCGCGGGTTGCCGCCGCTCGGGAGCCGGCGGTCTTCGTCCGACGACGATGGCAGGGATGATGACGCGGCCAGCGGGGCGGAGGTATAGCGATGTTCAACGAACGACGGACGGGTCAGGGCGCGGGCCCCAAAGGCCGCGGATCATCAGCGCGAGGAGCCGACAAAGGCGGACAGCGGCGGCCGATGTTCCGCCGCCGCAAGGTCTGCAAGTTCTGTACGGACAAGGTCGATTACATCGACTACAAAGACGCGAAAATGTTGATCCCGTTTGTTCCGGAGCGGGCGAAAATCCTGCCGCGCCGAATCTCGGGCGTGTGCGCCATGCACCAGCGGAAGCTGCAGACGGCCATCAAGCGGGCGCGGCAGCTGGCCCTGCTGCCCTACGCGACAGACTAGGTAGGTTGCCATGGAAGTCATTCTTCGTGAACACGTTGAAAACCTGGGCCGGCCCGGCGAGGTGGTGAAAGTCGCCGCCGGCTACGCGCGCAACTACCTGTTGCCGCGCAAGCTGGCGCTGCACGCCACACCGGCCAACATGAAAGTGGTCGAGCGCCAGCGGAAGATCGCCGACGTGCAGGAGGCCGCCGAGAAGTCGGGCGCCGAGGCGCTGGCCGTGCGGATGACGCATGCCGAATGTCTGATGCGCCGCCGTGTGGGCGAACACAACGCCTTGTACGGGTCGGTCACGTCGGCCGACATCGCCGAGGATCTGGCCGCCAAGGGGTTCGAGATCGACAAACGCAAGATCCAGCTGGACGAACCCATCAAGCAGGTAGGCGAGTTCACGGTGCCTGTCAAACTCCACCGCGAGGTGATCGCCCAGCTTCGCGTGCGGGTAGCCCCGCTCGAGGAGCAGACGCCGGCATAACCCCGCGCGGGTGTCGGCACGGACCGTCGGAAGCCAGAAGAGTCGCGCCGCGGCTCCTCTGGCTTCTTCGTTCTGGCTTCTTCGTTCTTGCGTCCGGCGCGGACGTGCAGTACTCTCACCCCCCGGACCCGCATCATGGCCGATCCCAGCGTCGAACGCCTACTGCCCCACAACCTGGAAGCCGAACGTGCGGTTCTTGGCGCGATACTGCTCGACGCCGAGGCCGTTCACCAGGCCGTGGAGTTCCTCAAGGACGGCGACTTCTTCCGCGACGCTCACCAGCGCATCTTCAGAAAGATGCTGGCGTTGATGGAGCACAGCCAGGCCATCGATTTCATCACGCTGAAAGACGAACTGGGGCGGTCCGGCGAGCTCGACCGCGTCGGCGGACCGGCCTACATCGCGTCGCTGGTCGACGGGCTGCCACACGGCGTGAACGTCGGCGACTACGCCCGGATCGTCAAGGAGAAGTCGACGCTGCGCCACCTGATCCACTCGGCCAACCGGATCCTGGCGACCGCCTACGCCACCGAGGAGGATGCCGGCACGATTATCGACGAGGCCGAGCGCGAGATTTTCTCGATCGCCGAAGGATCCATTCACGGCGGATTCATGTCGATGGCCGACTTGGCCGGCGCCAGCTTCGCCGCCGTGGAGCAGGCCCATGCCCGGAAGCAGCTCATTACGGGCGTACCGACAGGGTTCATCGAGCTCGACGAGATGATGGCCGGTCTGCAGCCGTCCGACCTGATCATCGTGGCGGCTCGGCCGTCGATGGGCAAGACCAGCCTGGTCCTGAACATCGCCCAGCACGTGGGCACCAAGACCGAGATGACGGTCGGATTTTTCAGTCTTGAGATGTCGAAGGAACAGTTGTTCCTGCGCATGCTGACCTCAGAGGCGGGCATCGATTCGCACCGGCTGCGCACAGGCTTTCTCGGCGAACGGGACTGGCCGAAGCTGACGCAGGCCATGGACCGGCTGAGCCGTACGCGCATTTTCATCGACGATACCGCGTCCATCGGTGTGCTCGAGATGCGGGCGAAGTGCCGCCGGCTCAAAGCCGAACACGATCTCGATCTGGTCATCATCGACTACATCCAGCTGATGCAGGGACGCGGCCGGTTCGAGAACCGCGTGACCGAGCTGGCGTCGGTGTCCCGCGGTCTGAAAGGGCTCGCCAAGGAACTGAGCGTGCCGGTGGTGGTGCTGTCGCAGTTGAGCCGCGCGCCCGAGAACCGCCCTGGCAAGCGACCGCAGCTGTCCGACCTGCGGGAGTCGGGCGCCCTCGAACAGGACGCCGACGTGGTCATCATGATCTATCGCGAAGACATGTACGAGGCGACGGAGGAAAACCAGGGCGTCGCCGAACTGATCATGGCCAAGCAGCGCAATGGCCCGACCGGTTCGGTCAAGCTGGCGTTTGTCAGGGAGTACACGCGCTTCGAGAATCTCGAGTGGAAACGGCCTGCGTGATCCGCTCCATCCCATACGAGTTGCTCTGCCGGGTGGGGACGCGGATCCAGCGGGTCTATAATCACACAGGCACTTGACTCCTGACGCCGCGGACGGCCGCGGCAACATCCAGACGACCCCGGTTGCCAGCACACGTCACATTGTGAAGCCGCCAACAACCATCTTCGCGTGTCAGGAATGCGGGGGGCAGTCCCAGAAATGGCTGGGACGCTGCCCGGAATGCGGCGCCTGGAACTCGCTGGTCGAGGAGCGCACGACTGCCGACCCGGTGCCGGCGGCCCCGCATCGGTATGTGTCCTCACCCGGCGGTGGGGCGAAGCTGTACGGGGAAATCGAACTCAGCCAGTCTGCGCGCCTCACCACCGGCATCGACGAATTCGATCGCGTGCTCGGCGGTGGCGTGGTGCCCGGTTCACTGGTGCTGCTGGGCGGGGAACCCGGCATTGGCAAGTCCACGCTGCTGCTGCAAACCGCGGCGTTCATGGCGACGCACACAGGGCCGGTCCTCTACAGTTCAGGGGAAGAGTCCGAGCACCAGGTGAAGCTGCGCGGCGAGCGCCTCGGCGTGGGCTCGGCTCCGCTCTACCTTCTGGCGGAAACGTGCCTGGAGCGTGTGCTCGAGGAGATGGCGCGCATCAAACCCGCACTGGTGGTGGTCGATTCGATCCAGACGGTATTCTCGATGAAGATGCAGTCTGCGCCCGGCAGCATCGGCCAGGTGCGTGAAGCCGCGACCCAGTTGCTGTTTGCCGCCAAGGCCCAGAATGTGCCGATCTTCCTCGTGGGCCACGTCACCAAGGATGGCAGTCTGGCCGGTCCCAAGAGCCTCGAGCACATCGTCGATACCGTGCTCTACTTCGAGGGTGAACGCCACCACGCGCACCGAATCGTGCGTGCGGCGAAGAACCGGTTCGGCGCGGTCAGCGAACTGGGCGTCTTCGAAATGACATCGGCCGGATTGCGGATGGTACCCAATCCATCGGCGCTGTTCCTGGCCGAGCGACCGGCCGGCACGCCAGGCTCGGCCGTGCTGTGCTGCATCGAGGGATCGCGGCCGCTGCTGGTGGAAGTGCAGGCGCTGGTCAGCACCAGCACGTTCGGCTACGCCAAACGGACGGCCGTGGGCCTCGACCAGAACCGCCTGTCGCTACTGCTGGCCGTGCTCGAGAAGCGCGCCGGCTTCCACCTGGGCGGCGACGATGTCTTTGCCAATCTGGCGGGTGGGATCAGCGTCGACGAGCCCGCCGAGGATCTGGCGGTGATCGCGGCTGTGGCATCCAGCGCGCGAAACAGGGCGGTTCGCGAGGGCACGGCCATGTTCGGCGAAGTGGGCCTGGGCGGCGAGGTTCGAGCCGTCACCCAGGCCGCGCGCCGGGTGAAGGAGGCCTCCCAGATGGGATTTACGCGCTGCGTGATGCCCGCAGCCAACGTGGATCCAGCCGATCCGGGTCTGGCCAGCGCCGACTGCGACCTGATCGGCGTTCGCACCATTCAGGAGGCAATCGAACAACTGCTTGCGTAATCCTGTTCCGCCTATATAGTTGCACTCATACGGAGGCCTCATGGCCTGGTTCATACTTGTCCGGCTGCTCTTTTTTGCAGGGGTCACCTTCGCGGCGTCAACGATGACGCCCATTCCAGGGGGCTTCGCGCCCAACGCCGGCTTCGGCGCCGCGATGGCCGTCCTGGCCATCGTGCTGGAGTGGCGCCTGCGGCTGGCCAGCGTCGCGCACATCCTGGGCGCGTTGCTTGGCGCCGCCATCGGCCTGCTGTTCGGCAAAGTCCTCTCGACGGCCCTTACTTGGTTCGTGCCCACCCAGCAGGTCGTGTTCCTGGAAACGTTCATCTACATGACGCTGCCCTACCTGGGCCTGGTGGTTGGCGGGAGCCACGGCAAGTGGCTGGAGCCGGCCCACCTGATGACGCTGTTTCGGGCTCCGGGTCCCGAGCGCCGTTACAAGGTGCTCGACACCAGCGTGATCATTGACGGCCGCATCGCCGATCTGTGCGAAACCGGTTTTCTCGACGGCACGATGGTGATTCCCCAGTTCGTGCTGAAGGAGCTGCAGCAGATTGCCGATTCTGGCGACACCATGCGCCGCAACCGCGGCCGGCGCGGGCTCGACATTCTGCAGAAGGTTCAGAAGATGTCGGGCGTCGAGGTGACGATTTCCGATCTGGACTATCCCGATGTGCGCGAGGTGGATTTGAAGCTGATCGAGCTGGCGCGGACGCTGCAGGGGAAGATCGTGACCAACGACTTCAACCTGAACAAGGTGGCGCAACTGCGGGGAGTGCAGGTGCTGAACATCAACGAACTCGCCAACGCGTTGAAGCCGGTGGTGCTGCCTGGCGAGATCATGAAGGTGTTCATCCTGAAGGAAGGCAAGGAGTACAACCAGGGCGTCGCCTATCTGGATGACGGCACCATGGTGGTCGTCGACAATGCGCGCAAGATGATCAGCAAGACCATCGACATCGCCGTTACCAGCGTGCTTCAGACGACGGCTGGCAAGATGATCTTCGGCCGTTTCATCGAGGCAGGTGCCATGCCCGCTCCGCCGATTGAGCGCGAGGATCCCGCACGGCGGCCGAGAACGGCGCCGCAACCTGCCGCCGGGCCCGGCAGCCAGTGAGAATCCCGTCGTTTCACTGGTGGCGCACGGTCTTCTTTCTGATACCGGCGATTGCCGTCTACACGATGGTGCTCGGTACGCTGTCGATCGGATCGAGCCTGTTCGAGCGGAAGGGCCATGTTGCCCACGCGTGCGCCAGGATGTGGTCGTGGCTGATCCTGGCGACCACAGGCGTCGCTGTCCGGGTACAAGGCCTGGAGCACCTGACGCGCGGTACGACCTACGTGTTCGTGTCGAACCACCAGAGCATCTACGACATTCCGGTGCTGTTCAACGCGCTGCCGTTTCAGCTGCGCATCATCGCCAAGGAATCGCTGGGATTGTTCCCGTTCCTGGGTTGGCACCTCCGGCGTACCGGTCATCTGCTGGTCGATCGCAGATACCCGGATCGTGCAGGCATCCTGCTGCGCTGGCGTGAATTGCTCCAACAGGGACTCTCGCTCATCATCTTCCCGGAAGGTTCCCGCAGTGCGAATGGGACCGTGGGACGCTTCAAGGCGGGTAGTTTCCTCCTGGCGATCGAGGCCGGGCTTCCGGTGGTACCGATCTCGGTGGTTGGCACCAGGTTCGTCATGCGCAAGGGACGGCTGATGACCTGCCCGGGCTCGGCGCATCTGACGGTGCATCATCCTGTCACCACGACGGATGGCACCTGGCAGACCAGCATCAAAGCGGCGCGTCGTCTGGCGATTCACGTGCACGACATCATCGCCGGCCAGGTCGAGGCCGAAGAACGCGCGGCAGGCACATGGCCATTGAACTGATCGTTGGAGTCGGACGTGCACCACGGGCTGCCAGGCCTCACATGGCCGAGTCTGCTCGCGGGTGGTCGGTGCCGGGAGGGGCACTGCTACTCCGTCATTCCCGCGAAGGCGGGAATCCAGGACTGGACCCCCGCTTCCGCGGGGGTGACGAAGAACTTGTGCCTTTCCGTGGATGTCGTCCACAAACGATCTGTAGACGCGGGAATTGTTGACATGCACGTGGCGGCCATCATCGCGGCCGGTGGACGAGGCGCACGCCTTGGCGCCGCGCTCCCCAAGCAGTTGCTGACGCTGCGCGGCAAGACGATCCTCCAGCGGTCCTTTGAGCTGTGTGCCCTCCATCCGCAGGTGGACGAAGTCGTGGTCGTCCTGCCCGACGACCTGGCCGCCGATCCACCGGCCTACCTGCACACTGGCAGCAAGCCGGTGCGCATCGTTGCTGGAGGAGCGCGCAGACAGGATTCGGTGGCGAACGGGTTCGCCGCCGTCCAGGATCGAGCCGACATTGTCGTGATTCACGACGCCGCTCGTCCCCTGGCCAGCGCCGATCTGATCGCCCGCACGATTGCCGCCGCGGCCGAGTCGGGTGCCGCGCTGGCCGCGCTGCCGGCCAGCGACACCATCAAGCTGGTGGCGGAGGGCGCGGCGCTAACCAATCCGATCGTGGATCGCACGGTGCCGCGCCAGCGGGTGTTTCTAGCGCAGACTCCTCAGGCATTTCGGACCAGTGTGCTGCGCGCAGCCCTGGCGGGGGCGGCCGCCGGCGCCACCGCCACCGACGAAGCCGCGCTGGTCGAGGCAGCCGGCTTTCCCGTGCGCCTGGTCGCAGGTGAAGCCTCGAACATGAAGATCACCACGATGAGCGACTTGACCGTGGCGCGGGCTCTGTGCGGCATCAACGAGCCGCCGCGCATGCGGATTGGAACCGGCTACGACCTTCACACGCTGGTGGCCGGGCGTCCGTTGATTCTGGGCGGGGTGACCGTGCCCCACGACATGGGACTGGCCGGACATTCCGACGCCGATGTGTTGGCGCACGCGTTGACCGACGCGATACTCGGGGCGGCCGGCCTCGGGGATATCGGCCGTCATTTTCCGGACACCGATCCTCGCTGGAAGGGAGCCAACAGTCTCGACATGCTTCGGCACGCGGTCGAGTTGACGCGAAGCGCCGGGCTTGCCGTCGGCAACGTGGATGCCGTGATTATCGCCGAGCGGCCCAAGCTGGCCCCCTATCTCGATGCCATGCGCGCCAGCCTGGCCGGCGTCCTTGGCGTGCCGATCGACCGCATCGGCGTGAAGGGCAAGACCAACGAGGGTGTCGGCGATATTGGCCGCGGCGGCGCCATGGCGGTGCACGCCGTGGCGCTGCTGTTCGATCAGATCTGATGGAGGCGCAGACGGTGATGCGAGTGCGTTTTGCGCCGAGTCCAACCGGGCTGTTGCACGTGGGCAATGCCCGCACGGCGCTCTTCAATTGGCTGCTCGCCTCGCGCGGCGCTGGCACGTTCATCTTGAGGATTGAGGACACCGATGTGGAGCGCTCGTCACGTGCTTCGGAATCCAGTATTCTCGACGACCTGAGATGGCTGGGCCTGAACTGGGACGAGGGCCCCGATGTGGGAGGTTGCTCGGGCCCCTACCGGCAGTCTGAGCGATTCGACCTGTATCGTTCGTACGCCACCGAGCTCGTCGAGCACGGTCACGCGTACTATTGCTTTTGCCCGACCGAGCTGCTCGAGGCCGATCGCCGAGCGGCACTGGAAGCGGGCAAGCCCCCCAAGTACGCCGGCCGCTGCCGGGACCTGCCGATCGACCAGGCCCGCACGCGAATCAAGGCCGGCGAGCAGGCCGTGGTCCGCTTCCGGGTGCCCGAACACCGGGACATCGTGTTCCACGACGCCGTGCGAGGCGCGGTCCACTTCAACACCGAGGTGATTGGCGATCCGGTGCTCGTGCGATCCGATGGTCATCCCGCGTACAACTTCGCCGTGGTGATCGATGATGCGTTGATGGAGGTGACACACGTCATCCGCGGCGAGGATCACATCTCGAATACGCCCAGGCAGGTGTTGCTGTACGAAGCATTCGGGTTTCAGCCGCCTGTGTTTGCGCACCTGGCGCTGGTCCTGGGACCGGATCACACGCCTTTGTCGAAGCGGCACGGTGCCACCTCGGTGGCCGAATTCCGCGCCAGGGGCTATCTGCCGGAGGCCCTGGTCAACTACCTGGCGTTGCTGGGCTGGTCGCCTGGCGGGGGAGACGAACTGCTGCCACCCGCCGAACTGGCGAGGCGTTTCTCGCTGGAGGGCGTGAGCCATAGCGCGGCCGTCTTTGATCCGGAGAAGCTGGCGTGGGTCAACCGCCACTACCTTCGGCTGGCCGATCCAGGACGCCTGGCGGATCTGGCGTTGCCCTACTTCGAGAAGGCCGGGATGCTGCCGCCCGGCGTTGATGTCGTGGCACGTTCTTATGTGTCGTCGCTGGTGCCATTGGCCAGCGGATCGGTTGACCGCCTGGAGCAGATTCCCGACCGTCTCCGCTTTGTGTTCGACTTCAATCCCTCTGAGGCGATCGCACGGCCAGATGTCCGCGAGGTGCTCAATGAGCAGGGCGCGCGAGACGTGATCGTGGCGCTCGCCCGAGAGCTGGCTGCCGGTCCACGCCTCGACCGCGAGCGGTTCCGAGCCGCAGCGGGTCGAGTGAAACTGGCCACCGGCCGGAAAGGCAAGCAGCTGTTTCACCCGATTCGCGTCGCGTTGACGGGCGAGGCTGGAGGCCCGGAACTCGACTTGGCGGTGCCGGCCATCGATTCGGGTGCTGAGCTGCCGGCTGGATGCGGGCTGACGCCGATCCGCGGGTGCCGCGAACGCGCGGCCGAGTTTGCCGCCGTCCTGGAAGACGCCTCCTGAATGCGGTCTGCCGTGCAGCCGACCGCCGGTGGCTTGCCTGGACGCCGTCTGCTGTCTACTATTTGTTGTCTGTATTCTGACTGCATTCTCCTGATGTGCTGATCTACGGCATCAACCCCGTCGTCGAGGCCATTCGAGCCGGACGAGCGATCCATGTCCAGGTGGCGTCGTCCGCATCCGATCGCCTGCGCGAACTCATGGTACTGGCCAGCCAAGCCGGCATTCCTGTGCGTCTGGTACAACCCGCCGAACTGGATCGCGCGGCCGGCGCAGGGGTGCATCAAGGCGTGATCGCGGAGCTCAAGGACTCGGCCGACTATTCCGTGGCGGAATTGGTGGCGGGTGCTGCGGCCACTCCCCTCATTGTCGTGCTGGACGGGATCGAGGACCCGCACAACCTTGGTGCGATCCTCCGCAGCGCTGACGCCGCAGGCGCCGATGGGGTGGTCCGCCAGACCCGTCATGCCGCGCGTTTGGATGGCGCGGCGGCGAAGGCCTCAGCCGGCGCGATCGCGTACGTGAGAGTAGCCAACGTGGTGAATATTGCCCGAGCCATCGGCGAGTTGAAGCGGTCCGGCGTGTGGACTGTCGGCCTGGACGGCGAGGCGTCCGATCGCTACGACCAGATCGATCTCACGTTGCCGTCGGCGATTGTTCTGGGAGCGGAGGGAACAGGCCTTCGGCGTCTGGTGCGTCAGACGTGCGATCGTCTGGTCTCGATTCCGATGCGCGGCCACGTCGGCAGCCTGAATGTATCGGTGGCTGCCGCCATCGTGCTGTTCGAAGCAGCCAGGCAGCGCCGGGCCGGTGTCCCATAGTCCACAGGCTGCCCGCTTGGCGACCTGCTGCACTCCGGTGCTGGTTCTCGCGGCACTACACCACTATTCACGGTATAGTAAGGGATTGTACTCCTGCCCGGCGTGGCCGACAGGTTGCTGACGGTGCAGTGCCAGCCGCTCGTATCTGGTACCCGACGAAGGACCCGTTCGGTTGCGACTGTGGCATGCAACGTGCTAAGCTTGCGGTTTCGTCTGGCTGGCGTAGCTCAGTCCGGTAGAGCGGCTGATTTGTAATCAGCGGGTCGTGGGTTCAAATCCCTCCGCCAGCTCCATCGGTCTGGCTGGCGACGGATTCGTCATACGGCCGGGGTGAGGCAAGCGCGGATCACGGAGACGGACGGTCGGGGAGGTTGCAGAGCGGTCAAATGCAACAGACTGTAAATCTGTCGGCCATGCGCCTTCGGAGGTTCGAATCCTCCCCTCCCCACCAGCCTTCGCTCACGATGCGCGCGAAGGCTGTCCGCCGAAGCGGCAATAGCCGCGAAGGTGGACCGCA
>ERZ1292640.83-Hain-H43-02um-R1-83-length-74061-cov-45_pt2 | contig 59065 bp, 52 predicted proteins | sample MGYA00564404_ERZ1292640 | MGnify/ENA primary metagenome ERZ1292640 (study PRJEB36523, sample SAMEA6512636) | groundwater metagenome | collected 2019-01-08 | study: AquaDiva: Metagenomics assemblies of 32 groundwater samples | reverse complement strand
CTTTTTTGCGTTCTTCTTCTAACCGGAGAGCTTCTTCTTTTTTGCGTTCTTCTTCGAGACGAAAAGATTCTTCTCTATCTTTTCTCTCTGCTTCTTCTTTTACTTTTATTTGCGCTTCCCAATCTAGTTTTTCTGTTTCTAATTTTTTGGTCTCCAATTTTAGCTTATTTTCAATTTCCTCAATTGCTTCTTTGGCTGTTTGCGCAACCTTCGCCTTTTCCTCCTCAGCAACACGCAAAGCCTCTTTCAAAATATCTACCTCAATTTTACTCTTTTCTTTAAACTGCTCTATCTGCGCTTCTCTGTCTTTTAATTCCTCCTTAACGCGCTCTAACTCCGCTATAGCCTCATGGGACTGTTGTGAAATAGTATTTTTATCATCCTGGGAAAGGCCGACGACCGGCTGAAAGATCTTATCAATATCAAGATTCTTCGCTTTGCCCTTCGGGCTACGCTCAGAATGACATAATTTTGCGTATTTCGTAGCAGTCTCATTATGACCAACGGTTTTAGATTTGGCTACAATGGCCTTACGATCCTTAGAATCTTGAAGCCCTGCCTTCTGCGCTGCTTCTTTAGCCCTAATTAAAACATCTTTAATTTTTAAGACGCCTTTTTCCTTTAATCTACGGCCAACTGACACGCTTAAACCAGCTCTTTTTATAATCTCATTAATACTGGATTTGGAGACCTTTACTCCTTGGAATTTATTTTTAAGAAGAACGCTTATTCCCCGGCAACTTAAACTGGGATCATTCTTTTTATGCCCAAGAATAAAATTTATTATTTCTGGTTTTAGTTTATGGATTATACCCATTTTTATTCTATTTCTTTTTTTGGGCGGGCAAGCCCGCCCCTACGCGATGACTTAATTGTCCAGATTGGACATTAATAAAAGTTTAGTATAAAAACTTGGTGGTGTCAAGGAAAGTTTTAGTTTGGACATTTGCGAAGAAAGAAAAAAATAAAAAACGGATTAGGAAATAATCTGGATGGTGTCGCCTTCGGAGGTTTGGGTGGATAAAATTGTGTTGACTGGCAATTCGATTACTAAAAAAGACCTAAAATATATCGCGGTAATCCTGAATGGCTTAAGGTTTGATATGGTTTTAATTATCTTGTTTCTTTTATTTACAAATAAAACATCAATGGAGAAACGCATAAAAAATGTATGGATGGAATTTGCCGGCCTTAAAATCAATGCTTCAGAACGGTAAAAATCTTTTTTGCATAAAAGCCCCCTTATCCGAGTAAATAAATTACCGGCGCAAACTGCCCTTTGCGCCAAAACAGTATTTTTGGTTTGATTGATTATTTTCATTCACTAAACAGAAGGGTTAAAAATATCTTCGGGGAGGAGTATGCCTTTTGTTTTAATCTCCTCGATAAATGAAGGGATATAACCTGTGGCGCAGAAATTACCCAAAACTTTTCCTGTATCTTTATCTGTGCTGGTTTGTTTAAAATCAAAAATATCTTTTAAATTGATATGCACTTCATCTGTCATCCCGGCAACTTCGGAAATCTGCAAAATTTTTCGCGAACCATCAGAAAGCCGGGCAGTATGCACTATCACATCGATAGATGAAGCGACCATTTCCCTTATAGCCCTTAACGGAAGCTCTATCCCTGACATAAGAATCATGGAATCAAACCTTGTCAAAACATCCCGCGTAGAATTAGCATGCACAGTAGTCATCGAGCCATCGTGGCCCGTATTCATCGCTTGAAGCATGTCAAGAGTCTCCATGCCGCGGCACTCTCCAACTATAATTCTATCCGGCCGCATTCTTAAAGTATTCTTAAACAGGTCCCTTATGGTTATCGCGCCCTTTCCTTCAATGTTTGACGGCCGGGATTCAAGCCGAACCCAATGCTCCTGATCCAACTTTAATTCTGCCGCGTCTTCAATTGTAATAATGCGTTCATTACTGGGAATAAATTGGGATAATAAATTTAATACCGTAGTTTTCCCTGAACCGGTACCGCCGGAAACAATCAGATTCTTTCGGGAAAGCACACAGGCCTTAAGAAAACCTGCTAACGCGCGATTAAAGGTTCCAAAACCAATCAGCTCTTCCACCTTAAATTTTTCTTTTCTAAATTTTCTTATGGTGAGGCTTGGCCCGGTTAAAGAAACAGGCGGAATTATAGCGTTTACACGCGAACCATCAAAAAGCCGGGCATCCACCATAGGCACGCTCTCATCAATACGCCTGCCGATAGGAGCGATAATACGTTCGATAATTGTCTTTAGCTGATCATTAGAAACAAATTTCTTGCTGGTGTTTTCGATTTTTCCATGGCGCTCAACATATATCTCATCTTTATTATTAACCATAATATCCGTAACCTCTGGATCGGCAAGTAAATCCTCTAAAGGGCCTAATCCCAAGGCTTCGTCCAGAATCTCTTTTATCAATTTCTTACGCACCTCGGAAGACGAAAGAAAACTGCCTGCTTCTTCGGTCATAAAATTTGTCACCATAATTTCAGCTTTATTTTTTAATTCTTTTTTCGTCTCATAATCGCTGAACACTTTTAAATCAATCCTCTTAAGATTTAATCCTTCTATAAGACGGTTTTGAACCCGGCGTTTAAGTATAATTATTTCATCCGCTTCCTCAATCACAACCAAAGGTTCAACTAGGCCTTCTTTTTGCCAGAATTCCCCGGTTTTTTCTAATCCGGTAATTTCTGCTCCTGACTGACCCATTTCTCTACGTTCAATAAATAGGCCGCCGGACGACGTATTCAAGGTTTGAGCAAGCTTCTTTATAGCTAAAGAAATCTTTGTTTTAGGGCTGTCGATCACCACTGGCACAGCTATATTCAACGCCTGACCCACCGCCTTTCCTTCTGAAGGTATGTGCGCAATTACATCAATAGGTAATGTCCCTTTTACTTCTTCCCAGCCAATACCTGAAACAGATTCAGCCCTGTTAAGAACAAGCCTTATCATAGATAAAGGAAAATGCAAAAACTGCAAAGTATCCAGAGCCCATTTTGTCTGATAAATAGAAAGGATATCCGGTGTAACTACAAGAAGAATAAGATTAGCCTGATTTAAAGCTGCCACAAAAATATCTGTGAAGCTCTTACCCGCGTCAATAATAATATAATCGTAATCCTGCCTTAGAAGCGCGAATGCATCTTCAATCCGAACCGGATCAAGGTGTGGGGCCTGTTGAGGCTTAAGAACTCCCGGAAGAAAATCGATACCTAAAGAACTATGGGTTAGAAAATCTTCTTTCCTGACATCCCGCGGTTGCCTTTTAAGAGAATGTATCAGCTCTACCATTGACTTTTGAGGAGCCAAATCCAGCATCCTCGCCATATCACCTGCTACCTGCAGATCTAAGTCAATGAGCAACACCTTTTGCCGGCAATCCTTAGCCAAACTTACAGCAAGATTAACAGCAATCAAAGTTTTACCTACTCCACCTTTTGTGCTTAGTATGGTTATAATTTTGGACATTTTTGTTTTACCTTTAAGATTTCTCCCTTCGGTCGAAATGACAGGTCGGTCGAAAAGTTAAGCTTTGTCATTTCGCGAGGAGTGAAACGACGAGAAATCTTTTTCTCTCCCCTAACCCCTCCCACAAGGGGAGGGGAAATACTTCGCGTTTCCCATCGCGGATTACGGCTTTCGCCGAAACGACAAAATATTATAATTGATAGTTTATCGGAATGTCTATCCAAAGTTCTTTTTCTTCTACCGCGGGTGGGAAAGGAGGATACGTGGCAATTCCTTCAATTGTTTTTAGCGCGTTATTATCAAGCAGTTCATTACCTGATGATTTCTCTATTTTTGTTTCTAAAAGTGTTCCATCATAAGAGATCCTAAGGCTTAATTTTACTACTCCCTGTAAACCTGCCTGACGGCCGGCATCAGGATAAACCAAATTATCTAATACGCGCCGTTGCACTATCCGGGCGTATCTTGTTTTTGGGTCAAGATTGACCTCGTTTATTTCAGGGACCTTTGATATGGGGGGTTGTGCCTTTGTTGGCTGCGCCACCGCCTCTAGTGCTACCTTTGGCTGTGCTTCTGGCGCGGAGGTTATCTCAGAAGGCTTACTTACTATCCTGGGAGTAAGAATGATAAATAATTCAGTACCTCCTTTACTGACGACTTTTTGCCTAAAAAGAGCTCCAAAAAAAGGTATGTTTCCTAAGCCAGGAACTTTATTAATAGCATTAGCTCCCTTTTGCCTGATCAAGCCGCCAATGGCCATAGTTTGACCATCATCAAGAAAAAGTTCAGTAGAAGTACTACGCTTAGTTACCGGGTATGCCTTAGCAGTAGGAGCGGTTGCTGAACCAATAATTTCCGGAATACCCAATTCGCTCACATCTACATTTAATGCTAATTTAACCTGTGCTTTTTCAGCTAATGTAGGCTTTATCTTTAGCTTAATGCCATATTCCTTATATTCCACGCTTGTAGAAGTACCTCCTGTTGACACGCTGGTAGTAAATATAGGCACTTCTCCGCCGACTAATAATTCTGCCTCTTTACCGCTCTGACAAGCAAGCCGCGGCCGGGAAAGTATACGCGCCTTCCCTTCTGTAACCAAAGCATCTAATTTAAAAACAAAGGCATTTCGTTCAAAACTCAACACTTTAAACACAGTTGACCATTTTGTGGGGGTAGTAATCCCCTTTGAACCCATTTCAGTAAGGCTAACGGAGGTCGGCCAGGTAAGCCCCAAAGTATTTTCACTCGTTTTATCAAGCTCTATTGCCTGCACATCTATTTCTATCACTGCCTCTTCTTCTTTTACTTCAATAAGATCAACTGTCTTACCTTTTAACGGCCCTAAAACAGTAGTAATTCTTTCTCTATCTGAAGCAGTTTTAACTCTCCCTGAAATAAAAATCTTATTTTCATCTTCTTCTATTTTTGTGGAAATACCAGGCAGGTCTAATTTAGAAAGCAGGTTATCAATGCGCTGTTTAGTTTCGGTTAAATCTTCAGCAAGCACTTTTATATGATAGGGCTTCTCACCAGAATTATCCCAAATCACAAACGTGGTAACCCCGGCAGATTTAGGAACCAAGGTTATCTGGTCCTTAGTAATATCAGTAACGTCAACTACATTAGGATTGCCGATAACAACACGGGTAAGAGTATTTACAGAGATGGCCTTAACTGAACCTAAATACAATTTAAGCTCTTCGCCTACCTTATCTGAAGCATAGGCATTAATAAAAGACAAAATACAAAATACAAATGATAAAAATAAAAGCGGATAGCGGATAGCGGATAGCGGATAGCGTTTGGATTCTTGATTTTTTATCATATTATTGGGGTAAAGGCACTTTCTCTTTATTTAAACCGCGATATACCTCTACATACTTAATTTCAGGCTTAGGTTCTTCTACAGTGGACTCAGTAGACTCTTCCTTTTTTGGCATCAGATACTGAAATAAAGCGTCCCAATTCCCTGCTCGTACTGGCTCTATTGCCGTATCTGCTGGTGAACGCAAGAGCAATTTAATCTTACTTTGCTCTTGAACAAAAGCGGTCAGATTTGCTTCTTGAGGAGTAAGCGCTAAAGTAATCAGCGGAGAAAATCCTTTTTTTTCCTCTTTCTTATACCGGCCTTCAGGAGCAGTTGGCGCGACTATTTCCTGACCTATTGCCAGAACCAAAACATTTTGAAACAAAGGCACTACTGCTGACTGATTAAATTGCTGGCCATCAGCCGTCTGTGCAGGCAAAGGAATCGTAGCAAGCACATCCACGTAATCTCCCGGCGCAATCATCCCGCCTAAAGCAGCGATATTATCCACTGAAATAGTAATTGCCCTTTTACCCGTCGGGGTAGACCCTGCCAAAGCCCCGCCGCCTAAACGCCTGGTACTACTAGCGCTGGTACCAGCGGCGGAATTAAGTTTACTCAAAGTAATCTGCTCACCCTTCGCGATAGGAGCAGTTGTCGTCATACCCGCGATTTTATCAACAGAAGTAACTGCTTGCGACTGTAAATATTGATTAGGGACAATCGCGGGCTCAAACATATTCGGCTCTATCACTTCACCTTGAGGGATATCTTGTCTGGCCATTAACACCGCTGTCTGATCTGTTTGCATTTTAGATATGGCCCTACTCACCCTCTCGCGCTCTACTGACTTTTCCTGATCAATATATGTTTTGATCATAACCAATGCCACAATACCCAAAATAAGGCCAATTATTAAAAAAAGCTTCTGTTTTGGTATCTGCGGCAATGCCATTATTTTACCTCTCCTTCATTCCATTCAATTTTCGCGTCATGAAAAAGCTTCCCAATCAACTCTTCTACTTTTTGCTGCTGCATCATAAGAGTAAGCCCGCGCTCAACATCATTCCATATCTCAGAAAGCGGTTTTTGCTGTCCCCCGCGCTTGGCCTCTACCTTTAACATATAATAACCATCTGCTCCTTTAAATATACTGCTGATTTTACCTATCTCTAAAGAGTCAGAAAAAGCCACCGCATCAAACTGCGCTGTTTTCTTGCCTCTTTGAATATTTCCAAGATCTCCGCCGTTTTTAGCAGATGCTGACTTGGAACGCTCTTTTGCCAAAGCAGCAAAATCCGCTCCTTGCAAGAGCAGAATCATTATATCCCGGGCTTCTTGTTCCGTGGGAACCATTATTTCCCTAATCTGCCTTTCCTCCGGCTCTTTTAGCTGTTCTTTATTTGTATTATACCAAGCTTCCACCTCTTTAGATGAAGCCTTTATTTTTTCTGTTTCCTCCCGGACTAATTCCATTACCAAAAGGTCTTGCTTAGTCTTTTCCATGGCCTTTGATATTTCTTCATTTTTATCTATACCCCTCTTCAATGCCTCCTGATAGAGTAAAGTTCGACGCAGAAGCTCGGTCTTAAGGTATTTAATCTTCTGTTCATTTGTAGTAATCTTCATTTCCTGCTTATCAGCGGGAACCACCGCGTTAAAAGAGCTGACATCCTCATTCAAATCATTTAAATCAATGACGGTATTATTTATCTTGGCGACAACCGCGCCTTTGGCCGCGGGAGTTACGAGCGGCTGAGCGTTCTCAACAGTCTTTTTTGATTTTGGATTTAAAAAACCTAATTTTTCACAACCTATAAGAGCGCCAAACAAAAAACAAAAAATAGAAAAAACCAACAATCCTTTTTTCATTTCTCTACTCCTCCTTTTTCATATCCGCTATTCATATTTTCCCACGATTATCACTTATTTATTTTATACCACAAAATTCTTAAAAAGCAAGAAATTTTTTTTAACCTGGGTGGGCAAGCCCACCCCTACGCGACGATTACGCAATGTCATTCCGGAATGTTTTAATCCGGAATCCAGTAAATCTCTTTGCTTTATTTTTCTTTGCGTTTATCTTTTACATAATTACTTTTTCCTAAACTTTTAGCAATTTTTTTTAACTCCGCCCCGATCTCTCCTATCTGGGCAACATGTTCAATCTTTCGAAATTCGTTCGAGACTATTCCTATGGATATAGATAGGAGCGAAATTTTTTGTTCATTGCCCCAACGGTCTTTAGCAACAATGCCTCCCTTTTTTTTATCTTCTTCGCTATAAAACAAAGAAGACATCTTATCGAAATCATCAATTATCTTTTGGCAAAGATTATCCGCTGTCTCTAAATTCGTAATAATCACAAAATCATCTCCTCCAATGTGCCCAATAAAATCATCCGCGTTTCCATATTGGCGCGTCAGGCGTATTAAAATTCTGGCTGTTTCTTTTATTACATTATCTCCGCGCTCAAAACCATATTTATCATTATACGCCTTAAACTTATCCAGATCCAAATAACAAACAGCAAATAAAGATTTATCTTCGAGCCTGCGCGTACATTCATTTAATATGGAAACATTTCCGGGCAGGCGCGTTAAAGGATTTGCCTCAAGGTCTCTTTCTGTGCGCCTTAATACCATGCGTATACGCGCAAGCAATTCCTTTGGCTCAAACGGTTTTACCACATAGTCATCCGCGCCAGCATCAATGCCGTCAACCCTATCGCTAATATCCCCTTTACCGGTAACCATAATTATCGGCAAGTGACTTAAAAGCAGATCTTTTTTTACAAGCCGGCAAACTTGACGGCCATCGATTTTAGGAATTTTATAATCCAACAAAACCAACCCCAACGGTTTTGTATTAATAATCTTCAAGGCCTCCTCTCCGTCACAGGCCTCCAGAAGCTCATAATTTTCTTCCGCTAAGGTAAGCTTTAACACATCCCGGATATCCGGATCATCATCAACAATCAATATTTTTATAGGCATTTTATTATATGTAGAGCGTAGAGCATGAAGCGTAGAATTTTTTCTCTACGCTATACGCTAAACGCTATACGCTATTTTACGGGTAAAGTAAAACTAAACGTCGCGCCGGCGCCGAGTTTACTTTTTACCCAGATTTTTCCACCGTGCGCTTCTATAATATTTTTCACCAAGGCTAATCCCAACCCTGTACCTTTTACCTGTTGATTTATCAAGCTATCTACACGATAAAACTCTTCAAATATCGCCTCCCGCGCTTCCTCCGGTATACCTGAACCTGTATCAGCGATATCCACTTGTATCCAAGCGCCAATACTAACAGCGCGGATAAAAATCTTTCCCGCGACAGGAGTAAATTTTATGGCATTGCCAACAATATTAATAAATACACGCTCTATTTGATTAACATCTATCAAAACCTCACTTGCGTTAACGGGAATATCAATACTTAATTCTATTTGTTTATCTTTTAGCTGCGCGGATAAAAGATCCGCGGCTCTGGCGGAAATAATTTTCAAATCATACGGCTCAATTTTCATTACCTCTCTTCCGGATTCAATACGCGATATATCAAGCATGTCATTTACCATATGCACAAGCTCATCACTATGCCGGTTAATCTTTTCCAAACGTTCCCGCACCCCCAAAGGAACTTCGCCCAATTTCCCGGCAAGCAATATCGCGGCATACCCTTTTATTGAAGTAAGCGGTGTCCTTAGTTCATGAGAAACGCTAGAAACAAAATCGGTTTTACGCTTGCTTATTTTCTTTATACCTTCAATAACCAGCGCCAACTCCCGTGTTCTTTCTTCAACTTTTTTTTCTAATTCCTGCTGGACATTCCATGTTTTTTCAAATAACCGGGCATTCTCCAAAGACTGGCCTAATTGATTGGTAAGAATGGTTACTAACTCCTCATCCCCCTCGGTAATTAAGGTATCTTTATTCTCCGTTCCCACAAACAAAAAACCCTTATCGCCATCTTTTGGCAATAATACAGAAAAAATAAACGCGCTTACCGTAAAAAGGCTGTTTATCGTTTCTTTCGCGATAAATCCTTCAACCGCCGAGGTTGATGAAATAGTCTTCTGAATTTTAATTAAATTTAAGAATTGGCTTCCGTTTGCTTCAATAAAAGCCTTAACTATGCCAACATCCTCCGACACATAACCTATATTTAAATAAAGATTGAATCTGGAGTCCTTTTCGCTGTATAAAAAAATCAGCGCCTTTTCAAAACCAATCTCCTTCAGACGCTCAACCTCAATCCTCTTAAATATCTGGGGTTCCTCCAAAGTCGTACTTATCGCGCGGGTTAATTCTTGCAAAGTATAAAGGCTGGTAATCTTTTTATCCAATTCCTCCTGGATTTTGTTCAACTCCATATCGGTGCGGATAATAAGCTTGGACTGTTCATCCATCCCCTCTAAAGATTTATTTAATTTATCCACCTCCAATCGCAATTGCTTTATTCTTTGTATTTTTAAAAAAAGGGCTATACCTAAAAAGATTATCGTAAGTATGCCAGCGACATCTAAAGGTGTAAACGGAATATCTAATATATTTAGCATATTTAGTAGGGGCGGGGTTTCCCCGCCCAAATGTAGGGGCTATTTCCCTACCGCCAAAATAGTTATTGCCTGATTATGAGAATACGCGCTTTCCGAATACTCCATAATTTTTAAAGGAGCATATTCTTTGCAGGTGCACAAGCCGATTATAGGAGTGTCTCTGCCAAATTCCTCCTGAATAATTTCTAATTCTTTATTAACCTGTCTTCCTAAAAGCATAAACCTAAAAACAGAATCAAATACCAGCACAAAATCAATCTTTTTCTCAAGCATCCCCTGCTTTGCTTCACTAGCAGCCTGCCGCGTAGCGTCAAGAATAGAATCCTTCGCCCCAATCATAAAACGTATCTGGCTATTCACAGGGACATCCCCATGAAAAACAAGAGAACCATCATTTCTGATAGAAATAAGATTTCTTAAAAGATATTCTTTTTTTCCGCTCAAATATATTCCTATAGGATAAAACGCGGCTATACGCTTTAAGTCCTTTGTTAATTCGGGAATTTTTCTGGCAAAATACTCTTCGTAAATTTTAACTGCCGGTTCGGAATCTATTTTATAAACGGTATTACGAAAAGATTCTGTTACAAAGCGCGGCTTTCCCAAAGGTTTCCAACCATGCCTTACACCCAAACCAAAATTTAAATTACCCCCCAAAAGAATCCCACAGGCGGCATCATTATAAATCTCCTGATTAAGATAAAGATAATTTTTTTGAAAAACCGGATTATCCGCTGTTGAAGCGCCAACCAAAGGAAAACTTTTCCCAAATTTATCCTGGAGGCCCAATATCAGGTCTGCTGTATTCTTAATTAATCCGTCGCAAAAAATAACACTCAACTTTCTATGGATATCTTTGGCGCCGGATAACAATTTTTCCGCTAATTCTTCACCCGCTTTATTTATTGATTTTGTGCTTATTTTTTCAACAAGGGCCGCGTTAAAATAAATCTTTTCCGACAGACTTATAAGCATAACCACAAGGCCATGCTTAAGAAATCCTTGATTAGACATAACCGCAAGACTGCTAGAGCCAACTATAGTTGTTGGGCCCAGGAGTCTTGAGATAGTTTTCAAAAATAACGGGTGAGCAAATTCTACAGTACTAAAAACAATAGCAAAATCAATTTTATCTTTGGTTATGTACTTCTTCGCGCGGAATAAAGCTTCTTTTGCCGCTTCAATATAATCTTTTGCTATGCTAACACCTACGCCGACTTGCATGATTATTAAATTTCACTCCCTGTTAAGGCGGTTCACGAACCGCCCCTACCGATATAATATTCGCGAATGCCTCTCAGGCGATCTCGGGCGGTTCGCGAACCGCCTCTACTATTATATTGAAATTAATGGGTGGGTCAACAAATTTATTGACCCTGTTAAAAATTATGGTATTATTTATTAGGGGGGCGGTTCACGAACCGCCCCTACACAATATACGCAATACACACAATATACGCAATACGCCGTACGCAATACTGCGTACACCGTACGAAACTCTGGCCTCATCGTCTAGCCTGGTCTAGGACATCACCCTCTCACGGTGGAGACACCGGTTCAAATCCGGTTGGGGCTACTTATGATATTCCTGCAAAGATCTTACCTTTAATTCTTTCTTTATCATTGTCTCAATACCACTTACTGAAGCCTTAGCGCCAGAAATAGTTGTAATATAAGGTATATTGTATAAAACTACATTTGAACGAATCTTGACTTCATCCTCACGCGGAATTCTTCCTGATGGCGTATTGATTACAAGTTGAATCTTACCATCCTTTATAAGGTCTATGATATTGGGCCTGCCTTCGGCAATCCTAGGCAAGACCGTAACCGAAATATTATTCTTCTTAAGAATAGAAGCGGTTCCCAAAGTAGCGTAAATACAAAAAGATAACCCTGCTAACTTCTTAGCGATAAATATCGCCGAATACTTGTCTTTATCGCACACAGAAATAAACACATTACCTTCTTTGGGCAAACGCTGTCCAGCGGCAATCTGACTCTTAATATACGCCCGGTCAAAATCCTTATCAATACCCATTACTTCGCCAATAGACCTCATCTCCGGGCCTAAAATAATATCAACTCCCGGGAAACGGTTAAAAGGAAACACTGATTCTTTAACTGCTACGTGTTTTGGAATTACTTCTTGGGTAAAACCTAAATCTTTTAATTTTTTACCCAATATAACTTTGGTGGCAAGTTTTGCCAGAGGCACGCCTATCGCCTTAGAAACAAAAGGCACTGTTCTTGAAGCCCGGGGATTTACCTCCAAAACATAAACCTTACCATCCTTAATCGCATACTGCACATTCATTAATCCGACAATATTTAACTCTTTCGCCATCTCATAAGTTGCCTGCCTAATCTTATTTAATATATCCTTGGAAAGGGTGCAAGTAGGAAGAGACATCGCGGAATCCCCGGAATGAATTCCAGCTTCCTCTATATGCTCCATAATCGCGCCAATAACAAAGTCCTCTCCATCACCGATTAAATCCACATCAACTTCAATAGCGTCTTCCAAAAATTTATCTATCAACACCGGATGCTCGCCAGAAACCTCTGAAGCTTCCTTAATAAATCTCTCTAATACAGCCTCCTCATAAACAATCTCCATTGCCCTGCCGCCCAAAACATAAGAAGGCCTGACTAATACAGGATAACCGATTTTTCTAGACACCTCTTTTGCCTCTTGAAAGGTAAAGGCAGTTCCATTATCCGGCTGCAAGAGCCCCAACTTATGCAGCATCCGCTTAAAACGTTTTCTATCCTCGGCAATGTCTATGCTCTCAGCGCTTGTGCCTAAAATGCGGACGCCGGCCTTGCGCAAAGAGACAGCCAAATTAAGCGGAGTCTGGCCGCCAAACTGCACAATTACGCCTATTGGCTTTTCTAAATTAATGATATTTAAGATATCCTCCAATGTTAACGGCTCAAAATAAAGCCTATCAGAGGTATCATAATCCGTAGAAACTGTTTCTGGATTACAATTTACCATCACGCTGTCAATGCCCTCTTCTTTTAAAGCATAAGAAGCATGGCAACAGCAATAATCAAATTCAATCCCCTGGCCAATACGATTAGGTCCCCCACCCAAAATCACCACTTTCTTTCTTATTTTTTGTTTATCCATTTTTTGACCTCTTTTACTGCTTCTTTTATTGTATTTATTTTAACCCGTGCAATAGAAATAAGCACCGAGACGGCAAGGAAAAGTTAAGGCTTAGGTTTAGAATTTACTTGATTTTCAACCTTAGCCTCAACCTTAACCTTAGCCTATCTATTTATTGCGCCTGGACAGAATCGAACTGTCACCACCAGCTTCGGAGGCTAGTGCGCTATCCGTTGCGCTACAGGCGCGTTATTCACTTTGAAAGTTTCGATATCCAATTAGAAGAAGAAAAATAATTAAATACCATCCAACCTATAATTATTCCTCCTGCAAGATTACGAAATCCTAAATCTAAACCGATATAAAAAAGAATCTCATATATTGATTTTATTTCTGAAGAAAAACTCTTTACTCTAAAAATATAGTAGCTCACTAAAAAAACAAGGCTTAAAATAAACAATGGTAACACTGAAATCAACCAATATTTAATGTAGCGCCAACTTCTAACTGAAACAGAATACCACTCTTTATCAGACCACATCTTTATTAATCTTCTCGCTGCAAATTTCCCGAAAAAATCCCGAAAACAGAAACCGATTGTAAAAAGAATGATTGAAGGTAAATATAAGTTTGCAAATATAGAAAAGGGATTACATCTTAATTTAGCAGCGATTGTGCAGACAAAAGGAATCATTAATAAAGAAGCTTTGATGTTAATTGCCATAATAAACACTGCCATCCATAATGTAATTTTTCTTAAACTTAAATATGTCTCCCTTCTGAATCCCTGGGGAAAAGATTCAAATTGCCCCCTAACATTTTCAATGCCATGGAAACAATCCTGGCAAATACTTATTTTATCTTCAAAAATCTTTCCACAACCTAAACATTTCTTTTTCATATTCCAGCCTTCTGCAAAATTTTTGTTACGAATTCTTTATCCTCAACTTTAAACTGCTGTATTGAAAACCTCTTAAAATCCTTAGCGCCTTTTTTAGCTAGGATACCTTGCATATAGTTCAGGCAGCGCTCATTTCCTGCGCCGCTACCGTAAGTAGTAAATAAAACTACCTCTTTACCTTCTATTCCAATGCAATTATCTAAATAAGTATTTACTGCGGGGGCCGGACCAAAGGCCCAAACCGGGGTTCCGAAACAAACTAAATTATAAGAAGAAAGGTCGAAATTAACGTTTTGTATCGCGGCTTTTTTATGCCAAAAAGCGCGACTTACCTGCCTTAAAAATTCATCCGGCTCATCAATAACCTTTACCTCAATAACATCAACCTCATGCTTTTTCTTTAATTCCTCAAGTAAAACATCGGCTACTTTTCTGGTATTTCCGCTGCATGAGTAATAGATTATCGCGCTTTTCATTTTTTTAAAATAGTTTCAACTGCTCTTCGCTGTTTTTCTTTTTTTCTTCTTCGTCAAATATGGAAATTGTCCCATATTCTCCGTCGAAACCGGCTTTAATATTTACCTTAGCTTCGCGCATCCCTAAAACTCCTTCGGCTATACGGCTAGGTAAACCTTTTAAAAGCTCATCCTTTGACGCGCGTAATAATATATCAAATTCTGTGCCGAATTTTGTTACACAGGCGCGATATTCTCTCTCAACTGCTACTGATTTTTTCCCCACGCCTTTTGCCCCGGCAATAATCTCATCTAAGGGAACAAGATTTTTAAATGGAATACTATTTGGCGGAACAAATCCCTCTGGCCGATCAGCAAGCTGCTCAATACGGTTCATTACGCCTACAGTTATGGATTTGCCGCATTTAGGGCACCTGCCATTATACTGTTTTGTTTCTTTCGGAGACCACCTAATTCCACAAAGCCGATGTCCGTCATAATGATATTTTCCTTCTTCAGGAAAAAACTCAATGGTATATAAAAATCGTTTTTTATCTTTGGTTTTTAGAACTTCTCTTATAGTTTTATAATCCAGTTCACAATTAAACACATTTGCCTCGCGGCCTATCTTTTGAGGACTGTGTGAATCTGAATTACTGATTAAAGTAAATTTATCTAATGCTGACAATCTCCAATTCATTGCCGGGTCGCTAGAAAGCCCTGTTTCTAAAGCAAATATTTTGGGCGTTTGTTCTTCAAAACAATCCTCAATTTTATCAAAGCCAGACGTCGAACCAAACACAGAAAACCAGGGAGTCCAAATATGACCGGGCACAATCATACAGTTTTCATCAATATCAAAAACAATGCGCGCTAATTCCGCGGCATCAAGCCCAAGAATCGGCCGGCCGTCTGAGGCTAAATTACCAACACAGCCAAGCCTATCATTAATTTTATCTACAGCCTTAAAAGAAGGAGCAAAAATTATGTTATGAATTCTATAGGTCTTGCCTTTTTTAGAATAAATACTGCTTATCTCAACGGTCAAAATAAAATAAACGTCATTATATTTGTACAAACCGTTTGCGCAGTCTTCTAAGTTATGTTTTAATTCTTCTAGCCATAAATAATGGGTAAAATCACCTGTCCCCATAAGGGTGATGCCTTTTAATTTTGCCCACTCGGCAATATGCTGGACATCCATATTGCGGCTGGTTGCCCTTGAATACTTGGAATGAATATGAAAATCGGCGATAAATTCCATGTTTCCCGCTAAAATTGCACAAAACGAGTATTACGGGACTGTTGCGAAATTACTAATTTGGTGTCATTCTGAGGCCGAAGGCCGAAGAATCTCGTCGATGATAAGATCCGTCGCTGCGCTCAGGATGACAAAAAATGGTATTTCGCAACAGCCCCATTACTCGAAATGTGTAATCTTGCCGCTATAAATTACGTATTCTACTACGCTTTTTAATCTTCCTCCTAAAAACGCGGAATTTTTAGACTTAGAGATAAATTCTTCTTTCTTCACTACCCATTCCTTATCCGGAGAGAGCACAATTATATCCGCGTCGCATCCTACACTTAACGCCCCTTTGTCTATTCCTAAAATTTTTGCCGGATTAAGGCACAATTTCTTCGCCAAATCCGGCCAATCCAACAAACCCGTTTTAACTAGTTCAGTAATACTTACTGCTAATTCTGTCTCTAATCCTGTCACGCCAAATTCCGCGCGGTCAAATTCAATTTCTTTCTCATTTTCAGTATGCGGCGCGTGATCCGAAGCTATCACGTCTATTGTCCCATCGGATAAACCCTGCCTGATTGCCAGCATATCCTCTTTCGCGCGCAACGGCGGATTCATCTTAAAATTTGTATCATAACCAAAAACCGCCTCTTCAGTCAAAGAAAAATAATGCGGCGCGGTCTCACAGGTTACTTTAATTCCATTTTTCTTAGCCCTGGCAATTATCTCAACCGACTCCTTAGAACTTACATGGGCAATATGAATAGGCGCGCCTGCCTTTTCCGCTAACTCTATATCACGCTGAACTCTTTTATATTCTGATTCTCTGGAGATTCCTTTCAGGCCCATACGCGTGGAAGTTAAACCCAAATTAACTACCCCCTTCGCGGAAAGTGCCCTGTCTTCACAATGGCTGATTACCAAAATATTCTGCTTTTTTGCCTGCTTTAACGCCTCAAGCATTAGCTCATCGCTATCTACGGACGCGCCGTCATCAGAAATTGCAATTGCTCCTTCTTTCTTTAATTTCGCGAAGTCCGTCAAATCCCTCCCTAATCTACCCATAGTAATTGCCCCACAGACAAAGACATCCGCTTGGGCTGTTTTCTGAATAACATCCTTAAGTAATTTAATATTTTCTGTTGAATCCATCGCCGGATTTGTGTTGGGCATGGCAAGAAGGCTTGTAACCCCACCTTTAAGCGCCGCCTTTGTCGCGGTAAAAATAGTTTCTTTATCTTCCCTGCCAGGCTCTCTTAAATGCGTATGCATATCCACTAAGCCGGGCATCACAATTTTTCCGGAAGCATCAATAACAGTATCTGCCGCCGCGTTTATATTCTGACTAACTTGCGAAATTTTAGTATTCTCAACCAAAATATCACAAACTTTATCCAGATTATCCGCTGGAGAAATTACACGACCGTTTTTAATTAGTAAGCTCATAGTTCCGTCGTTCGTGATTCGTCGTTCGTGATTCGTCGTTCGTATCTCGTATCTCGTATCTCGTATCTCGTATCTCGTATCTCGTATCTCGTATCTCGTAAACCGTGAATCGTGAATCGTTTTTCGACAAGATATGAGATACGGATCACGGATTTGTGCCTAACGTATTATTCTTATCCCTTGCTTGCGCCACCAAAAATAACACTGCCATCCTTACCGCGATTCCATTGGTCACCTGTTCCAATATCACTGAATTCGCGCCATCCGCGACTTCGCTGGATATCTCAATTCCACGATTGATTGGCCCGGGATGCATTACAATAATATCTTTTTTTACTTTTTCTAATCTTTCCTTTGTAATTCCAAAATTTTTAAAGTATTCTAACTGTTCAGGAAATACCGCTAACTCATCCCGCTCAAATTGCATCCTTAAAACATTTACCGCGTCCGCGCAACTTAACGCCTCATCAATATCATTTGAAACTTTAACTCCCATCTGTTCTATCGCCGGCGGTATTAACATTTGAGGCGCGCAAACTGTAACATTAGCGCCCAATTTAACTAATCCCCAAATATTTGAACGCGCAACCCGGGAATGCGCGATATCACCCACAATAGTTACATTCAGGCCTTCTAATTTACCTAATTTTTCTTTCAAGGTAAAAATATCAAGAAGCGCCTGCGTAGGATGCTCATGCCAGCCATCACCGGCATTTATTATGCTTATATCAAGATGCCGCGCCAGCAACACCGGCGCTCCTGAATAATTATGACGCATAACAATAATATCCGCTTTTAAAGCCTGGATATTTAACCCGGTATCGATAAGGGTTTCTCCTTTTTTTACGCTTGAGGTTTCGGTAGCAATATTGATCACATCCGCGGATAATCTTTTTGCCGCCACCTCAAAAGAAACGCGCGTACGCGTGGAAGGCTCATAAAATAAATTTACCACCGTCTTTCCGCGCAAGGCAGGCACTTTCTTAATTTCGCGCGTAGAAACCTCTTTGAATGATTCCGCGGTCGCTAAAATCAACTCGATCTCTTCTTTGCTTAACTCTTCTAATCCTAATAAATCCTTTTTTGTCCAAACCATAATTAAGTGTTCTCGAAGAATCTGGGTTGCCCCGTAGGGACAAGCTTGCTCGCCCAAAAAGAAATAAATAACCACTAACAGAATAGCATTGAAAAAATGGCGGGGCTTGCCCTATCAGACTGTGTCACAATTCGATTTTGATGTCATTCCGGCGGAAGGTTGAGCCCAGCTATATCGTCATTCCGGCGGAAGCCGGAATCCAGATTAATAATATTTCCTGGATTCCGGATTAAAACATTCCGGAATGACGGTTTTTCTTCATTGTGACACAATCTGTATATGGCAACCCATATCAATTATGTTTTTTCCACAATCGCCACCTCATCAACTCCGTCAACCTCTTCTAAACGCACTTCCACGGTTTCTTTTTGAGAAGTAGGAATATTTTTACCAACATAATCAGCGCGCACAGGCAGTTCCCGATGCCCACGGTCAACCAACACTGCAAGCTGAATAGAGCTTGGTCTGCCAAAATCTATCAAAGCATCCAAAGCAGCCCTAACCGTCCTGCCCGTATACAAAACATCATCTACCACAACCAAATTTTTATCAGTAATATCAAAATCTATCTCGGTCTTATGCACAGTGGGACTCGCGCTAATAAGCGTAAGGTCATCGCGATAAAGCGTAATATCCAGCGCTCCTGCCAAAACATCTTTATTCTCTATTTTTTTAATGCATCCTGCTAAACGCTGCGCGAGATAAACCCCCCGGTTTCTTATCCCCACCAAGCACAGGTTTTCAGTGCCCTTATTTTTCTCCAAAATCTCATGGGCAATACGCATTAAGATTCTGCCGATTGTGTCTTTATCTAATATCCTTACTTTTTCTTTCATTTCACAAAAAAAACCCAACCGCGTTTTACAGTTGGGTTATATTATTGGAAAAGCTCCTGTTCATTTTAATTCCGTCTTACCGGCCTCTCTGGGCTTCAGCTTAAAGATCACGAATTTCTTTTAAAATATACCATCTATTCCATACCTTGTCAAGAAAAACCCTCCATAACAGTTCTTTCGTAATTATTGTGGTATAAACCATTAATCACGGAAGCTACAAAATAACTACAAATTCACCGCGGGGCTTGCGCTGTTTAAAATCCTCTAAGATATCTTTCGCGCTTCCCCGCTTAAGCTCTTCAAATTTTTTAGTCAGCTCTCTGGCTACGGCGATTTCCTTATCTCCAAAGACAGTTTTTATATCTTCTAAGGCAGCCAGGATTCTGTGGCAGGATTCGTAAAAAACAATTGTGGAATTAATTTCTTTTAATTTTTCTAATTGGTTCCTGCGGGCCTGCGCCCTGGGAGACAGGAATCCGGCAAAGAAAAATTCATGGCTAGGTTTTCCAGAAAGAACTAAGGCGTTGATAAAAGCGCTTGGTCCGGGAATCATAGTAACTTCAATATTATTTTTTATTGCCAGGTTAATCAGGTTATAACCCGGATCGAGTATCCCGGGGGTGCCCGCGTCTGAAACCAGGGCTATATTTTTGCCCTCTTTCAAAAGATTGAGCAGATATTCCCCTTTGGTAAACCTGTTATGCTGAAAGAAACTTGTAGTGCGAGTTTGAACCCCATAATGGTCAAGCAGAATTTTTGTGTGGCGGGTATCTTCGCAGGCAATCAAATCAACGCCTTTAAGAACTTCTACGGCGCGAAAAGTTATGTCTTTGAGATTGCCGATGGGGGTGGAGACGATATAAAGCATTGTTAGGCGATAGGCGATAGGCTATAGGCGATAGGCTATAGGCGATAGTGAAGATCCTTAACCTATTACCTATTACCTTTTTTTATTCCACAGTCACAGACTTAGCTAAGTTACGCGGCTGGTCAACGTCGCATCCGCGCTTTAGCGCGATATAGTATGCTAATAATTGCAAGGGAAGCGCGACTAATAAGGGAGAAAATAATTCATCTGTTTTCGGAATATAAATAATCTCGCCTGTAAGCTCTTTCATCCTTTCGTCACCCTCGGTAGCAATAGCGATAATCTTTCCAGCTCGGCAGCGAATCTCCTGAATATTAGAAACCATCTTATCATAAATCCTTGATTTCGGGGCAATGCAAACCACCCCCCGATATTCATCAATTAACGCGATAGGGCCATGCTTCATCTCGCCGGCAGCGTAACCTTCCGCCGGAATATAAGAGATCTCTTTTAATTTAAGCGCCCCCTCTAAGGCCGAGGGATAATTCACGTTTCTTCCCAGATACAAAAATGAACCAAAATGTGAATGCCGGCTGGAAAGCTTAGAAATTTTATCTTGTTTTTTAAGAATGGCTTCCATTTGTTTGGGAATTTTTTTTAACTCCCGGAGGTATCCATTAACCTCTGCCGTGGGCAATATATTTCGTATCTGAGCAAGATAAAACGCGAACAAATACAACGCGGCCAACTGCGCGGTGTAAGCCTTGGTAGAAGCAACCCCAATTTCAGGCCCGGCATGCGTATAAATCACTCCGTCAGATTCGCGGGTTAAAGTTGAACCTAAAACATTGCAGACAGAAAGTATGGTAGCGCCAATCTTTTTTGCCTCTCTTGCGCCGGCCAAAGTATCGGCAGTCTCGCCTGACTGACTAATAGCAATTACTAAAGTATCTTTGTCAATAAGCAGAGAACGATATCTAAATTCACTGGAAACATCTACAAAAACGGGAATAGCGCAAATTGATTCCAAAATATACTTTCCCACAAGGCCCGCGTGATAAGCAGTGCCGCAGGCAACAATGGAAATATTCTTTATATTTTTAAGTTTCTCTTCGGGAATCTTTTGTTCTTCAAAGACAACACTATTAGTTTCTTCTTGTATTCTCGCGCTCAAAAGACCCTCGATAATCTTAGGCTGCTCATTAATTTCCTTAAGCATAAAATGCTTATATCCCTGCTTCTGGGCTTGCGTAATATCCCAATTAATTGCTTGGGGCTTTTTCTTAATTTCAACTCCATTAAGGTCGACAACCTTAACTAAATCCTTAGTCAAAATCGCTATTTCATTTTCTTCTAAAAAAATAATTTCTTTGGTGTATTCTAAAATTGCCGGCGCGTCTGAAGCCAGAAAATTCTCATTCGCGCCTATTCCCACAATCAAAGGGCTACCTAAACGCACAGCCACAAGTTTATGGGGCTCCCTCTTAGAAATAACGCCAATAGCAAAAGAACCTTGCAATTTAGCGAGCGCTTTTCTTACCGCATCCTCCAAAGAAGAACTATCTTGATAAAACTTCTCAATTAAATGGGGAATTACTTCGGTATCCGTCTGACTGACAAACTTGTGGCCTTCTTTAATTAGTTCCTTTTTTAATTCCACGTAGTTCTCAATAATTCCGTTATGAACTACCGCTATTTCACCTTTGCAGTCTAAGTGGGGGTGGGCATTAACTTGGTTGGGCTCTCCATGAGTTGCCCATCGGGTATGGGCAATCCCTATACTGTCAGAAAGGATTTTTTTTCTTAAAAGATTCTCTAGGGCGCTGATTTTACCGGGCGATTTTCTTACAAGGATATTTTTTTTACTTGGGGAAACCAACGCCATACCGCTTGAATCGTAACCACGGTATTCTAAGCGCTTAAGCCCATTTAAAAGTATAGGTTGAGCCTCTCTTTCGCCAATATAACCAATTATTCCGCACATATTCGTCTAGGCTAAATCCAAAACTTCTTTCAGGTTGGCTCGAATTATTTCCCGCGTAGAAACGGCAATACGAACAGCCTGCTCTGCTTCTTCCCTGGTTACCTCTTCGTCTTCCCCTGAATATCGAGCTGTAATCGCATACGGTGTTAACTCCTCTGCCTCTAAGATTGTTTTGGGCCAATTTGTCTGTTCGGGGCATAGTTCCAAGAGCCGAGAAATATTATGGGTATAAGGAAAATCTATCTTTTGATATACAAGATAAGCCTTTAGGTGTTTTTCTGCACACTGTTGGGCATGATACGCAATCAGCCGATACGGACATCTTTCTACTAATGTCAATCCATGTTGCGCCAGACGTAAATCCTCATCGGCATAAACCAGCCATTCTTTTATTTTTCGTAATACCTCTTGGTCAAGGCTGCTCATAAAGAACCTTTCCTTCCTGCCATGCGGGCCGCGCTACAGTCCCGGGAATTTGACGATCCCGTTCAAATTCTTCGGGCGAAAGCGCTACAATATCTCTTGCTATACCCAATCCTTTTAATGACCTGTCCATTGCTACCATTAAACTCCTGCGTTTCTGTTTGATAGGACACACTACCAAAATATCCATATCACTGTGTTCATCAGCGGTTTGACGCGCCTGTGAACCAAAGAGGATAATCTGGTGAGGCTGAAAGTTAGTCACTAAACGTCTTACTACTTCAACCAGAATCTGCTCATTAATCATTAAAATGCTCCATTTATCATGCCTGTTTTTACCCCAAAAGATTGCTGACGAAATACCACCGAACTTGCGAGGCGGGATAGATTTAACCCAAACCGTGCAATAGAAATGAGCACCGAGTTTGGATTTAATGACCCCAACGGGATTTGAACCCGTGTCGAGAGCTTGAAAAGCTCTTGTCCTGGACCAGGCTAGACGATGGGGTCTAAATTATTCTTCCTCCGCGATTACATGAGCTACGCTGGAAACGCGGTCTTGATCTTGTAGTTTAATCAAGCGCACTCCCTGGCTAGAACGGCCAGTTTCGCGGATATCTTTAACCGCGCAACGTAAGAAAATTCCATTTTGCGTAATAACCATCAATTCATCTCTATCAGTAACGGGCTTTAAATTTACTGCTTCGCCGTTTTTATCCGTAACCTTAATATTAATCACGCCCTTGCCGCCGCGCGAAGTCAGGCGATACTCATCAATAGTTGTACGCTTGACAAAACCAAGAGTGGTCACCGTTAATATCGTAGAATCTTTTTTAAGAACCACCGTATCAATCACTTCATCTTTTTTAGACAAAGAAATTCCCCGCACGCCTTTGGCAGACCTGCCCATATCACGTACTTTACTTTCAGAGAATCTTATGGCTTTGCCCTGGCGCGTCCCAATAAGCACTTCCTGCGTTCCATCAGTAAGCTCAACATTTTTTAATTCATCGTCATCCTCTAATGTAATTCCGATGATCCCGCCCTTGCGTATATTGCCATAGGCATCAAGCCTGGTCTTTTTAATCAGCCCCTTCTTCGTTATCATCACTAAATATTTATCCCCGACAAATTCCCTTACCGGAATAGTAGAGCTTACCTTGGACCCCTGTTCCATCTGGACAAGATTAACAATGGCCTTGCCTTTAGAAAGTTTCCCTGCTTGCGGAATCTCGTAAACCTTTAACCAGTGCACCTGGCCTTTATCCGTAAAGACCAACAGGCAATCTTTCGTAGAAGCCACGAAAAGGCTCTCCATAAAATCCTCTTCTTTAACTTCGGCGCCAGTCGCGCCCTTACCGCCGCGCTTCTGCTTCCTGTAAGCGCTAACCGGCAGGCGTTTAATGTAGCCGCCGTGGCTGACAGTAACCACCACATCCTCATCCGCGATCAAATCCTCTATCTCTAAATCTTCAACCTCTCCAACTATATCGGTCCTGCGATCATCGCCATATTTTTTCCTTAAATTCTCCAACTCCTCCTTAATAATTGCTTCTACTTTTTTTTCTGAAGCAAGGATGGCTTTGCAGAACTCAATTTTTTTTAGCAATTCCGCGTATTCCGCGTCAATTTTATCGCGCTCAAGCGCGGTTAGGCGCTGAAGCTGCATCTCTAAAATCGCCTGGGACTGAATCTCAGAAAGATCAAACTCTTTCATCAAGCGCTCTTTTGCCTGTTCTGTATTCTTAGAGGTTTTAATAACCTTGATAATCTCGTCAATATATTTCAAGGCAATTTTTAGGCCTTCTAAAATATGCGCCCTCCTCAAGGCTTTATCCAATTCAAATTGTGTCCGGCGCCGGATAATCTCTTTTCTGTGCGCGATATAATATTCCAGCATCTGGCGCAGGCTCAAAACCCGCGGCCGATTATCTACTAAGGCAAGCATAATAATCCCGAAGGTAGTCTCTAATTGCGTATGTTTAAAGAGCTGATTTAGGACTATCTGCGATTCAGTATCGCGTTTTAATTCTATAACAATACGCATGCCGTCCTTATCAGACTCATCGCGAATATCAGAAATCCCCTCTATTCTTTTATCATCCACTAAACCAGCGATATTTTCAATAAGGCCCGCCTTTTGCACCTGATAAGGAATTTCGGTAATCACGATTAAATCTTTGGCATTTTTTTGATGCTCTACGGTTGCCCGGCCACGCACTAAAAGCTTTCCTTTTCCGGTTTCATACGCTTCCTTAATGCCTGTCCTGCCGCAAATTACCCCTCCCGTAGGAAAATCAGGGCCCTTAATATAACGCGTCAGGTCTTTTATTTCACATTGAGGATTATCCAATAAATAAATTATGGCATCCGCGAGTTCGTTTAAATTATGCGGCGGGATATTCGTGGCCATGCCTACGGCAATACCGCTTGAGCCGTTCGCCAAAAGATTAGGCAAAGCTGACGGTAAAAGCAAAGGCTCTTTTAATGAAGCATCAAAATTAGGCCCGAAATTAACCGTATCCTTATCAATATCCGCCAGCAGCTCGTCAGCAATAGAGGCAAGACGGGCCTCAGTATAACGCATGGCCGCGGGACTATCCCCATCAACTGATCCAAAATTACCTTGACCCTCTACTAAAGGATAGCGCAGAGAAAAATCCTGGGCCATTCTTACTAAGGTGTCATAAATAGCCACGTCCCCATGCGGATGATACTTACCCATGGTTTCGCCGACGATACGCGCGCATTTTTTATAGGGTTTGGAGTGTTCCAGCCCTAATTCTTGCATGGCATAAAGAATGCGCCTATGCACCGGTTTTAAGCCGTCGCGCACATCAGGCAAAGCCCTGCCCACAATCACGCTCATCGCGTAATTCAGGTAAGAATCCTTTACCTCTTCTTCAATGCATCTATCAACTATTTTCTCGTTACGAGTGTACATTATCTCCTCGCTTCGCTCGTCGAAATTAAAAATGAAAAATGTAAAATTAAAAATTTTGAATTTGAACCGCAATTTTTCATTTTTAACTTTTAATTTTTAATTGTACTTATATATCAAGATTTTTCACCTGATGGCTATATTCTTCAATAAACTGCCGGCGCGGCTCAACCTGATCGCCCATTAAAACCGTAAACATCTTATCTGTTTCAACCACGTCCTCTAAGGTAACCTTCAAAAATGTGCGCTTTTCCGGATCCATAGTTGTTTCCCAAAGTTGCTCAGGATTCATCTCGCCCAACCCTTTATACCTTTGAATATGCATCCCTTTAGTAGCCGCTTCTTTCACATAAGCCAATACTTCTTTTAGGCCAAACAAGTCTTTTTGTTCTTTTTCATCAACAATCCGATAAACCGGCTTTGGCTTTTTTTCAGCCGCCTTGCTATCAGCCCCTTGTTGAACTATACTTTCACTATTATAAGTTGTTACATCTAAACCCAATTTTTCAATTTTAATTAATAATTCCTCCACCTCCGGGGCCTCAAAAAGTTCAACTACATCTAAATTTTCAGTTTTTTCTTGCCTTTGGCTCAAACTCGCTAATTCCTTGTCAGAGTAAAGAAATTGGTCTTCCCCCTCCACTCTTACCTTATAAACAGGCATTTTTTGAGTCTTGCTATGCCTAAAATTGAGGTATTTCGTAAATTTCACTCCCTTTTTATCAATGCTCTTGCCCAATCTTCCCAATTCCACCAAAAATCCTAACAACTCTTTAAATTTATTATCTGTCAATGTTTCTTTATCTTTAAGTTGAATAAGCTTGTGTCCCTCTCTCCCTAAATCCAGAAGCATTTCATCCATCAATTGTTCAGTTTGAACGTACTCCTCCCGTTGACCGCGTTTAATTTTAAATAAAGGCGGCTGAGCAATGTAAATATAACCATTCTCAATAAGCTTAGGGAACTGCCGGTAAAAAAGCGTTAAAGCAAGTGTCCTAATATGGGAACCGTCAATATCGCTATCCATAGTAAGAACGATTTTATGATACCTTAATTTCGCGATATCAAACTCATCGCCTACGCCTGTCCCAAGAGCGGTAATAATGGTCCGGATTTCATCATTAGACAAAACTTTGTCCAATCTGGCTTTTTCCACATTAATAATTTTACCTTTAAGGGGCAAGATCGCCTGAAACCTTCTGTCCCGCGCTTGTTTACAAGAACCCCCTGCCGAATCGCCCTCCACAAGATACAACTCACATAAAGCCGGATCTCTTTCCGAGCAGTCTGCTAATTTACCCGGAAGGCCTGCGCCCTCAAGAGCTCCTTTTCTACGAGTTAACTCGCGTGCCTTGCGCGCTGCCTCACGCGCCCGCGAAGCCAGGATTACCTTATCAACAACCTTATTAGCAATTGAAGGATTTTCCTCAAAATAAGTGCTTAAAGAATCAAGGCTGACAGAAGCCACAATTCCCTCTACTTCGGAATTACCTAATTTTCCTTTGGTTTGGCCTTCAAACTGCGGATTAAGAACCTTAACACTAATTACCGCGGTCAAACCCTCGCGTGTATCATCCCCACTAATCGCAATATCTTCTTTGAGTAAATTTTTACCTTTGGCGTATTGATTAATCGCGCGCGTCAAACCCGACTTAAAACCTGAAAGATGCGTCCCCCCATCCACGGTATTGATATTATTAGCAAAAGAAAAAAATGTCTCCGAGTAGCCATCATTATACTGTAACGCCCCCTCTACAACAACATCATCTTGAGACTTTTGAAAGTAAATCACCTTATTATACAGAGGTAACTTATTTTTATTCAGGTAATCCACAAAAGAAATAATCCCGCCGGCAAACTCAAATACCACTTCTTTCTCTAGCCGCTCATCCCCTAATTTTATCCTTAAACCTTTATTCAAAAACGCCAACTCTCTTAAACGCTGACTTAATATATCATAGGAAAAATCTATTTTATCAAAAATAGTTTTATCCGGCTTAAAAGTAATTTTTGTGCCGGTAGAGCCGCTTTTACCAATAACCGTAAGTTTTGAAACAGTTCTCCCCCGTTCATAACGCTGGTGATAAACCTTACCATCCCTTATTACCTCTGCTTCAAGCCAATCCGAAAGCGCGTTGACCACACTTACACCTACGCCATGCAGCCCCCCGGAAACCTTATACACGCGATGATCAAATTTCCCTCCCGCGTGCAAAGTAGTTAAAGCCACTTCTATTGCCGGTTTTTTCTCGGTCTTATGCATATCCACAGGAATACCCCTGCCATTATCTGTGACAGTTACACTGTTATCCGAACGGATAAACACGTCAATATTTTTACCATAACCGGCAAGATGCTCGTCCACACTATTATCCACTACCTCATAAACCAAGTGATGCAAACCACGAACAGAGGTATCACCTATATACATAGCAGGCCTGCGCCTTACCGCCTCAACACCCTCTAGAACCTGGATATTGGTAGCATCATAAACCTTATCTTTATCTACCCCATCAAGCGCCTGAGGTGTTTGTAAAATTTGCTTTTCTGGTTTCACTTAATTTCTCCTATCTGAAATCGTATATCCTTAACAAGCAACTCGCGCGATTTTTTATCAAGCCCTGCCCCTTCATCACAAGAAAAACAGGATAAAGATTTTTTATTAATTCTGTCCAACAAATCTTCTTTATGTAAGTTTAAATTATAAAGCTGGCTTGAAGAATCCACAATCACATTTAAAATACCCTTCTTAAAGTAACTAACTTTTATATGCTCTAATTCTTTCTTTGTCAAGACTTTTTCTAATAATACTTGCGGGTCACCCTTTAAACCACCGGTCTTTCTTGTTACCAACCCCTCTATAACACCGGAAATAATATTCTTAATTGTTTCCATTACCCTAAACACATTGGTAAAACAATATAAACATAATTATCCGCGCGAATAACTCCGGGTTTCTCACTGCTAACCAACTCAAACTCTATCACATCTAAGGTTAAATTCTTTAAAACATCCATTAAATAATTAGCATTAAAACCAACAACTATCTCTTTACCATCATACTCAATATTTAATTCTTCGCGCGACTCACCCACATCCGGCGTAGATTTTGACACCACTAATTTATTTTTAAAAACCTCTAATTTTACCGCCTGATAATCAACCGTAGAAAGCAATGCCGCCCTTTTTATCGCTAATAAAAATTGTTCCCTGTTAATCTTAAACTTAATATTTGAAACAGCAGGAACCACTTGATGATAATCCGGAAACTCACCCTCAATAAGCCGGGAAATTATTACCACATCACCCAAATCAAACAACACTTGATTATTACTTAATATTATAGATAGCTCCCCACTATCTTTAAGGTTACGGTTTAATTCGTAAATTGTTTTAATAGGCACAATAATACTTATATCTTGATTTAAATTTTGGGTTATTTTTTTCTCCGCGATTGCTAATCTTTTTCCATCCGTGGACACTAAGGTAAGTTTATCTTTATTAACCAAAAAAAGTATACCATTTAAAACATACCTAACCTCATTAAAAGAAACCACAAAAGAGGTGCGGCTTAATAATTGTTTTAACCCCTCTTGTTCTATCTTAATCACCTCTTTATTTTTAAACTCGGGTAATTTAGGAAAATCATCTTTAATTAACCCCATAACCTTAAATTGACATAATTGCGTTTCAATATTTATTAAATTGTTTTTTTTAGTATTTATCTCTACGGTATCCGCGGATAATTCCCGAATAATATCATTAAATCTTTTCGCGGGTATAGTAATCGCGCCTTGTTCTTTAATATCCACAGGAATTACACAGCTTATCCCAATATTTAAATCTGTAGCAGTTAACCTTAAAGTATCCTGTTGTGTTTCTATTAAAATATTGGAAAGTATTGGTAGTGTTGTTTTTGCGTTAATAATATTTTCTACTATTTGAATACCGTTTAATAAAATTTCTCTTTTAGCTGTAAACCACATTTTTATCTCCTTTTATTATTATTTTATTTATATATATAAATAATAATAGTTGTAGTAGGGTTGTAAGTTGTTAAAAACTCTATAACTTATGCGCTTATTTGAATTTATGATAAAATTAAACCTTGGATAACCTTTGGATTTACTGTTTAATAATATGTATAATTCTTTCTATTTTATTTTTTAAATCTATTTTTTCTTCCATCTCCCTTTTTATTTTATTATAAGAGTGTAACACTGTGGTATGGTCTTTTCCTCCAAAATAGCCGCCTATTTCAGGCAGAGACGAATCAGTTAACTCTCTACTTAAGTACATAGCTATTTGTCTAGGTAAAACTACGGTCTTATTTCTGCGTTTTGCCTTTAAATCATATAATGATACCCCGAATTCTTCCACTACACAGTGTTGGATAAAATCTATGGTAATTATTTTTTTTGGTTCTTTCAAAAGGTCTTTAAGCACTTCTTTGGTTGAATCTAGGGTTATTGGTTTTTCTTCTAATAAGGAATAAGCAATAGTGCGGACTAAGGCGCCTTCTAAATCCCGGATATTAGATTTAATTAATTGCGCGATAAAGAATATAACATCGTCGGAGACAGAGACAGGTTCTCTTTCTACTTTCTTTTTTAGTATAGCAACCCTTGTTTCCAGGTCTGGCGGTTGTATATCGGTGGTAAGCCCCCAGCCAAAGCGAGAAATCAGTCTTTCTTGTAAATCGGTTATTTCTTTGGGGGGCCTGTCTGAAGAAAGTATAATTTGTTTGTGCGCGTCATAAAGGGTGTTAAATGTGTGGAAAAATTCTTCCTGGGTGGATTCTTTGCCGGCGATAAAATGCGCGTCGTCAATTACTAATACATCAACATTTCTGTATTTTTGACGAAAATTTTGGGTAGTTTTATGTTGGATAGCATTAATAAGTTCATTAGTAAAACGTTCTGATGGGATATAGTATATTTTCGCGGTTCCATTTGTTTTATGGATGATATGATGGCAGGCCGCTTGGATAAGGTGTGTTTTACCTAAACCCGTCGCGCCATAAATAAATAAGGGGTTGTAGGATTTGGCAGGTGATTCTGCTGCTGCCAAAGCGTAAGCATGCGCGTGGCGGTTAGACGGGCCTATTACGAAATTATCAAAAGTGTAGCGGGAGTTTAGATTAGGGTTGGATTGTGTGTTTTGGTTTTTCGTTTGTGCTGTTAAGGGTGTTATTTTGGCGTTTAAATTTTGATCTTGCGTGTTTGTTTCTAATGAAATCTTAAAATCTTTTCGGCTTTGGCTATCGGAGGCCAAACCATGACCTTGCGGCCTTTCAGTAATTGCTTGACCAATTGCTTCAATAATAAGGTTTTGGTAGTGATTTTCTACCCAATCTTTAAAAAAGTTGTCTGGCGCTTCCAAAATTAAGGCGTTTTCCTTGTTTTTTGGTTTAAGGGGCAATATCCATGTAGTATATGAGGTTTCGCCCAGCTTGTTTTTTAGGTAATCTTGCGCCTGTTGCCAAGCCTGGAGTAGATCATCCATAGATTATTAACAACTTATTCACACCTTGCATAACTCTGTGGAAAAAAATAAAATATTTTTTTTTGGGTTGTTTGTTGTTGATAATTATTCACTAACGATTGTCCATTAATATAATGATCAGCAATTATTTAATAACTTACCATAAAATTTCTTATAGGGCAAGGAAAAACTTTTTTAGCTGGAAAAAGAAAAATTTTTTTCTTGAGCAAACCTTGAAACTATGGTAAGATTCAAATATGATTATTACAGAGTTAAAACCATTTGCGGAAATTATAGATAGCTTAAAGGAGTACAATAAGCTTTTTTTGATTGGCTGCGGTGAGTGCGCTGCTACTTGTAAAACAGGCGGTGAGCCGGAACTTAATAAAATAAAGATTCTTTTGGAAGAGCAGGGTAAAACCGTTTTGGGTATGTGTATCCCCGGCGCGCCTTGTCTAGCGGCGCAAATAAAAACGGAATTAGCCAAGAATATAAAAGCCTTTCGGGAGGCAGAGGTGATTTTGGTTTTGGCTTGCGGCTTAGGTGTGCAGTCAGTGAGGGATAATGACAGGTTGGAGCATGTGGTTTTGCCCGCGTTAAATACTACTTTTAGCGCGATATTGGACGTAAAAGGTAATTTTTATGAAAAATGTTCTTTGTGTGGTGAGTGTGTTCTGGCTCTAACCGGCGGAATTTGTCCGATTACGCTTTGTTCGAAGGGCCTTTTGAATGGGCCTTGCGGTGGGGCGGATAAGGGTAAGTGCGAGGTTGATAAAGATAAGGATTGCGCGTGGATTTTGATTTACAGGGAATTAGAGAAAAGAAAAAAACTTGGGCAATTTAGAAAGATTCAAGGCCCAAAAGATTTTAGAAAATCGGTTAAGCCGCATAAGTTGATAATGACAACTGTATAGATGGGGCCGTTGCGAAATACCCTTTTTCGTTATCCTGAGCGAAGCGAAGGATCTTATCAGCGTCGAGATTCTTCGGTTTTCGGCCTCAGAATGTGACACAAGGTTTGGCATTTTGTAACAGCCTCTAGATACGTTTGATTTTGCGAATCGTGATTTGCGAATCGAACGACGACAAAAAATGGCAGAGTTTCCTTATTCAGATAAAGTAATGGATCATTTTATAAATCCCAGAAATGTTGGGGAAATTACCGATGCCAGCGGTATTGGCAATGTGGGGAATCCTGTTTGCGGCGATGTAATGAAAATGTATATCAAGATTGAAAATAACATTATTGTGGATGCTAAGTTTAAAACGTTTGGCTGCGGCGCCGCGATCAGTACAAGTTCCATGATCACTGAAATGGTAAAAGGTAAAACCATTGAACAGGCGATACAGATTTCTAATAAGGCGGTGACCGAGGCGTTGGGAGGCCTGCCTTCTCGAAAACTTCATTGTTCAGTACTGGCTGAACAGGCGCTGGCAGCAGCAATAAAAGATTATTACAAAAAACAGGATAAAGAATGATACGCAATAAGGATACCGGATTGACAAAGCAGCAAATACGTAGTAGAATGCTTTTGAAATTAAAAATACAAAATGAAACGGATCAAAATAGAAAAAGCAAGGCAATAAAGAATAAGCTTTTTAGAACGTCGGTTTTTAGGAGAGCAAAGACCGTGATGTTTTACATCGCGTTTGGCGGTGAAGTAAAAACAGAAGAGATGATTGAATTAGCGAAAAAAATAGGTAAAATAGTTTGTGTGCCGGTTATGAAAAGGGATAGAATTTCAATAAGGCCCGCTCTTATGGGTGATTGCGCGAAATTAGTAAGAGCTCCTTATGGGGTAATGCAGCCAGCAATAAAAAAGGCCGTTAACCTTCAGGACGTGGATTTGGTTATTGTTCCCGGTTTAGCATTTGACAAAAAAGGAAACCGTCTGGGCCGCGGTAAGGGTTGCTACGATCGTTTTATGAAAGAAATTCCTAAACGCACCGATACTATTGGACTAGCTTATGGTTTTCAAATCTTATCTTCTTTTCCCACCGCTATCCACGATGTAAGCGTCAAAAAAATCCTCTTTGCATAATAATTATAGAGATTGGATCGTATATCGTATATCGTATATCGTATATCGGAAATGCTGGTATCCATTGAAAAATGGCGCATGGTATATGAGATGCGAATAATGAGATACGGTTCGTATGGAGGTTGAGCGATGATGACTATATTTATATCTATAGGTAGCGCTTTGTTCGCCGCGTTTGCGGGTTATTTTTTAAGAAAGTCAATCGCGGAGAAAGGGGTTCAGGCCGCTGAAGCTCAGGTACAGCATATTTTAGAGCAAGCTAGAAAAGACGCGCAGGATAAACGAAGGGAATCGGAGCTTGAGATAAAGGATCTTCTTTATAGCATGCGTCAGGATTTTGAGAAGGAAACCAAAGATAGAAAACTTGAGATTACCAGTATGGAGAAAAGGCTTGCCCAAAAAGAAGAGAATATTGACCGAAGGATTGATCTTTTGGAAAAAAAGGAAAAGAATGTTGAAATCAAGAGCGAAGGTATTGAGAAGCAAGGGGAATCTTTAAAGGAAAAAGAGACGCAATTGCAAGCGTTATTTGCCGAGGAGAAAGAACGCTTGCAGAAAATATCTTCTTTGTCTACCGAGGAAGCAAAGCAGATTTTGCTTAATCGGCTTAATGAGGAATTAAATGTAGAAAAAGCGGTTTTTATTAAAAGACAGGATGATGAATTACGTAGTACTTTAGATAAAAAAGCAAGCGAGGTTTTGAGTTTAGCGATTCAGCGCTGCGCCGCGGAACATACAGTTGAATCAACGGTAAGCGTAGTGACATTACCAAGTGATGAAATGAAAGGCAGGATCATTGGGCGCGAGGGCAGGAACATACGCGCGTTAGAGATGGCATTGGGAGTAGACGTAATTATTGATGATACGCCAGGGGCGATTACATTGTCTGCTTTTGATACGATTCGTCGAGAGATTGCCCGCCTAAGCTTAGAGAAACTTGTTAGTGACGGCAGGATACACCCGGGCAGAATTGAGGAGGTTGTTGAAAAAACCAAAAAAGAGATGGATGAGAAAATCCGCGAAGAGGGTGAACGCGCGGTGTTCGAGGCAGGGGTAAGTGTTTTGCATCCAGAGTTAATTAAACTTTTGGGCCGTTTGAGATATAGGACCAGTTTTGGACAGAATGCTTTACAACACTCCAAAGAGGTGTCCTTTCTTTTAGGGACAATGGCTTCAGAAATGAAGTTGGATTTTAAATTGGCCAGGCGTATCGGGCTTTTGCACGATATAGGCAAAGCTGTTGATCATCAGGTTGAAGGAACGCACGCTAAGATTGGAGCGGATTTGGCCAGAAGGTATAATGAGTCTCCTTGCGTGGTGGCCGCGATTGAGGCGCATCATGAAGAGGCTGAGCCGCAGAGCTCCTATGGGGTTTTAGTAATAGCGGCAGATGCCATAAGCGCTAGTCGTCCGGGGGCCAGAAGAGAAACCCTGGAGACTTACGTGAAACGTTTGGAGAAGTTAGAGGCTATTGCTAATTTGTTTAATGGTGTAGAGAAATCATACGCTATTCAGGCAGGCAGAGAGATTCGCGTAATCGCGCAGTCAGAGAAAATTTCTGATGCTGACGCGATAAATCTTGCCCGCGATATCCGTAAAAAAATAGAAGAGGGCATGGAGTATCCGGGGCAGATTAAAGTAACAGTTATAAGAGAAGTTAGGGTGATAGAGTACGCTAAGTAAGATTAGCGTATAGCGTGTAGCGTTTAGCGTATAGGAAAAGCAAAAAAGATTACGTGTTTTCCTGTTGTTATCCGCTATCCGCTCTACGCTATCCGCTAAAAATGAATATTCTATTTATCGGCGACATAGTTGGCAGTCCGGGCAGGCAAGTAATTAAGGAGCTACTGCCCGGATTAAGGAAAGAGTTTAATTTAAACTTTGTTATTGCTAACGCTGAAAATGCTGCTGGAGGTTCGGGCATTACTGCCAGGGTTTCCGATGAGCTTTTTAGTTTTGGGGTTGATGTTTTGACTTCAGGGGACCATATTTGGAAAAAAAAAGAGATATTTGAATTTATAGAGCAGGAGGAACGGATTTTAAGGCCGATAAATTTTCCCGCGGGAGCACCGGGACGAGGATTTGGTTTATTTAAGACAAAAGATGGCGTTAAGGTTGGAGTAATAAATGTTAACGGCAGGGTTTTTATGGAAGCATTGGAATGCCCTTTTAAAAGGAGCAAGGAAGCAGTTGAGGCATTATCTAAAGAAACAAATATAATTATTGTGGATATTCATGCTGAGGCGACTTCTGAGAAAGTCGCGTTAGGCTGGTATTTGGATGGAAAAGTTTGCGCGGTTTTAGGTACGCATACCCATATTCAAACCGCTGACGAGAAAATTCTTTTTCAAGGCAGCGCTTATTTAACAGACGCGGGAATGACTGGCCCGTATGATTCTGTGATTGGAAGGCGAGTTGAAAATGTTTTGGAAAGATTTCTTACCGCGGTACCCGTAAGATTTGAGGTGGCTTCTGAGAATGTTCAGTTGCATGGAGCGGTTTTGGATGTAGATGAAAAAACGGGTAAGGCAAGATCAATTGTAAGGATACAGAGAAAACTTATAATCTAATGGCAAATCAGACTGTGTCGTAATCCCACTTTTGTGTCATTGCGAGGCCTCCGAAGGAGGCCGTGGCAATCTTTTTCCAACGAGAAATATTTTTAAGATTACTCGCCTTCGGCTCGTAATGACATTGCGACACAGCCTGAAATAACAGAGCACGTTTTAATGGTAAATAAATTATAATTTAATGACAAATGACAAATAACAAAATCCAAAATAAATTCAAAATTCAAATGACAAATTCTAAAATCATTGTTTTGTTATTTGGTATTTGTGCTTTGTTATTATTTTGTGCTTTGGATTTTGTTATTTGTCATTATTCATTCGCTCAAGAACCGGATCTTGATTTCACGTTAGATGTTTCCTCGAGTACTGTTCCTTTGCCTAAAATTTTCAGGCCCAACATTGACCTAAGCGGCCGGGGGTTTTATGAGGATTCTTCCTGGCCGCAGACAGTCGCGTCTAAAGAGACATTAGCTGTCTGGCAAAAAGATATAGGGTTTAGCGGCTTTTATCGTATACAGTATAATCTTTGGGAGATAAATCAGCTTGCCAAAGATAAAAACGCGCAAAAGAAATTACTTGATAATTACGATGAAATAATAAAGAACATTACCTTATCCGGTGGCACGGTTGTTTTAAATATATTTGGAACGCCTGCTGGCTTAGGAAATGTTTTGGATAAAAGGAGCGCGCCTGTAAATTCAAAGGTTTTTAAGGGCTTGATAAAGGATGTAATCAGGGATTTAAGCTGTGTTAAAAAATATAATATCTGGTATGAAGTTTGGAGCACGCCTGATTTGGATGGCTTTTTTTTGGGCGCGAAACAGGAGTATTTGAATTTATACCGGGAGGTGGCCAAGGCAGTAATAGAATTAGAGACAGAGACAGGAGTAAGTATTCCTTTGGGCGGCCCGGGTTCGAGTTGGTGGTTTCAAAATTTTGATGGCAATACTATAGTAACAGCGGAAAAAAGCCTCATTTATGAGCTTGCCAGGTTCTGTTATCAGGAATGTCTGCCTTTGGATTTTGTTAGTTGGCATGGTTACTCCAGTTCCCCAGAGACAGAAAAAGAGAATACTGTTTATGAAAAGTCCACGGCTGGCCTTATCCGGGAATGGCTTTCTTATTTTCATTTTGACAAAAACACGCCTTTAATCGTAAGTGAGTGGAATTTTGATTCAGGCGCTAATATTTTATCCGCGAGAAAGGATGAGTCTTATATCTGCGCGAGTTTTATTCCTGCCCGCCTAAAAAATATGAATGAAGCAGGCATTGATAATCAGCTGTATTTTTGTCTTGAAGATTTTCAAAATGAGAAAGAAAATATAACAAGAAACTTAGGAGTATTTTTTTATGAACTAATTGCCGGGAAGAGTTCCGCGAAAGCCGTGTACAATGTTTTTAGATTATTAAGCGGCTTAGGAAGCGAGATGTTCGCGGTTAAATTCGACGATCAATTTGTAGGGGTGATTGCCACTAAAGAAAAGGATTCCTATAGCGCGCTTTTTTATAACTATATTGATCCGGATATGGCTGTTAATTATTTATCTAAGAATATAGCAAGTTTAAATAGCGCGGAGCGCAAAGCCTTGTTAGATATTATTAATTCAGATAAATTGAAAAAATTATTATCAGGGCAAGCGGATATTAATATTTTGCGGTTGTCTAATAAAGTGAAGGCCTTGTTAGGTAAGACGCGCCAGTTAAATGAGACAGCCAAGCGTTTTAGCGCTACCGCGAGGAACATAAAATTTGGTATTAAAAACCTGAATGGGGATTATCTATATCAACGATATACGGTTGACTCTTCTTGCAGTTTTAATTGTGGATTTCTCGCGGCCGAAGAGAAAGAGATTTCTGCCGGTGAATTTTATCAGGAGGTCTTAACTCTAAAACCTTATTCAGTGCATATGGTTGTGTTAAAGAAGAAGCCAGTTACGCGGATGATCGCGGATGAGAAAGCGCGGACAGGTTTAGATTCACAATCTCCCCCAAAATGCCTCAAGACCAATTAGAGTTTTTCCAACAGCACTTAGATTCAACTAAAGGCCGCCACGTTTATACCGTATCTGAGATTACCTGCGATATAAAAATAATCCTTAAAAATACTTTTGGTGAAATTTGGGTGGAGGGAGAAGTTTCTAATTTTAAAACTTATTCTTCGGGCCATTTTTATTTTTCCTTAAAAGATAAGGATGCCGTTCTTCAAGCAGCTATATTTCACGCGGCCAGCAAGGATATTAAATTTAAGATTGAGGATGGGTTAAAGATAATTTGTTTTGGTAAAATTGATGTCTACGCGCCGCGTGGAGAGTATAAGCTGATTGTAGAAAAGATTGAGCCTAAAGGGATAGGGAGCTTGCAATTAGCTTTGGAGCAGCTTAAACAGAAATTAGAAAAGGAGGGGCTTTTTTCGCCGGAACATAAAAGGCCCATACCTTATTTACCGTCAAAGATTGGGGTGGTTACTTCTTTGTCGGGCGCGGCTATAAAAGATATATTAAAGGTTTTAGAGCGGCGTTTTAGCGGCGCGCATATTATTATCAGTCCGGCCCAAGTGCAGGGTGAAAACGCGAAAGAAGAGATTGCGCGGTCTATAAAAGATTTAAACAGATTGAATGAAGGCCTGCCGGCTAAAGAGAGGATCGAAGTAATGATTGTGGGTAGAGGCGGTGGAAGCATCGAGGACCTTTGGGCATTTAATGAGGAGATTGTTGCCCGGGCAATATATAATTCCAAGATACCCGTAATTTCAGCTGTGGGTCATGAACGCGATTGGACAATCGCGGATTTAGTGGCGGACGCGCGCGCTTCTACGCCTTCCGTGGCCGCGGAGATGGTTATGCCGAAGAAAGAGGATTTGAACAAACAGTTGGAGCGTTTGTTTGGCGGCCTAAAAAGGGCATTTCCTAAAAGAGTTTTGGCGTTTCAGGAATCTATGGATGAATATTTGTATCGTTTAAGGATTAACGCGCGGCATTTATTAGAATTAAATAAGGAATGCTTAGACGCGAACATAAAAAAATTAGCAATATTAAATCCGATTATTTTGATTAAGCAAAATAAGGCAAAGATCGCGGATTTAGCTAATCAAATTCATGTGCGTACGCAGTATTTTATTAAATTAAAATTAGCCGGATTCGATGCTTGTATAGAAAAACTTTCTTCTTTAAGCCCGTTAGGTATCTTAAGCCGCGGTTACAGTATTACCTTTAAGCTTTCATCTATCGAGTCCGAAATGCCCGGGGAAGTGTTAGAACCAAACAAGCCGGTAGGCAGTGGTTTGCCTTCCGATAGGCAAAGCCACTGGGCTCAACAAGGAACGATTGTTAAAGACGTGGAATCTCTTCAAGTTGGTGACAACATAAGAACAAAACTGCGCAAAGGAGAAATCCTAAGCAAGATTACACAGATAAAATAATTTTTTAACCCTTCCTATTTTTAATTTCTTACGTTAATCCCCTTATTATTACGAAAGAACCAATTTTTATGTGAGATTTTGCTACTTAATACGTCTATTATATTGGGGCCGGAATGACGAGGGTAAAGTACGTCACCCCGACGAAAGTCGGGGTCCAGTGACTCTGGATTCCGGCGTTCGCCGGAATGACGAAGGTTACTGTCGGAATGACGAAGGTGTGACCGAGCGGGTTTAAAAACGGAGGCCTAAAATGTTGGCAAAGGTTTTTAGTTTTGGTTTGTTAGGTATTGAAGCGTATCCTATTGAAATTGAAGTGGATGTGTCAAGCGGATTACCCGCGGTAACATTGGTTGGTTTGGCCAATACTGCTATAAAGGAAAGTAGGGAAAGGGTTAAATCCGCGATTAAGAATTCAGGTTTTAAGTGGCCGGCAGAAAGAATTACTATTAGTCTTGCTCCTTCTGATATCAAAAAAGAGGGCACAGGGTTTGATTTGGCCATTGCCTTAGGGGTTCTTTCCGCTACAGAACAGTTGGACAAAGAAAGATTAAAGGATTATTTTATTTTGGGTGAATTGTCTTTAGATGGAGCGCTAAGGCCTATTCATGGAATTTTACCAATCAGCATGGCTATAGTTAAAAATAAAATTAGGAATTTTATTATTCCGATTCAGAACGCGAAGGAAGCGGCAATTGTTTCAGGTATTTGTGTCTGGCCGTTAAAGACCTTAAGGGAGGTTGTAGAGTTTTTACACAATCCAGATATCTTAAAGCCTTTTAAGTTGGACATGGAAAGTATGCTTAAAGAAAATTCGCATTATTATGTGGATTTTTCAGAAGTCAAGGGGCAGTATTTTGCCAAGCGCGCTTTAGAGGTTGCGGTTAGCGGAGGCCATAATATTGCTATGATTGGCCCTCCTGGAAGCGGAAAAACTATGCTTGCCAAAAGAATTCATACAATTATGCCGGATTTAACAATAGAGGAAGCGCTGGAAATAACCAAGATTCATTCAATAGCAGGAACTCTTCCGTTTAAAGAAGGGATAGTTGCTACAAGGCCGTTTCGCAGCCCGCACCATACCACATCAGACGTGGCTTTGGTTGGCGGCGGCTCAATACCTCAACCCGGAGAGATAAGTCTCGCGCATCAGGGCGTTTTATTTTTAGATGAACTACCGCAATTTAGCCGTAATTGTTTAGAGGCGCTTAGACAGCCTTTAGAAGATGGCTCTATCCGTGTCTGTCGCGTAAACAGGTCTTTTACCTTTCCCGCTTCCTTTATGTTTGTCTGCGCGATGAACCCTTGTCCGTGTGGTTATTTTACTGACTCGCGTAAAGCCTGCCGATGTAATACTACTAAGATTGCTAATTATATGGGTAAGATTTCCGGGCCATTATTAGACAGGATTGATATCCATATTGAGCTTCCCGCGGTTAAATATAATGAGCTTACTGATACAAAAGATGCTGAGCCGTCAATAGTAATCAAGGCGCGCGTAGAAAAAGCGCGGTTAATTCAAAGAAAGCGTTTTTCCGTCGAAGGCGGATTCGCTTGCGGCGGAAAATCAAGGCTTATATTTTACAACGCGCAGATGGATTCAAGGTTAATTAAAAAATACTGCAATTTAAACGGTGAAGCTAAAAAATTGCTTAAGATGGCTATAACGGAGTTAGGATTGTCAGCCAGGGCATATGATAAAATCTTAAAAATATCAAGGACTATCGTGGATTTGGCTGGAAGCGAAGTTATTCTTGCTGAGCATATTTCCGAAGCGATACAATATCGTTCCTTGGATAAAAATTTTTAATATAGTTTTCGTTGGGGAAATTATTGCATTTTGTGGAATATCGCAAAAAAAGAATATGAGCCGAGTTCACGGTTGTCCACGTCTACGTAGAAACAATATTCCCCGGATATTTTAATGGGTATGAGTAAATCAAAAAGTATATTGTGGTATCCTTTTTTTTGGCTTATAGGCGCTTGAAAGTTAGATTTAAGTTCAGGAAGTATTTTTTTTCCATCAATATCCATTAATACGATTTCTAAACTATGCGATTTGCCCATTTCGGTCATCTCTAATTCGACAGTAGCAATAAGCGTTATTTTAATGGGAGGTAAATTTTCAGTAGTTGTATTTTGAGGAATAGTAAAATTGAATACATTAACTCCTCCGCGAAGGACTGAAAAAGTACCATCGGGAGCTATGGTTGCCGCTTCACATAAAAATAGATTTTTGAGTATCATTTAACCTTTCATTAAGGCCAATGTTTCTGCGCGTGTTTTTTCGTCTTCTTTAAATATGCCTCTGACTGCTGAAGTTATGGTTAATATCCCTGGTTTTTTTACGCCCCTGAAAGACATGCAAAGATGCTCAGCCTCAATAACGACCATAACGCCTAAAGGGCGCAGTTTAGACATAATAATTTCGGCAATCTGGGTGGTTAGCCGTTCTTGAACCTGGGGTCGTTTACTTAAGATGTCTACAACTCTGGCTAATTTACTTAATCCCGTGACACGGCCGCCCCCGGGAATGTAAGCGACGTGCGCCTTGCCTACAAAGGGGAGAAGGTGGTGCTCACATGTTGAATGCAGGGGAATTCCTTTTAAAAGAACTATTTCGTTATGTTTTTGATCCAGGACAACTTCTAATTCTTTTTTGGGATCTTGTTTTATACCGGAAAAGATTTCTTCATACATTTCAGCCACGCGCGCGGGTGTTTCTAAGAGGTCTTTTCTTTTAGGGTCCTCGCCAATTGCCCTTAATATTTCTCTGATTGCTTTTTCGATTTTCTTTTTATCCATAACTGCCTCCCCATTTATTTGCCGATACAAAATTCCGCGAATATTTTATCCAGTAAATCTTCAGAAAATTTTTTGCCTAGAATAGTATCAAGGTGTTCGATTGTTTCTTTTAGGTCTTGCGCAATGAATTCTATGGATAATTTATTATCTAACGAATTAAGCGCTTGCACAACTAGTTTTTGCGTTTTTTTTAAGGCTTCAATATGCCGAAGATTGCTGACTACCGCTGATTCAGGAGATAAAACCCTTCCTTTGTAAACCAAATCCGCGATTGAATCTTCAAGCAAATTTATATTTTTGTTTTTTTTTGCTGAAATAGAGATTATGTTTTTAAATCTTTTTTTAATTTTATCCCCTTCGATTTTTTGTTTAAGGTCAATTTTATTTATAACTGCAAGGACAGTTTTTTTCTTTAGTTTATTAATAAGAATTACGTCATCTTTTGACAGTTTCTTGCTGCCGTCAAATAGAAGAATTATTAAATCCGCTAAATCAATCTGTTTTTTTGAGCGTGCTACCGCGTGTTTTTCAATCAAATCGCGCGGCTCCAAAATACCGGCAGTATCCACGATCCTTACAGGGATACCTTTTATATCAATTATTTCTTCAATTGTATCGCGCGTAGTGCCGGGGATAGGAGTAACAATGGAGCGCTCCTGTTTAAGCAAGGCATTTAATAATGAGGATTTTCCTACATTGGGTTTTCCGCAGATTACCGCGTGAAGGCCCTCCCGAATCACTCTTCCATATCTTGCGGCTTCTATGGTGTCTTTTAGTTCACGGTGGATTTTATTTAGTTTTTCTGAAGCCTCTTTTAAGTTAATTAAACCGATTTCTTCTTCGGGAAAATCTATGTTTGCCTCTAAAGGAGCAATTATTTCCAAAAGTATATTTCTTAAATTATTTATTTTTTCAGATAGCGCTCCTTTTAATTGCTGGAGCCCTATTTTTAAAGCCGAATCTGTTTTTGCCCGGATAGTATCTAAGACCGCTTCTGCCTGACTAAGGTCTATCCTTCCGTTTAAAAATGCCCGTTTGGTAAATTCACCGGCTTGAGCTAAGCGGCCGCCGTTTTCTAAAACTAGATCCAAAACTGCCCGCGTTGCCACGATTCCGCCGTGGCAGTTTATTTCCACAACATCTTCTTTGGTATAACTTTTAGGCGCGCACATAACAGTTAATATAACTTCATCAATAATATCTGTTTGCCGGCTAACTATCCAGCCATAATGCATCGTATACGTCTTAAAATCCGAGGGTTTGCCGCCGTTCTTAGCCAGAAATATTTTATCAGCGATAAGAAGCGCGTTTTTGCCGCTGATGCGCACTATCCCAATGCCAGATTCACCAATAGTCGTAGCAATGGCAGTAATTGTGTCGTTCATGCTTAGATTGTGCATACGTTTCTCGCTTCACCCACTACAAATAACGAGCCTGTAATCAAAATTAAGTCTTTGGGGTTGGCTTTTTGTTGGGCTAGTTTTACTGCTTCTTTTATATTTTTTGTTTTAATAATTTGCTTTTCGGACTCAGGTTTCTGGTTTCTTATAATTGACTCAATAAAATTCGGTTCGGTTGCCCGCGGATTGTTGGCCTTGGTTAAGATAATTTCGTCCGTTGTATCATATATTTCATTGCATATTCCTTTTATATCTTTATCGTTGGAGATGCCCAAGACAAGAATTAGTTTCTTGTATCGGAAATTTTCTCTTACTGTTTCTTTTAGTATCTTCATTGAGGCAACATTCTGCGCGCCGTCTAAAACTACCAAAGGATTTTTGGAAATAGTCTCACACCTGCCCGGCCAGAGGGTATTGTAAAGGCCTTTTCTTATGGAATCAATGCTGATATTTATATCGTAATCGCGTAAGGCCTCGACAACGCCTATTGCCACTGATGCGTTTAGCAATTGATGTCCGCCAAGCAGTTTTATTTTTAAATTTGGATAATTACTAAGCAGGCCCTTAATCCTAAACTGGCAACTGGTAATTGGCAGCTGACAGCTGACGGCTGACAGCTGACGGCTACACAATATATCTTTACCCACTTCGTATAATTTCGCGCCTACCTTTTTGCATTTATTTTGAATAACCTCCCGTGCTTCTTTTTCTTGCGGCGCGGTAATTACGATTGGCTGACAGCTGACAGCTGACAGCTGACAGCTTTTTTTTATTATTCCCGCTTTCTCCGTCGCGATTTTTCTTAAAGTATTGCCCAATTTGCGCGTATGTTCATAACTTATAGGAGTCATAGCCGCGATTAAAGGCTCAACCACGTTGGTAGCATCTAATCTGCCGCCCAAACCTGTTTCTAAAACCGCGAAATCAACTTTTTGCTCTTTAAAATAAATAAAGGCCAGCGCGGTATAAACTTCAAAAAAACTAAGCGGACCGTATTTTGAGATACTATTGAATTTTTCTATTTCGGGCTTTAGCCGCTGTATTAAATCACAAAGCCCATTTTTAGAAATCATCCCTTCGAATTCAGATCGTATAGCGTTTAGCGTATAGCGCTTAGAAGATAATATGCGAATTCTTTCTCTAAAGTCTGAAAGATGCGGCGAAGTGTATAAACCCACTTTATATCCTGCTTCTTTTAATATGTAAGCAATAAACGCGCAGGTTGAGCCTTTGCCTTTTGTTCCGGCGATATGGATACATTTTAGTGTATCGTGAGGGTTGCCCATTGTCTGTAAGAAATTTTTCATCCGCTCTAATTTTAGGGATTCTTTATAGGGCCAGACAGAGATTTTTTCGTAGTTAATAAAGCTTTCCAGGTATTGAATAGTTTCTGGGTAGGTCATTGTTCCATTAATGGGGCTGTTGCGAAATACATTAAAATCGTCATACCGGCGAAAGGTCGAGCCCAGTTGGGCTCTGACACTTCCTCGGGCATTTCGCCCTCGGTCGCCGGTATCCATAAGCCTATTGAAATCAAAGAGTTCTGGATTCCGGCTTTCGCCGGAATGACGAAAAATGGCATTTCGCAATAGTCCCTTAACCCGTTTAATGTTTGAAGTGTCTTATTCCCGTCGTGATCATCGCGATTTTATATTTATCGCAAGCCTTGATTATTTCTTCATCGGAAATTGAGCCGCCGGGTTGGATTATGGCTTTGATACCTGCCTTAGCGGCTTCTTTTATCGCGTCGGGTTTGGGAAAGAACGCGTCGGAGGCCATGCAGGAATTAATACTTAGTTTCCCTGCTTTTTTTCGGGCGAGCATTACAGAATCAACTCTGGACATTTGTCCCGCTCCAATACCTACGGTCTGGGCGCCGCGGGTAAGAATTATAGCATTAGACTTGGCATGCTTTGCTACCTTGAAACCAAAGATAAGGCTTTTGATTTCTTTTTTTGAAGGTTTTTTTTTGGTAACAATTTTTAAATTATTTTCTTCTAAGGTGGTTAAATCTTTATCTTGCAAAAGCATCCCGCCGCTTACGCGTTTAAATTCGGGCTCATTTATTTGTCCAAAGTCCCCCAGTTCTAATAAACGCAGGTTCTTTCTATTTTTAAATAAATCCAAGGCTTCTTTATCAAAGCCCGGAGCAATGATGCATTCTAAAAATCCACTTTTTGCGATTGCCCGCGCGGTTTTAATATCCATTGCTCTGTTTAATGCTATGATTCCGCCAAACGCGGAAAGTGGATCGCATTTCCACGCGGCCAGGTAAGCTTTATTTAAAACCCCTGCTTCAGCTGCCCCGCAGGGATTATTATGTTTTACAATCACCGCCGCCGGATCTTTGAATTCTTTAACCAATTCAAGGGCGGAGTTTAAATCTAAAATATTATTAAATGATAATTCTTTTCCCCGCAGTTGTTTTAAATTTATTAAGCCGCCTTGTTTGCCATTTTCTTTGTAAAATGCCGCTTTCTGATGTGGATTCTCTCCGTAACGCAAATCCTGTATCTTAGCAAATTCTAAAACTAAATTTTCCGCAAACTCTGTTCTCTGTTTTTTTAAATATTCATTTATCGCCTTGTCGTACTGACTGGTATGTTCAAATACCTCAATAGCTAAATCCCGCGCTAATTCTTCTGACAAGGCGCCGTTATTTTTTCTTAGCTCCGCGATAATTTCCGAATAGCGATTGGTATTACAGATAGCTGCTATAGACCGGTGGTTTTTGGCGGCAGAGCGCAACATTGAAGGTCCGCCGATATCTATGTTTTCAATAACCTCTTCCATGGTAACGCCTGGTTTTTGCGTTGTTTCTTTGAAAGGATAAAGGTTTACTACTACCATATCTATAAGTCCGATATTGTTTTTTCGTAGTGTTTCCATATGGGCACTATTTTTTCTTAAAGCCAATAATCCAGCGTGTATCTTTGGATGTAGTGTTTTTACTCTTCCATCGAGCATTTCCGGAAAACCGGTGTAAACGGACACTTCTTTTACCGCGATATTATTATTCCGCAGTAATTTTGCCGTGCCTCCGGTGGAAAGGATTTCAACCCCAAACTTATTTAATTCCCTAACCAGTTCCAAGATTCCTGTTTTATTTGAAACACTAATTAACGCGCGTTTAATTTTTATCATTGGATTGCTTTATTTACTAAAACGGAAATTAACTAAATCCGTATCTTGCATTATATAATCTTTTTGCTCCAGGCGTAATTTTCCCTGTTGTTTGGCGTTGGTTTCCCCGCCCGCTTGAATAAAATCGGAAAAACTGATAATTTCCGCGCGGATAAAACCTTTTTGAATGTCAGAGTGTATTGTTCCGGCTGCTTCCCACGCGGTCGTTCCTTGCTTGATCAGCCACGCGCGCGTTTCTTTTTCTCCGGCAGTGAAAAAACTGATAAAGCCGCTTTCTTTAAGCGCCGTGAATAACAGGGTATTCGGGTTATCTAATTCTTGCGCGGGGGCAACTACAATCGGTTTATTTGTAAGAAGACCGTATCCAGACATTAGCTGTTTTTCTTCAGGGCTTAAATCCGCGTTAAAAATAAAAACCTCTTTTTCTAAAAGAGCCTTTAATTTATTCAGTAATGTTTTTTCTTGTTCTTCTTCAGCGCGGCCCAATCGTGTTTCTATGAATTCTAAATCTTTTAAGATTAAATCTTGTTGTGAATCATTCGATACCAATATCGCGTCCGCTTCTGTGGCAGTGTCTTGGCCTGTCAGTTCGACTTGGACATAGGTTTTCTTTTTAGCTTTTGCTAAGTCAGCTACTTGATCGAGGCGCTGATCTTTAATATTCTGTTTGCCGAGGGGTATTTGAGAGATGGAATGCAGAGATATTTTCATTTTAGGTAATATCCTCCAATTATTAATGCTTGGGTTATTAATATTGAACCGCACATAATGCCGGAGGCAGTTTTACGCGGAGACTGTTCGTGATAAGAAAAAGTATAGGATAACGAAACAAAATCACCAGATAAGTTTTAAGAAAACAGAAGGATAATAAAGTATGCTGTCGGCATTTTTGACGCGATTCCGATAACCATCCCACCAGGGTAGGCCTGCTTCTATCGCATGTAATTTAAGTTTATTTTGGCGGCGATACATTAAATCAAATCCCACTCCTAAGGAGAGATGGGGTGTAAGCGCGTAGGCCGCTTCTAATTCAACATCTAAGCCAGAACCTTTTCCCCCTTTTTGCCAAAAAGAAAGATCCCTTAAATTCCACCAGCCTATTGCTTTTGTCTCTAGATAGGCATAAGCAAGGCTGATTTTGGCTGTAAGTTTGTCCTTGGAGCCGATTGCTCTTAAACCAAGTCGAGGCCCTTTGTATTCAGTTTTATAAAATGAATCTAGGCCTATGTTGTCAGGCAGACCGGTCACGTAATATTGGGACCCTTCATCTAACAGTATGTATTCCATCATTGGGTCTATCAATCTGCAGTGGTTTTTTTGATATTGATAACCGACAAAAATATCAAAAGCAAGTCTATCTATTAATAAAGAATTAGTCGCGACATCTTCTATAAGAAATAAATGTTTTTGTTTTAAATCCTCTTTATTAAGATCAAATAATCGGTAATAAAAATTTACATTAAAAAATTCCGTTTTTACTTTTTCCATTTGCTTGGTTATCTGATAATCAATAAATTCATCGGTTCCTTCTGACCACGTAGGATCGTATATGTTCCAGTCTTCGTCCGAACAAGTCCTTTTTTTGAAATTGCTACTTCCAAATTTTCCGCCTAAAAAGAATTTTGACCCAAAACCAATTTCGCCTTTAGCAACTGTTATTTTTCCTTCAAAAGGAAATATTAGCTTAGAAGCCAATCCTCCCTCGCTATCCATTAAATCAAAGGATTGTTCTCCTTTCGCGGCAAAGCCGTATTCTAACGTTAATTCAATGGTTATGTTGCGCAAAGCCTTTTCCGCGGTATAGTCTCTTTCCGCGGCATTTAGGGCATTTTGTATTGCCACATCTCTTTTAAAAATAAAAGAGGCCTCGTAGGCAAATAAGGAAAGAGGAAAAATTAAAAATAAGCTTAAGATAAAAATTATTTTCGTTTTCATTTTTTGACCTCCTTTTTATTCCAGATACGTATAAATTTTGCCTTTATAATTGCGCAAAACGTATTTTCCCTTTGCTTGGGAAAGGACATAGTTAGGTCCAACTGGAATTTTTCCGCCGCCGCCTGGGCCATCTATAACATAGGTAGGTATGGCATAGCCTGAAGTATGACCCCTTAATTTTTCAATTATATTTATTCCTGTCGCGACAGGTGTGCGAAAATGCTGTGTGCCTTTTACCGGATCGCATTGATAGATATAGTATGGCCGGACTCTGATTTTGACTAATTCATGCATAAGTTTTTTCATAAGATACGGCCTGTCATTGATGCCTTTCAAGAGAACTGTCTGGCTTCCTAAGGGAATTCCCGCGTCTGAAAGCATATCGCAGGCGATTTTGCAACGCCTAGTAATTTCTTTAGGATGGTTAAAATGTATGCTAAGCCAAACAGGAGAGTATTTCTTAAGCGTATTTACTAGTTTTTCTGTTATGCGCTGAGGAATCGTTACCGGAACGCGAGTACCTATTCTCAAAAACTCAACATGCGAGATAGAGCGGATTTTTTGAAGCAGGTTTTCAATTGCTTCATCCTCTAACATAAAAGGGTCTCCGCCAGAAATTAAGACATCTCGGATTTTCTTATTTGATTTTATATATTCTATTGCCGCGTCAAATTTTGAAACAGGATTATTTTCCTGTTCAGGCTCTTGCGGGTGTTCTCCGACTAATCTTCTCCGGGTGCAATGACGGCAATACATTCCACAGTGATCCGTTGCCAATAGCAAAACCCTGTCTGGGTATCTGTGCACAAGATGAGGCGCGGGAGAATCCCTGTCTTCGGCCAGCGGATCAATCATTTCATGCGCGGAGGCAATGGATTCCGCGGATGTCGGAACTGCCTGGCGTCTTAATGGGCAAGAGGGGTCATCAGGGTCAATTAATGTTGCCCAGTAAGGTGTTATGGCCATGGAAAGCCTGCCTGTAGCTTTTTCTATGCCTTTTTCTTCTTCGGGAGTTAGCTTTATAACTTGGGAAAGCTCTTCTTTGGTAGAAATCCTGTGTTTAAGCTGCCAACGCCAGTCTTCCCATTCCAGAGGGTTTACGTCTTTATAAATACATATCTGCTGGTAATCGCGGGGTCGCTGAATTTTGCGAACATGTATTTCAGTCTGCGTTTTTTCATTGTCAACTAACATGGAGTTACTCAATTTACTCCTTTCTTTCTTGAGGCGCTTAAGAGTATCGTTTCGATTAAGTCCTCATACCTCATGCCAGCGGCATAGGCCATAAACGGAAAATTTGATTCTTTGGGATTAAGCCCGGGCAATGGATTTATTTCTAATACATACGGAATATTGTCCTTGCTTAAACGTATATCTACGCGCGAAACACCAAAACAACCTATCGCGTGATGCGTGCGCAACGCCGTTTCTTTTACCCGTCTTTCAACCTCTTTGTCTAAGCGCGCGGGGCAATGAAAAGTAGGGGTTAGCCCTAATTCTGTATTGCCTTGGTATTCTTTCACGCGCCAGGAGTAAAAATATTCACCGCTTTTCCGGCAACTCGAAAAATCTATTTCTAGAACCGGCAGTATCGTAGTTGTTTCATTTTCTAAAATACCGACAGTGAGTTCCCTGCCTTCAATAAATTCTTCAACCAGCACTTCTTGTTTATATAAATTTATCGTTTCTTTAACTTTCGCGTAAAGGCTTTCTTCGTCATGGACGACACTTGTCTTATCTATTCCTTTAGCGGAACCTTCGTAATTAGGTTTTATAATTAATGGAAACTGTAAAAGTTCAATTATTTTTTCCGCGCCTTTCCTAAAAATTTGAAAACGCGGAGTTGGTATGTCCTCTGCCAATAAGATTTTTTTAGTCAGGGCCTTATTCATTGCCAATGCCAAAGAAAATGTCTTTGAGCCCGTATATGGTATATCTAAAAGATCGAGCAACGCGGGTACTTCCGATTCACGGAATTTCGTAAATTTTCCTTCAGCAATATTAAAAACTATATCAACGTGGTTTTTTTTAAAATAAGAAAGAGCGGTATAATCACCAACATCTACTTTGTCTACTGTATGACCTTTGGCGCAAAGGGCTCTTGAAATTGCCTCTATTGTTTCCGGTGAATCGAATTCTGAATAATAATCCGCGGGCAGAGTTTGGTCTTTTTTCTTTAGGTTGAACGTCAGAGCAACCTTCATTTTTTATTTTACGCGGTAGCGCTGTATCTTTTAAATGCTGTTTCAATAATCTTTCCAATCATCTGTTCGTAGGTAATGCCCATGACTTTGGATATTAACATGAACACGTCTTCTGTTGATAATGAAGGAAGCGGATTTATTTCTAATATATAAGGCTTGCCTTTTTTGTCAACTCTCACATCAACTCTTCCGAAATCACGGCACTCGACAGACTTGTATGCCCTTAATGCCTGGTCTTTAATTTTTGTTTCTAATTCTTTGGATGAGAGTATTGGGCAAATATATTTTAATCTATCTGAATGCACGCGCGCGAAGGTATAAAATTGATCTCCTAGCTCTACGGTTCCGTCTATTTCTACCTGCACAACCGGTAAGACATCAATTGGGTCATTGCCGACAATTGCAACTGTAAATTCCTGACCGGTAATGAATTCCTCTACTAACGCGGGTTGTTTATAGGTGTCAATAATTAATTCCACTTGTTTTTTTAATTCTTCTTTGTCTTTAACGCGTGAATCATCCGAGAGACCTTTAGATGAACCTTCAAAGCGCGGTTTAACAATCATAGGGAACGCGCAATGATTAGCATTAAGAATAGAATCAAGATTATTTAAGGAGCTTACCTCGAAAAATTTTGGCGTGGTCACACCGTCTGAAATAAAAATTTTTTTTGCCATTATTTTATCCAAAGTAATGCCCAGCGTAAGAGCGTCCGACCCGACAAAAGGTATGCCATGCATTTCTAAGAGTATGGGTACTTGCGACTCCCTATTTCTTCCAAGGTAGCCTTCTGAAATATTAAATACGATATCTACGTTAAGGTCAGAAAGTTGTTCTAATAATTTTTTCGCGTTACCGATGCGTTTTACTTTATAGCCATTGGCTTCTATCGCGTTGGCAACAACATCCACTGTAGAAAGATTATCAAATTCCGCGTTGGCGTCTATAGGGTCGCCTTTTTTAAATACGTAATCTGTTTTTAAATCGTAAGTTAAGCCGACTGTTTTCATGGGTATGCAAAAAATAAGGGCCCCTTCAACAATAAGAGCCCGTATAAAGTTTAACTGGCTGTTTTCATTTGGGCCAATTTTTCTCCAGAAAAATTATTTAACTAAGCGTTTAGACTTTAGAACTTCGCGTATTATTAGAATCTAATCTCCGATACAATAAATTAAATTCTAAATGAAGTTTATAATATTTTTTTATCACAATATACCGTTATTGTCAAGGAAAGTTTTAACTTTTATATCGCGGTAAAAAAAAGTTGTTTTCTCGCTGATTATGTGGTATACTTATTTTGTAAGGAAAGAAATAGAAAATAGTTTTTTTGATTTTTTTATAATTGAAATCCCTGCGATGCGCGTTAGAATGTTCGATAGTTATTGAACCAACACAATTGTCAGGGGAGCTTGTATTCGAGGATGTTAACGCGTCCAAGAGAGAGCACCCACCTGTAACCAAACCGGTTCAAAATATCCTTCTAACGGCATTTTTGCGGGGATTTTTTTAGCATGGATTTATTTGAAGAGAAGATTGCAGGGAATTTTAAAGACTTGCCTCTGGCTGTGCGCATGCGGCCACGAATTTTAGATGAGTTTGTTGGTCAGGAGCAAATATTAGGCAAAGACAAACTTCTTCGGCGTTTCATTGAAGCAGACCGTTTAAGTTCGGTTATCTTATATGGCCCGCCGGGAATAGGAAAAACCTCTTTAGCTTATTGTATTGCTAATGTTACCAAGGCTTGTTATGTAGCCATAAATGCCACCACTTCAAACATAGAAGAATTAAGAAAACTGATCAACGCGGCAAAATTAAAGAAATTAAACAGCGGTCAAAAAACTATACTTTTTATTGACGAGATTCACCGTTTTAATAAGGTGCAGCAGGATGTGCTTTTGCCTGATATAGAAGAAGGCAATCCTGTTCTCATTGGCGCGACTGTTCATAATCCCTTCTTTTCTCTTGCCTCCGCGCTTTTATCGCGCTCGTTAGTTTGTGAATTAAAAGCCTTAAAAGAAAAAGATATTTTGACAATTCTTGACCGCGCTCTTTCAGATAAAATCAGAGGTTTAGGTAGCCTGAAAATAAAAATTGATAAAAAGGCGCTTTCCTTTTTAGCTAAAATATGCGAGGGTGATGCCCGGCGTAGTCTTAGTGCTTTAGAAATAGGAGCGCTTACCACTCCAAAGGCAGAGGATGGCGTTATAAATTTTGATTTAGGGGTCGCGCAGGAATCCATTCAGAAGAAAGCCATACTTTATGATCAGGGTGAGGACGCGCATTACGACACGGCTTCAGCTTTTATAAAATCAATGCGTGGTTCTGATCCGGATGCGGCATTGTATTGGATGGCAAAGATGCTTTGCGCGGGCGAAGAAGCGCGTTTTATTGCCCGTCGGATTTGTATTTTGGCGGCAGAGGATGTGGGGAATGCCGATCCTTTAGCCTTAGTTTTAGCCAACGCGGCTTTACAGATCTCAGAGTTTGTGGGCCTTCCTGAGGCGCGCACACCCTTGGCACAAGCCTGTATTTATGTTAGTTGCGCTCCTAAATCAAATGCCAGTTACCTGGCGATTGAGAAAGCCTATCAGGATATTGAAAAAGAGAGGGTTCAGGAAGTGCCAGAACACCTTAAAGATTCTTCTTATCCGGGCGCAGAAAAGTTAGGCCATGGAAAAGGCTACAAATATGCCCATGATTACGAAGGCCACTACGTGAAACAAGAATACGTTCGAAAAGCGGTTAAATATTATGAGCCCGCGAATATCGGATATGAGGCAAAGATTAAACAGCGGATGGATAAATTAAAAGAAAATAAACCAACCTAGCTACCACACCAGTAACCCCATCCCCTTCAATTTTATTTGACATTTTTAAAAAACTCCTTGACAATCCCCTCTTTTTGCTTATAATTAATACTCTACTGATTAAAAGGCTGAATTTCTGTGAAGAAGGCTTGTGTTTTGTACGGTCTTTCATTGATTGATAGTGGAAGAAGGTTCCCTTTGATGTATCATCAGGGGTCATTTAAGGAGGTGGGTTATGAGTATTCAACCATTAGGGGATCGCGTGGTAGTTAGCCCCTTGGAAGCAGAAACAAAAACCAAAGGCGGCATAGTTTTGCCCGATACAGCTAAAGAAAAACCCCAAGAAGGAAAAGTTGTGGCTGTAGGTAAAGGTAAAGTTTCGGAAACCGGAAACATCTTACCGTTAGAGGTAAAGGTCGGAGATAAGGTATTATATGGAAAATATTCCGGTAATGAAATTACTACCAAAGAAGGCGAAGAGCTTTTGATTATGCGTGAAGAGGATATTCTCGCGATTATTAAATAGCAGATAGAAAAACTAAACGCTAATTTTAAGGAGGTAATGTAATGGCAAAGCAATTATTATTCGGAGATGAAGGCCGCAGAAAAATCTTAAGCGGTGTTGAACAGCTGGCTAGGGCAGTCAAGGTAACTTTAGGGCCAAAGGGCCGTAATGTCGCTTTGGACAAGAAATTTGGTTCACCTACAATCACTAAAGATGGCGTAACCGTCGCGAAAGAGATTGAATTGGAAGATCCTTTTGAGAATATGGGCGCTCAGATGGTAAAAGAGGTCGCGGAAAAGACATCTGATATAGCTGGCGATGGAACAACTACTGCTACAATTCTGGCTGAGGCGATTTATCGCGAAGGCCTAAAGAATGTAACTGCTGGCGCGAATCCTATGGCTTTAAAACGCGGGATTGAAAAAGCGGTTGAAAAGGTAATCGAGGAATTAAAAAAAGTTTCTACGCCTATTAAAGACAAAAAAGAAGTGGCGCAAGTTGCCTCAATTGCCGCTAACTGCGATACCGCTATTGGCGACTTGATTGCCGAAGCAATGGACAAAGTTGGAAAAGACGGCGTAATTACGGTTGAGGAAGCAAAATCCATGGCCACTACCTTAGAGGTTGTGGAAGGTATGCAATTTGACCAAGGATATCTTTCTCCTTACTTTGTAACAGACGCGGAAAGAATGGAATGCGTTTTGGAGGAGCCGTATATACTTATCTATGAGAAAAAAATCTCTTCGATAAAGGATATTTTACCTTTATTAGAGAAAATAGCCCGTGCCGGAAAGCCTCTTGTAATTTTAGCTGAAGAGGTTGAGGGTGAGGCTTTAGCAACTTTGGTGGTAAATAAAATCCGCGGAACATTTACTGCCTGCGCGGTAAAAGCTCCGGGTTATGGCGATAGGCGTAAGGCAATGCTTGAAGATATTTCAGTTCTTACTGGAGGCAAAGCCTTAACGGAAGATTTAGGCATAAAGTTAGAAAATGTAGGTATTGAAGATTTAGGACGGGCAAAGAGAGTAAAGATTGACAAAGAAAATACAACTATTGTCGAGGGATCAGGAAAAACCCAGGCAGTTAACGCGAGAATCAGCCAGATTAAGAAACAGATTGAAGATGCTGATTCGGATTATGATAAAGAGAAACTTCAGGAGCGTTTGGCAAAATTATCCGGCGGAGTAGCGGTAATTAATGTCGGCGCTGCCACAGAATCTGAAATGAAAGAAAAAAAAGCGCGTGTTGAAGACGCGCTTCACGCGACCCGCGCGGCGGTTGAGGAAGGTATTATTCCTGGCGGCGGCGTAGGGTTATTGAGAGCGATCCCTGTATTAGAAAAAATGAAATTAGAAGGGGATGAAAAGATTGGTGTGGATATTGTCCGAAGAGCTTTAGAGGAACCTATTCGGCAGTTAACTAATAATGCTGGATTAGAAGGTTCTGTGGTTGTGCAACGGGTAAAACAGGAAAAAGGAAATATAGGCTATGATGTTGCCCAAGATGCTTACGTGGATATGATTGAGGCAGGCGTAATTGATCCTACTAAGGTTACGCGTTCAGCTCTGCAAAACGCCTCCAGTATCGCCAGCCTCTTGCTTACTACTGAGGCAATTGTTACTGAAAAGCCTGAAAAAAATGAGTCAATGCCAGCTATGCCTCCAGGTGGAATGGGCGGAATGGGCGGAATGGGCGGCGGAGGAATGTATTAAACGCGAATTACCACGCTTGCCTGCCAGCAGGCAGGAATAAAAGTCAAATTATCGCGAATAAAAATCAAAAAGGGCGAAGATAAAATCTTCGCCCTTTTTGATTTGTGATTAGGACACTGTTGCAAAATAACAAATTTTCGTTGTGGCTTCGGCTATAGGAAGTCGAACCATAGCCTTGTGTGGTAAAGATTTCTCGTCGCTTCGCTCCTCGAAATGACAAGACTTAACCTCAAACTGTCATTTCGACCGAAGGGAGAAATCTTAAACGTCGCGTAGGGGCGGGCTTGCCCGCCCAAAAAGAAAGGTTCTTTTGTAAACAATAGGTTCCCAATTGTAAATTTAACCCGCGATTTTTGGCTCCCTTGTTTTTTGTTGGTTTATATGGTATACTTATAACGAAAGGAAAGTTTTGAGATAATAAGTATAAAAATTTATTGTTTTTCGATAAAAGCAAACTATCCGAAAGGATGGGACGCAAAGCTATAGGGTCTCACCCCGCGCCGTATGGTGCAGGGTGAGATAGCCAGTTGCCGAAAAAACAGGTTCTATTGTTTTGCTAACCCCCATTTCTTTTGGAAAGAAAGGGGGTTTTATTTTGAGGTCTTTTTAATAGATTTGGGTTGAAGAAGAAAGTTTCCATATAAAAAGAATCGGGATTTCGGAAAAAATTTGGGTAGAAAAGGAGGAAAATAAAATGAAAAATAAACTTAGTACAAGAGTAGTAGTAATTACCGTCGTGTTCTTTTTGTTCGCAAATATTTCCTTGGGTTGGGCAAAGTCAGACGAGCAGAGGACAAGGGAAAGGAAGCTGTATCAGGGCTTGGCATGGGGCTTGGGGGCTGCGGCTCTTCGCGGCGCATATGTTGGGCAGAAGAACAAAGATCTTGGTTTAACGGGTGTAAATAAAATTTTGGGGGAATTTTGGAAGTAACGTGGGAGCAACAGCAAGAGGACTTGGAAGCGGCTTGGGAGCAACAGTAAGAGGACTTGGAAGCGGCTTGGGAGCAACAGCAAAAGGAATCAGCCACGTTCTTACAAGGCCTACAACAATAGGATTGATTTTAGGCGCAGGCGCAGGCGCTTTGGCCGGGAAAGGGAAAAGCAAACAAGCTAAAATAAGCGCTATGGCTATAGGAGCTGTTGTAGGGGGGCTGGGGGGCGCTCTCGTGGGTAGTAACATAAAAGCAAAAAAGCAGGTAACGACATTAGAAAATAAACTTGCTATCACAGAGAAGAAACTCACTGTCGCAGAGAAAATTGCGGGACTTTCTGGAGGAAAAAAACCATCACCATTTATCGGAGGTGCTCCGGGGGAAATAAAGAAGGATAATAAAAAGTCCAAAGAAAAAGTATTGATTGCAACGACTTATGATGTAGTTGATTGGATTAGAGAGCATGGGAAGTAGAAGAAACCCTCAATAAGAAATCAGGGGATACTTTTATGTTTTTGCCCTCTTGTATTTTAATCCAAACCGTGCAATAGAAATGAGTGCTCAAGACGGCAAAGAAGCGTTAAATTACAATATACAAATCTCAAATTACAAACCTAAATTAATACTAGCTGTTTGTATATTGTGATTTTAGATAATCTTCTAGGATTTTTTTGTGGTCGAAAGCGAATTTGAGTTTGGGGATTTCGGTTAATTTTATCACTTTTATGCCTGCCGCGTCATCGCCTGCTTTGGGTGTTCCTTTGGCTTTGGCAATAAATACAGTGGCAATGGTATGAAAGCGCGGGTCGCGGTCAGGTTCGGAGTAGGTGTGGAATTGCCTTAAATCTTTTAAATCTAAATCCGTTTCTTCTTTTGCTTCTCTGATTACTGCTTTTTCTAAACTCTCGCCGTAATCTACAAATCCGCCGGGAAGGGCAAGGCCAAAAGGCGGATTACTTCTTTTGATAACAATAATTCCGCTGTCTATTTCTATGATTGCGTCTACCGTAGTAAACGGCCCTTGCAAGAGCTTATTAGTCATATAATCAATATAATTAAAAACACCCTTATTAAATATTTCGTATACCTCTTTATTGTATAAACAGAAAATTATTTCTTGAAGAGATGAGCTATCTTCTTTCAAATGTTTCATTACTTCTTGCGCCATAATCTTCGCGGATGCTAACAAAGGAAATTCTCCCACCCCACAGCCCAAAGCAGGAAAGGCGATAGACTTAACTTTTAATTTTTCCGCAACTTTTAAGGCGTTTCTACAAGAATTCCTGATTTTAATTTCATCCGTTTTGAAATCCATCCCCATGGTTGAGGCATGAATCACGTATTTGGCAGGTAAAACTCCAGCAGAGGTAGCAATTGCTTCGCCGATCTTAATTGGCCCTTTCCCAGTTGCTTCGTCTTCAATTATCTTCCCGCCTTTTCTTTTTATTGCAGCTGCTAGGCCGCCACCCATAACTAATTCGTTATTGGCGGCATTGACGATTGCTTCTACTTTTAATTCGGTGATATCGCCTTGAATAATTTTAATTTCAGTATTTTTAAGTATCATTAGAATCTCCGTTTTAGCGTATAGCGTAGAGAAAAAACTAAATAGAGGCTGTTGCGAAATGCTCTTTTTCGTCATTCCGGCGGAAGCCGGAATCCAGAACTCTTTGATTTCAATAAACTTATGGATACCGGCGACCGAGGGCGAAATGCCCGAGGAAGTGTCGGAGCCTAACTGGGCTCGACATTTCGCCGGTATGACGATTTTAATGCATTTCGCAACAATCCCAAATACTATCCACTATTCGCTAATCTCATTCACCAATTATTTTAATCAACACCCGTTTTTTTCGCTTGCCGTCAAACTCTCCATAAAATATTTGCTCCCAAGGGCCAAAATCTAATTTTCCGGCTGTTATCGCGACTACCACTTCCCTGCCCATAATCGTCCTTTTTAGATGAGCATCGGCATTGTCTTCTCCGGTTAAATTATGCTGGTATTTATCCTTGCTATAAGGCGCGAGTTTTTCTAGCCACTGCCCAAAGTCCTGATGCAATCCGTTTTCGTCGTCGTTAATAAAGACGCTAGAAGTAATATGCATCGCGTTAATTAAGCAAAGGCCCTCTTTCACACCGCTCTTTTTCACTGCCTCTTCTACCTGGGGCGTGATATTTATAATCGCGTAGCGCTCCTTCGTGTTCATCCAGAGATATTCGGTGTGAGATTTCATTTTTTTAGAGTTTTTCTAGAACTAGTTTTTTTTCTTTTTGGTCAATTTTGAAATTGAACCTTTTTAGGAAAGACATCCCTAATAATCCGTCGCCACCCAGATCTCCTTTTTCGTCTAACAAAACAATTGTTTCCACGTTTTCCGCCTCTACATTTTGCACCTTAACGCTTTTTAATAAAATGTATTTCGCGTCAACCTGACGGCCGTCAGCCAACCTGACCTTTGCGTCCGGTTTAACTTTGTCTAAATCTATTCCTAATTTTTCAGCAATGCTTCTTCTTATCGTAATAACAGAAGCGCCTGTATCTAAAACTAAAGAAGCTTCAACTTTTTTATTTAAAGTAACATTGATTACCATGTTGTGGCCGTTATTTAAAAATTCTATTTTTTTGGGCAGGCGTTCTTCTTGATATTTTTGTTCCGCTATCTTTTCTTGAAACTCCTGCTTCTGCCTGTCCCATTTTTGGCGTATTATTTCCGCTCCTTTAGGCGTTACTAATTCTATTTTTTCTACTTCTTCTTTTTGAAATTTAACTGTTCCTGCCGCAACCTCTAATTCAACGCAGTTTTTATCTTCGTTTTTTACCAGGCCTTCAATTTTTCTGCCATTTTTAAGATATAAAACATCTGCTCGCGCCGCCGCGATAAAAAGAGACAACAGTATTAAAATCTGTCCTAGTAGGATAGCCTTTGTTTTCATAATAGTAATTCAAGAATACTTTTGCCACAAGGCCATGGTTCGGCTTCTTATAGCCGAAGCCATAATGGTT
>ERZ1292640.128-Hain-H43-02um-R1-128-length-59755-cov-6_pt1 | contig 59755 bp, 53 predicted proteins | sample MGYA00564404_ERZ1292640 | MGnify/ENA primary metagenome ERZ1292640 (study PRJEB36523, sample SAMEA6512636) | groundwater metagenome | collected 2019-01-08 | study: AquaDiva: Metagenomics assemblies of 32 groundwater samples | reverse complement strand
AAAGGTCGAAATTACTTGTAGAATAAGTGTCCGAAGAAATGGGTACCTCCCATTTCGATTCGCGGCACGTCGCTGATATCTACATTCCGGACACATTGTTGGTGCTAGAACTTTAACTTTCTCGTAAAACGCAAAATCGTCGGGCTCAATTACAAAGTCCTGTTTACAGTTTTGGCAATTTTTTGTTTCGCTTAACATAGCTAATACGCTTTTGAACGATGTTTAATACTAAGAATAAAAATTTTATTTCCTTTCACATCAAAGAAGATGCGCCAATCGCCTACGCGAAAACGAAATTCTCCTTCACGCGAATCAATAAGTTTTTTGGCAAACTTAATCGGATCTTTTTGAGACACGTAAAAACGCATCTTATGAGCGATGCGTTCTTGTGCATTTCTAGAAAGATTTTCTAAATCACTTTGCGCTTTAAGGGTGTAGTAAATTTCCATAATTTACCAAGAAAAATTATAGTCCCATTTTCTTAAAAAGCTTTTCTTGGGACATTATATTCCCCATTTTAATATCTTGCCTCGCCTCTTTAATATCTTTTAGGTGCATGAAATAGTTCAAAAACGATTCAAAGCGCTCTTGAAGTTTTTTGAGACGCAGATACTCGTCGCGTCTTATCTTGATATAATTTTTTGGTGATGTTTTGTTCATGGTTTTATAATATCATCTTACGCCGAATTATGCAACTTCGCTATTGTAGCAGGCCTCGCAGTAAATAATTTCTTCGCGATCGGGAGCGTATGATGTTTTAATTTCCTTTCCGCATTTTGCGCAAGTTCTATCCCATAACTTAAACGGGGTGCGCTGGCTAAGCCGATGATAGTGCCTGCAGTTAGAGCACAACCGTGGCAGAGCAAGGTTCATTGCCCGGTAAAACTGAAGCTCAGAAGGAATAATTTTAAACGCCCCCATACACTGTTCATTGCAATTTCCTCTGTGTTCGCACGCTATCACTTGATTTAAAATGTCATCTTGAACATCTTTTATGTGGTCTGGCAGATCAGCTGGTTGAAGAGTAATGGCATGCTGTTTTGCATCGGGCTCTCTCCACTTATACCCTGCTTCAAAAACTTCTGATTTAGTTTTTGGATAATATTCCTGGGCTATTGTTTCGTTATAAGCAAAAGGAGAAAGTTCTGTAGGGAAAAATTCGCCGTATTTGTAAGCTCTGCCCCGTTTATCTACATAAGGCATATTTTTCATATGAGCAATAATTTTTGGCGCAAGAGTTTCATATTCTTCTTTGGTATATTGCTTATTTAAAATGCAATATTTTTTACTGCGCAGCCCCACGCACCCAAATAAATTAGCGCAATTTTTGCAGGCATAAGTATAGTTTGTATTCTGGCAGGAATGAGTGAAAACGGCAAAAAGATTAAGGGTGGCGTTATCTCCGGTATCCACGACTTCATAAGAATTATTCGCGTTTGCTCCAAAACCATATGCATCATAATAATCCTTGCCGCTAAAACCATGTATAACATATTTACTATCCTCAATTTCACCAAACAGATCAAAACCCATATACACGTTTTTAGAATTTAGAATATTGTCGCCAATGCAGTTTTTCGATTTATAAATAAAACCGTAACGTCTTGGATATTCCTTTATAAATTCAGCAAACTTTTTTCTAAATTCACAAAGCGCCTTATAACTTCCAAAATCATACTTGGCCCGTTCTTTTTTATATTCTTCTTTTGTATATTGCTGGTTTAAAATGCAGTTTGATTTATTGCGTAAATTTATGCAACCCAAAGAATCTATCATATTTTTACACGCATGAAGAAAGTCGCAACTGACGCTTTCATCACTGTCATATGAGAAAAAAACGCGGTTTAAATCGCCGCACAAAGTATTGTCGTAGCACTGAGTTGTATTGAGAGTCTTGTATAAATCAAGAGAATTTTTACAATCTATAGCTCCGGCGCAATATAATGTATCTTCGCATCCTTTGCTGGCATAAAAAAGATAGCAATTCTTAATATCAAGGCTGTGGTTACCATAATCAGAATTTACAACATTAGAATTGGCAAGATTGGGAAGGGGGGCTTTTTCAAATAATTCGCGGAACTGCTGAAAAAAGGGTTTTGAAAAATCATAATCACGCCCCGAGGCAAGCTGATCCCATTTGTCAGACCACCAATAATCTCTTTCATAAACCAAAAGAGGCTGTTCGGGAGAGAACATTGTAATAATATCTTTGCCGGTAGCGTCGCACTTTCTGCGGTAAAGAGCGCGTTCATTTCTCCAACTCATGCGCCGGACAATTCTGCACTCGGGACAAAAAGTCGGTGGCGGGACTTTTATTTTTTCGTAAAACGCAAAGTCGTCAAGCTCTATGATAAAGTCCTGTTTGCAATTTTGGCATATTTTAGTCATATTCTATTTGTTTTCTAGTTTTTCTTTTGAGCTTTTTTCTTTATAATCTAAACCGCTCTTTAAAGACTCCTCCAATGCTTGCCTTAATTCCGACAAATTGATTTCTTTTCTTTTTAAACTATCATGCTTCTGTTCGTCTTGTTTTTTTTTCGGATTATAAAAAGAAACATTTTCTATCTTTGCTTGAGGCTCAAATTCTATACCTAATTCTCCTAAGGCCGCAGATTCCTCGGGATTTTTCCCTGTTCTGCCCAAGTCCGCCTCTGTTCTTTGCTGTTGATCTGCTCTTATCCGATTAAATTGTTTTTTCTCTGATGAAATACCGCTTTCGGCAGATTTAACCGGGTAATTTTTTTTTAAACAAGATTTGCAGTAAACAGGCCTCCCGGCAATCGGCTCAAAAATAACCTTGGTGTCTTTTCCGCAATTTGAACATTTAACATCGTATAATTTTGTAGAATCAGAAGATCTAAGAATTTTCGGCTGATATGGAGGCTTGGAATAATTATGAGGGTTAGAAAAATCAGAGGGGTTTTGAGCGCCAGAAACGTCTTGGTTTGTTGCCCAACGATTAATTTCTTTTTCAACGATATTTAGCTTGTGGGCATACTTTAATCTGGAAGTTTCAATTATTTTTTCTCGTTTTTTATCATCTTTAACAACGGGGTCAAGAGTAATAGTTGTGGCAGAGAATGGCCTGGAAGTAATGCCGTCTATCATAAGTTTTATATAAATATTGCGGTTATCTAAGCGAATTAAATCATTCTGCAAAAATTCCGGGGTAAACTCCGGCTCTAAAAATTCCGCGTCAGCTGCTCCTATTCGGAAAGAAATCATAGTGCCCACGTTGCCAAAAACAGCATCCCTGACAGCTGTGCTTGTGTCGGTGACTAACTGCCCAACGTATTGATGGGCAATAATCAGATTCAAGCGGTATTTACGGGCCTCTGATAAAATATTCACGAAAGAATCTGTGGCAAAATTTTGAAATTCGTCAACATAAAGATAAAAATCTTTTCTTTCATCTTCTGGAATTCTAACGCGCTCCATTGCCACCAACTGTATTTTAGTAATGATCATAGCTCCCAAAATAGCTGAATTATCCTCGCCAATTCTTCCCTTAGAAACATTAACTAACAGAATTTTTTGGTTATTCATTATTTCATCAATATCAATAGTGTTCTTTGCTTGGCCGACAATATTCCTTACAAAAGAAACATTCAGAAACTGCCCAACCTTATTTTGAACGGGAGCAATGGCTTCGTTGCGATAGCGTGATTCCCACTCTTCATATTCGTTAATCCAAAATGATTTTACCACCGGGTCTTTAAGGTTATTAATTATTTTTTGCCTGTAATCTCTATCAACCAGCATTCTTGGTATGCCCAAGAGCGTGGTGCCGGGAGTATCCAGCAAAGCTAAAATACAATTGGCAAGAATATATTCCATACGAGCCGACCATACATTGGCCCATATTTTGGTAAAAATGCCAATCAATCCCGATGCGATTAAATGCTTATACCTTGGATCTTGCACTTCCATAATATTAAAACTAATAGGATATTCCATATCCGCTGGATTAAAATAAACCACATCATTGATTCTGTGAGGAGGGATATTGTCTAAAATTTCTTCAACAAACTCTCCGTGAGGATCAATAATAGCAAGCCCTTGCCCATTGTTGATATCCTGCAAGGCCATATTTTTTAAAAACTGAGTCTTACCAGTTCCAGTCTTTCCGATTACGTACGTGTGCTGACGCCGATCAGTTCTTTTAATTCCGAATTTTTGTTCCTTATTGCGAAAATTTGTTTTAGCAATATAAGTTAGATCTTTTGACATAAATAAATTTAATTATGTTATTCATCAACCGGTAGATTTGGAGGAGGTCCGGATTTTTTTGACTCAACTTTAACCATTGTCGGGGTCACCATTCCCGTCACTCTTAATGGGAAGTGAAACAGGGTTGCCATCTCTTCTGTGCTTAAAATAGGATTCAAATCATCTGACATTCTTTGGGGAAACAAAGGAGGAAATCTTAAAACGGTCATTCTAAACATTTTTCTGGCTCTTTGAAAAACTCTTCTTTTTCTCCAGAGGTAATGAACTTTCGGCCTTGTTTTTCCTGAAAATCTAAAATGGTTTAAATTGATAGTAGAAAAATGCCCCATATAAGACCTCATAATCACCTTATGGGGAGATTTCCAATTTTCCCGCCTTGCAACATAAACACCCCTGATAGTTGTTCTGTAAACGGGCTTTTTTAATTTATTTTCTATTTCGGTAATAATTTCTCTTTCGCCGGGGGTAATAGCCATCTCTCTCTCGCCAGTTTCTTCGTCTATTTGGGTTGGCGCCCAAGAATATGACGCCGACTCTCCCTTGCCTTCTTTTTCCGGACCAAAAATAACCTGTTTGGCTATATAACTTAAATCTTCAAAAAGAGTTGACTCTCTTTTTTCCGATCGCTTGGATATTTTATTAATTACCCTCTCGCCTTCTTTCCTCCAATCTGGTTCGTCGTGATCTTGTATAGGAACCGTAATAAACTGAACCCAATAATGTTCTCCTTGCCCAAGCCTTGACATTCCTTCCAATAAAGCAATTACAGGATCCATTCTTTTTTCTTCGGCTGAAATTTTTTCTCCCTGCGGTTCAAAAAACTTCTCGTATGTTTTTATGGGAAAAATATCGCTTCGGTGCAGGTCCCAATCTTCTCCATACATATCCCAATCTTCGTTGGGCACCGTTGGGGGAACAAGTTTGGTATAGTCAGACACTTGATGAACTTCTATGTCGGGATAGTGGGCATAAAGAGAGGATTCAATAACTAGACGATGCTCTTCTCGGCACCTTACATAAAAATGTATTTTTCCTTCAATGCTGGCAATTTCCCAAGAGCACCAATAAGGGCCGTTAGTTAATTCGCCGTCGCACCACGCTTCTCTAAAGTTGGCCACATCTATTATGGGCCAAACAGCTGAAAATACGTCTTCCATTGCTTTGAAAGGAGCTAAAACTTCTCTGGGAGGAACTATATCTAAAAGCGCCCATTTTGCATTTTGATAATCGTAATCCCATTCAATCCACCATAAATAAAGAATTTTTAATTGTATAGAAAGAAAAAACGGAGCAAAAAACCACCACCACACCCTTAAAAAAGGAACCCAAAAAACAAAGAGCATTAAAATTACCCACCAAAAAGAATCCCATACAATTTTTTTAACCCAGTCTAGCCAAAATAAATACGAAGGAAGGCCTTTTGCCATAATAGATATTAACGTTGCATTAAGCTTATTAATTTCGGCAAATTTTCCAATATAAGAGAAACCGCTGATACAATTAAAAAACCCATAAAAAAGAATCTAAAGGTAAAAAGAAGAGGAACTATAATATAAGATATTTTTTTTAAGTGCCAATAAAAAATTAAAGAGAAAATCCCTATATAATAAATAACCGTGGCAATAAACAAAATAATAATTCCTAAATAAAAATAAGACATATTTTCAAGTTGAAAGTCAAAAATTAAAAGTTAAAAGTATTGCTGGCGCGTCATTATATTTTTAACTTTTGACTTTTAATTTTTAACTTTCTTTATTATACCCCCCTATTTATTTGAAATCAACAACGCGCAACACAGCAAAAAAATACCCGAGCGGGTATTTTTTTGCTTTAGTTAATTTGCAATTATTCTGCAATTTATGCTGTTTGGGTTTTTCTTAAAAAATATTTCCCTTGTTCGTCTTTTCCAAAATATTTTTTATTGTTTAGGTTCATTAACACTGTGTTGGAGGCAACTAATCTTTGGGTTAAAACTTCTTTTATAATTTCTTCTTTGTTTGCCGGCTGGGTTTTTGATTCTAAAACTTTTTTGATAACATCTTTTATGGTTCCTTCCTCATATCCCCATTCTTTCAAAGCATATGTTCCCCTGCCCACCAAAACAAACCTTTGGTCTTTAATAAGCTCATTATGAACTGTTTGCGGATAAGTTTTTTTGTTGGGCTCGTTGCATCCCAATTGGTCTATCAATTCTGCCACCTTGGTAAAATGCAAGGGCTTTTGATGTTTTTTAAAAACTAAAAACGCCTTGTCTTTTACTCCCCTTGGCTTTATTTCCGGCCAGTCAATCAAGCCAATTTTTCCTTCGCTGTTGTTTTGAATTTTTTTTGAAACTTCAAGATAAGAAAACAAAGCAGGCTCTGGTAAATTTTGGCTTGAAGATATTTCTGTTAAAAATTCTTCTTTAAATATAGGCTTGCCTATTTTTTGCAAAGCCAAAACCAATGATTTTAATGTTTGGCTTACTTTGTTTTTGGCGTCTTGCATTGTTGACCAAAAATAATAAAAATCCTTTTTCTCGCAAACTTTAGAAAACTGCTCTCCCAAGGTTAGCAAAAATAAAACATAGGGCTTGTGGTTTTTTCCTCCCAGTTCTTCTAAAACAGCTTCTTCTTTTTTAAATTCTCCGTTATTTTTAAAATAATCCGCGAATTCCGCAAAAACGCCATCTAATGTTTCTTTATTATTTTTTTTCACAAAATTAAAACCGGCCTCTTCTATTTGGCGCACTCTTTCCCTTGTAATCCCCATACTTTTTCCGATCATTTCCAAAGTTTCGGGGTTTTTAGATTTTATACCGAATCTGCGCTCAAAAATACCTTTCGTTTTTTCAGAAAGGCCTTTTGTAAGTTTTGTGTAAATTTGTGGATAATTTAATTTGTTCATGTTTTATGCATTGTTGGTTAATTATTACAGCCTACCATATTAAAAAAGATGCGTCAACCCCCAGTTGTTTTCCTTCTTTTTTGGTCAAAACCAAGCCAGGTTACCAAAAGAGGGGCGGCAATAAATATTGAAGAATATGCGCCAGATATTATTCCAATTATCAAAGCAAAAGAAAAATATTTAAGAGTTTGGCCTCCAAAAAAGAATATAGAAAAAAGCGCAAGCATGGTGGTAAATACCGTGCCAACCGACCTGCCCAATGTCTGGTTTAAGCTTTTGTCTACGGTTTCTCTAAACTGGCCCATTCCTTTCCTTAAAATATTTTCCCTTATTCTGTCAAAAATAATTATAGTGTCGTGAACCGAAAAACCAAGCACGGTTAACAGGGCCGCAACAATAGGAATAGTTATTTCCACATTGTAAAGTTTTCCTAAAATAGAAAAAATACCCAAAGGTATTAAGATGTCGTGAAAAAGAGCAATCAAAGAAGTGACTCCGTATTTCCATGAAGAAACTGGCTTTGAAACTTTTCTAAAAGCAAATGCAATATATATGGTTATTGCCAGCAAGGCCAAAGCCACAGACATCTCTGTTTTGTTTTTAAGCTCTTGCCCTATAGAGGGGCCAATATATTGAAAGCTCTTTTCTTCTGCTTTTGACAGTTCGTTAATCTTTTGAGTAATTTGCTGGTGAACAGTTTCTTCAACTCCGGAAAATTTTAAAAGAATTCCCTTTTCTCCTGTGGGCTGAATGATTATTTCGCCAAGATTAAATTGAGAAAGCGTTTTTGAAATTTCTTCGTTTGAGGGTCTTTGTTCTAAAAATTCTATCTCCATATTACTGCCCCCCAAAAACTCAATGCCGAACTTCAGTCCAAACAAAACCAATGAAGCCACAGCTCCCGCAATTAAAATGCCGGAAAAAACATAATAAACAATTGAATATTTTGTAAATGGAAAATTCATATATAATTGATCAAAACAGCCACTTAAATTTTTCTAATTTTGGGCCCAAGAATACCATTAATAAAATTCTTGTAATAAAAATAGCCGAAAACAAACTTACCAAAATACCCAAAGAAAGCGTTAAGGCAAACCCTTTTATAAAAGAAGTGGCAAATGTAAATAAAATTGCGCAAACAATCAGAGAATTAAAATTGCTGTCGCGAATAGACGGCCAAGCGCGCGAAAAACCCTCTTGAATTGCCAAAGACATTCCCTTTCCTTGTTTGATTTCTTCTTTCATTCTGGCAAAAATAAGAATATTTGCGTCAACCGCCATTCCTATTGATAATATAACTCCGCCAATTCCGGCTAAAGTTAAAGTAACCGGAACAAGTTTAAACAAAGAAAGAACCAACGCAACATAAATTATTAAAGCCACAGAGGCTAAAAGGCCGGGCAATCTGTAAACTATTAACATAAATAAAATTACCGCTAAAAGCCCGTATACGCCTGCTAAAAATGATTTTTGTAAAGAAACGGCTCCTAATGTAGGACCCACTTTTTCCTGAGAAATCGGCTGGCCTATTTTTACGGGCAAAGCCCCCGAGTTTAACCGTCTTGCAATATCGTTAGCTGTTTTTGTGTTTATACTGCCTGTAATCACCGCCTCGCCGCCTGAAATTTTATCTTGAACAATAGGGGCATATAAGTCTTGGCCGTCTATTTTATTATCAGCGGTTGTATCAATAATAGAAGCTCCATCTAAAAAAATGGCTATTGGCTTTTGAATGTTTCTTGCCGTTATTTCTTCAAAAATTTTAGCGCCCTCGTCGTTAAATTTAAGCTGAATTTGGGGCTTATAAGTTGTTTGGTCAAAAACAACATTGGCTTTTGTCAAATATTTTCCGGTTAATTCTGTTGATTTAAAATAAGGATTTTGCAAGGCCAATTGCCAGTCTTGTATGTTTTGAAGCTCTTCTGCTGTTTTCCCCTGAACTTCGTTTATTTTATCTAAAATCTTTTGTGTTTCTTCTTCTGTTCTCTGTTCTGAAAATTCAAGGTAGGGCGTTTCTCCTATCATTTTTATGGCGCTTTCAACATCTTTTACTCCGGGCAATTCAACAACTAATCTGTTTTCTCCCCGTATTTGAACTACGGGTTCTGACACTCCAAATATATTTATTCTTCTTTCTATCACATCTCTTAATCCAGACATTGCTCCCGCCTTATCTTGAACTTCGCTCAAATCTGCCTGATAAACAAGGTTAACCCCGCCCTGCAGATCAAGGCCTAAAACATAGGGCCTGTCCCAAAAATGAGGCAAGTTCCAAGAAAATTTATTGTTTAAAAAATCAACCCCTTTGTTAAAATAAACAGGATATGAAAAAATCCCGGCAAAAAGCGCCAAGATTAAAACCACAATAAATATGTAATGTTTTTGTTGCATATAATAAAACTATTATATCCCTGCTTTTAAAAATAGTCAACTGCGCAACAAAAAACCGCCGTTAGCAATTTCTATTTTTCAACTAATTTTAAGTTATCCACAGGTTGACATCTTTTAAGGTTAGTAAAATGTTAGTATAATATAATAATAGTATTAATAAAAACCTTGTCAATATGTTATTAACTCCTAAGCAAAAACAAATTTTAGATTATATTAAAAAATATATTAAAGAAAAAGATTATTCCCCTTCTTATGAAGAAGTGGCAAAACATTTTAAAATAAAAAAGCCCACAGTTTATCAATACGTAGAAACGTTAATAGAAAAGGGGTATTTAAAAAAAGATGATTATAAAGCAAGATCAATTAAGTTAAATATCGGTCAAATAATGTTTCAAATTCCCCTCTTGGGAGAAATAATTGCAGGCAAGCCGCTTGAAATGTTTGAGCAAAAAGAAACAATTGCCGTGCCAGACAACAAACTTCCAAAGTCTGGTGAAATTTTTGCTTTAAGGGTGGTTGGAAACAGCATGGTAGATGAAAATATAAACAATGGAGATATTGTTTTAATAAAAAAACAAAATACAGCAGAAAATGGACAAAAGGTTGTGGCGCTTATTGATAATAGCGAGACTACGCTTAAAAAATTTTACAGAGAACGAAATTTCATCAGATTACAGCCGGCAAATAAAAAATTTGAACCAATAATTATAAATAAAAACAGGAAATTTGATATACAGGGAATTGTTATAGATGTGATTAACAGTATAAATACAGAACAAAAAGGAAAAGTTAATCAAAACGAAAAATTCCCCGAATTACCAATAGATCAAATTATTTGTGGAGACGCCATAGAAATAATGAAAAAAATACCAGATAATTCAGTAGATATAACTTTTGCAGACCCCCCGTTCAACCTAAATAAAAAATACGGCAACTACAAAGATAAAAAGAGCGAAGAAGAATATATTAAGTGGTGCGAACAATGGTTAACCGAAATGGTTAGAATAACAAAACCCACAGGGTCTATATTGGTGCACAACATCCCTAAATGGCTTATTTATTATGCTAATCATCTCAATAAAATTGCGTTTTTTAAACATTGGGTTACATGGGACTCTATGAGCATACCCCTTGGAAAAACATTACTTCCAGCACACTATGGAATCTTATTTTATACAAAAAGCCAAAAAGGTTTTAAATTTAATGAACTCAGGTCGCCGCATAAAAAATGCCCTCATTGTAATGGAATGATAAAAGATTACGGTGGAAAAAAAAGCCAAATAAATCCACTTGGCGCATTATTGAGCGATGTTTGGACTGATATCCATAGAATAAGACATAAAAATAGAAGAGACGAACACCCTTGCCAACTCCCTGAACCATTGTTGGAAAGATTAATATTGATGACAACAAACGAAAAAGATATAGTATTAGATCCTTTTATCGGGGCTGGAACAACGGCGTCAGCTGCAAAAAGATTAGGACGACATTTTATAGGAATTGATATAGATCCTAAATATAAATCAATAATAGAAAATAAAATAAAAAATGTGAGCTATAGGCTCACTAATGGCTATGTTTATAACCATAACGGTAAAACATCTAAATATTTAAAAAATTTGACTATTTCTGAAAAGGAAGGAGTATATCCGCTTGACAATCCCCTATTTTTTAAATTTAATTGATTTTAAAATAGCCTGATGTTTTTTAATTATTCTCGTGGAACGGTAAATAATCGTTTTTTCAAACAAATTTTTGAATTGATTAAATGATTTAACAGGAGAAGGCTCATCAAAATCTTTGGGCCTTAAATTTCCGTCTTTTTCTCTATATCTAAGTAATCCGACCTTGTTTAATCCTATAAATTTATAAAATGGGGCTATCTGCACATCTACGAGTTTTTTATCTATGCTATTTATTTTATAAATAACGAAAATATAATAAATATTTTCGTCTCCAAATCTTTTTATTTTCTTTAACCAAGTATTCAAAGTACCCATATCGTTATTACTATTTTTACAACTAACCCATCTTCCTCCCGACAATTTAACTTTATTCCCCGACTTATATTCTATAGCTAAAAATGGCGGCAATCTTAATTCAAAATCTGGAAAAATAGTTTTTGTCTGGGGCTAGAACATAGTCTTTTTCTGATTTTATAAGACCTTTTTTCTTAAAAATTTCCACCAATATAGAAGATATATGAGGTTCAATGTCCACGCCAAAAGTTCTATAATTAAAAGAGTTATTTTTTATAACTCTTTTTAAACAGCTTGAAATAATCTTTTTAGATCCAATTAAGATATTAACCTGTTTAGAAATTTTTTTTGCCATATTCTTATATTTTCTTTAATTAAACCACAAATTTATTTCTCTATCAAATTTTTAAATTTTCTCTAAAATTTTAAGCTCTGACTCGTCGGTGTCCGTGTCGTATACTGCAAAGGTTGGCTTGTTAAATTGGCCAGCCAGTTCGCCGGGGTTTATCATTTTGCAGTTCCCTATTTTTTCTTCCCAGGGCTTATGGGTATGGCCGTAAAAAACAATTTCGTATTTGCCGGTTTTTGCTAATTCTTTGGCTTCGTTTGGAAAATGAGTTATTGCTATATTTTTATTTTCAATTTTTGTCTCTAAAATAATTTCACTTATCTTGGCGTTAGGAATTTTATTATATTCTGCAATCAAAATTTTAAAATCTCTGTCCATATTTCCAAAAACCCCGCAAAGCTCTCCTTCAAAATCTGCCAACGACTCTCTCAAACTTTCAGGATTGCCAATATCCCCGCAATGCAAAATCAAGCTGATATTATTTTTATTCAGCCAGCTTGCGATTTTTTTAAAATTCGCTATATTCCCATGCGTATCTGAAATAATTGCAATTTTCATATTTTTTCAAGTTGTGGACAAAAAGTATTGACTATTTTTTTTATTACTCTTATTTTTATATATTTTTATAAAAAAGACTAAATTTCGTTCACTAAAAACAGCTCTTGTTTTAAAATAATATCTTGTTCTCTAAAAAGAAATTTGCCTTTGAATTTCTTTCCGCTTAAAAATAACGGCATCCAGTATATATCATCCGGCCACATTTCTTTGAATGGAATCTCATCAATATGAAACCACCGGGGTCTCATTTCTTCTGTTTCAACTGGATTTCCCAAAAAATCTTCCGACTTAAAAATATGCACTTCAAAAATTTCCTGATTTCCCTGAAATTCAAACTCTATGATTCCGGATTTTGCCAAATAAACCGGCTCTACTTCCGCTTCTTCTTTTATTTCTCTTTTTGCCGCATCTTCTATTGTTTCTCCCCGCAAAACCTTGCCGCCAAAACCATTCCACCTGCCTCGGCCAAATCCCCGCTTCTTCATTCCCAGCAGAACTTTTGGATGCTGATAGATTATAACAAGCGTCAATAATTTTTTCATATTATTTCCCATGGCATTTTTTGTATTTTTTGCCGGAACCGCAAGGGCAGGGATCGTTGCGGCCGATAGTTTGTGCGACATCCGATGTCGCACTATTATTTTTTCCGCGCGCATTACCATCAATATATTTCCGCGATGCTGTATTTTGTTGAGGCAAACTGGCTTTCAAAATGTTGTTGGCGATGTTTGTGTCAATTTCTTCTAAAAGCTGGTAAAACATTTTTCTGCCTTCATTTTTATATTCTACCAAAGGATCTTTTCCGCCATATGCCCTTAGCCGGACCGAATCCCTTACATGTTCCATATTTGAAAGGTGCTCCTGCCAAAGATTGTCTATTATTTGCAAACTTACAAATTTTTCAAGCTGACGCATATTTTGTTCTCCTAATTCTTTTTCTTTCTTTAAATAATCTTCTTCTTTATATCCTGCCTTTTTAATAATGTTTAAAATATATTCCCTTAAACTATTTTGACCATCAGGCATTGTGACGTCAGACATCCCAATATTTTGGTATGTCTGACGTCCCAAAATTTCATTTCTTTTTTTATAAATAACTTCCCTGTGCTTGTTCATTACGTCGTCGTATTCCAAAAGATGGTGCCTGGCGTCAAAGTTAAATCCTTCAATTTTTTGCTGGGCCGATTCAAGCGCCCCTGAAATCATATTGGCCTGAATAGGCTGGTCTTCTGGCATATTTAAGGCCGTCATTACAGACTTTATTTTATCTCCGCCGAAAATACGCATTAAATCGTCTTCTAAAGAAACATAAAACTGCGAAGCCCCCGGATCTCCCTGCCTGCCCGACCTTCCCCTTAGCTGGTTATCTATTCTTCTTGCCTCATGCCTTTCCGTTCCAATAACAAACAAACCTCCAAGTTTGCAAACTTTTTTGCTCTTTTCTTCGTCTTTTGGATTGCCTCCAAGAATTATGTCTACTCCCCTGCCTGCCATATTTGTGGCAATGGTTACAGCTCCCTCTCTCCCTGCTTGGGCAATAATTTCTCCTTCTTTTTCGTGGTTTTTGGCGTTTAAAACTTGATGGGGAATTCCCTCAATCTCTAATAATTTTCCAAGATATTCATTTTTTTCAACCGATCTTGTTCCCACTAAAACCGGCTGGCCTTTTTTATTAAGCTCTTTTATGTCTTTTATTGCGGCTTTTAATTTTCCTGCTTCTGTTTTATAAATGCTGTCTGGAAAATCCTGCCTTTGCATTGGTTTGTTTGTGGGGATTGAAACAACGTCTAACTTATACACCTTATCAAGCTCTTCGGCCGAAGTCTGGGCAGTGCCCGTCATACCAGCTATTTTCTTATAAAGCCTAAAATAATTTTGAAAAGTAATGGTTGCCAAAGTTTTTGATTCTGGTTTTATCAAGGCCCCTTCTTTTGCTTCTACTGCCTGGTGAAGCCCGGAAGACCAACGGCGGCCCGGAAGCATTCTTCCTGTAAATTCGTCAATAATTATTACTTCTCCTGATTTTACAACATAATCTCTGTCTTTTAAAAACAACGCCTTTGCCCTTAAAGCAGACTCTAACTGATGGGTTGAATTAATATCGTTATCCTGCCAAGGGTCAAAACCCAGGCTTTTTACAGCTTTGTCTTGGCCTTGCTCTGTGAAAACCGCTGTTTTCATTTTCTCGTCAATTTCATAATCTTCTTTTTCTTTCAAAAAACTTACAATTTTAGCAAACTGATAATATTTTTCCGTTGATTCATCGCTTTGGCCGGAAATTATCAAGGGCACCCTTGCCTCGTCAATTAAAATTGAATCCACTTCGTCAACAATGGCAAAATTAAATCCGCGCTGAGACTTTTCCTGCAAATCATAAATCATATTGTCTCTCAAATAATCAAAACCAAATTCATGGTTTGTGCCATATGTAATATCGGATGAATATGCTTCTTTTTTTGAGCAGGGCCTTAAAAATTCCTGCACCACCTTAAATCCCCCTACTATATCTCTCTCTTTGTCGTTTTCTATTTTAAAATTTGAGTCATAAACATACCCTCCCTCGTGAGTTATGCATCCTGTTTTTAGTCCAAGCGCATCATAAATTTGCCCCATCCAAACCGTGTCTCTTTTGGCTAAATAATCGTTAACCGTAATAATATGCGCCCCCTTGCCATCTAACGCATTTAAATATGCGGGCAAGGTGGCAGCTAAAGTTTTTCCTTCTCCGGTTTTCATTTCAGCAACTTTTCCCTGGTGTAAAACAATTCCGCCTATTATTTGCGCGTCAAAGTGCCTTTGGTTTAAATTTCTTTTTGAGGCCTCTCTGACCAAAGCAAAAGCAGGAGATAAAATATCTTCTAATGTTTTTCCTAGGGCTAGTTCTTTTTTTAATTCTTCTGTCTTTTCTTTTAATTCGTTGCCAGATAATTTTTCAAAGTCTTTTTCTAAAAGATTTATTTCTTCTATCGCAGGCCCAAGGTCTTTTATATATTTTTTATTAGCGTCTCCAAAAATATTAGAAAATATACTCATAATTGTTAATCTTATACAAAAAACCGCATTTATTCAATGCGGTTTTACAAGTTGTATTTTTTTGTATTAAATTTTATTTCTAATTTTTCTTTGTTTCCTTATTGCCAAATCTTTTTTCTTTAATTTATATTTTTTAATTTCCTGTTGCAGTTCATCTTTAACTTCAATCAAGGCCCGGCTTAAATCATTATTTTTTGAACTTGCTATCAATAATTTTCCTTGTAAATTGGCTTTTGCCTTAATTTTAAAAATCTGGCCATTTTTATGGTGTTTTGTTTCTTTTTCGGCCTCTACTAAAAACTCCACCGCGTCTTTGCCTTTTTCAAAACCGTTTTCTTTTTCAAACGGCTTTATAAATTTTTCAAGGCTGCCTATTTTTTCTTCAATAAAATCTTTAAAATCCTCTGTAAGCTCTAAGTTTTTGGTTGTAATTATTATTTTCATATATATTAATATATTCAATTTTAATTAAAACCTATTAATTGCACCTCCTGAACCAAATCAATGCCAAATGTTTTTTTAACTTTTTGTTTTGCTGTTATTATAAGTTTTAAAACATCTTTTGCTTTGGCTCCTCCGAGGTTTATTATAAAATTAGCATGCTTTTCTGAAATCTGGGCCCTGCCTATTTTTTTTCCTTTAAGGCCAGATTTTTCAATCAAATATCCCGTATGAATTGCCCCTTTTTTATTAAAATCTTTTAACTCTGTAAATTTTTTTAATAACTTTTTATTTTTAATAATTATTTCGGGATTTACGAAAACAGAGCCGGCCGAAGGAAAGTTTGTGGGATGTCTTTTTTTTCTGTAATCTTTATATTCTTTAATTTTTGCTCTAATTTCTTCTTTGTTTCCTTTTTTCAAAAGAAAAGAGGCTGAAATAATTACCAGGTTTTTATTTTTTTTAAAAATGCTATTTTTCAGGCGAAACTCGCATCTCTCTTTTGACAAATTTATAATTTTTAAAGTTTTTATATCTATGGCTTCTATATTTTTTATTAAATCAGCCATTTTTGTTCCAAAAGCCTGAGCATTTCCATAAACAGCGCCTCCAATTGTCCCCGGTATGCCAGAGGCCCACTCAAATCCCTTTAAATTATTGCTTTTGCAAAAGTTAACCAAGTTTTCCAGTCTTGTTCCAGCCCCGGCTAAAACTAATTTTTTTTTAACCTCAATGTTTGTGTTTTCAATTTTAACAACCAGCCCCTTTAGCCCTTTGTCAGAAACTAACAAATTACTTCCTCCTCCCACAACTGTTATTATTAATTTATTTTTTTTTGCAAATTTTACGGCTTCAAAAAAATCTTCTATTTTCTTTATAATTAAAAAATATTCAGCAGGCCCTCCGATTTTAAAGGTAGTATAATTTTTAAGTAAAACATTTTTTTGAAAATTCATTATCTGGCTGTTAAAATGCTGTTAATTTTTAGTCTTGTTTTTGGGCCGACAAAACCCGTGCCTTTTTGCAGCCCTATGGAGTTTAAAATTTCAGAAGCGTATTTTTCCTGAAAGCGAATTACGGCTAATTTTGTTAAATTGCCAAAATTTCCGGTAACAAACCCTTCTTTATAAATATCTTCTCCTTCTGATTTTAAAAAACTTTGCAGGCATTTTACTTCCTCGCTGTTTTTTATGCCAAAATAAAGATTATTGTTTAACTGACGGCAGACAGCTTGATTTTGATTTTCGGGACCGTTGTTTTTTTGAGCTAAAATTTTAGCGATTTCTTTTTTTAAATAATCTATTTGCTCTAAAAGTTTTTGAATGGTTGCCTGCTCGTCGGGCGACACAGCTCCTGCAACAGAAATATTAATTGTATACGGATAAGTAAATTCCAAGTCGTCAAAGCCGGACATTTTTGTCTGCAAAGAGGGAATGATAATCAAAGATTTGACGTCTGCGCCAAATTTTTCAATATTGATTTCTCCTTTTTCATTTTTATCAAGGTCTAAAAAATTTATTGAATAATTATTATTTTTATCTTCAATAATATATGGCAGTTTAAAATCAAGCCCGGTCAGGCTGGAAAATTCCAGTTTGAGCTTGCCGTTTCCCCCAATTATTTTTTGCCAATTTCCCGACCAATTTTTTGTAACGTTGGTAACAGATAAAAAACTATTTCCAGACAGCGGTAAAAAATTAATATTTGAACTTATTTTAAAATTTTTAAGATTTTTATTCAAATAACAATATTTTGGACCCAAAGAACAATCGTTTAAAGCAACAGTTATTGTCCAGTTGGTAAAAATTTGCGAGAATGTTTCTTTTATTCCATTTTTTTGCAGAGCTTCGTTTATGCTGGAAACTCCAACTGTTTTTGATTTTAAAGAATCTGTTAAAATGTTTATTCCATAGTGGTCTGCCATATAATACGTAAAAAGGCTTACAACTCCATAATCATATTTCTTGCCCTGCCACTCGGTTAAAGAATCTGTGGGCTTTTCCAAAAAAGCCCTAACTCTTCTTTGAAGGTTGCTTCCTTCATATTGGTCGTCGTATCCTAAAATGTTTAAAGAATAATCCGCCCTGGCTTCGTTTAGCCATATTTCTTCTTCTATATTAAAAGCTCTTTCTTTTTGATTAAAACTTATTAGGTGCAAAAACTCGTGGCTCAGAAAACCTTTTAACTGCGGGCTGTTGATAAAAGACAAAGACAAATACAACATTTCTCTTTCGTTGGAGTTTGGCAATTGAAGTTTTATGTATTCATCGGCTGTCCTAAAATAGCCGGCTGAATCCTCTTTCATTGAATGGAATAAAATTGTAATTTTTTCATCTCCGTCAACGCCAGGCTTCCATTCATATCCAAAAACAGAGGTCAGTATTGGATAAATTTTGCTGTCAAATTCTTTTGACAGATTATTTAAATTAGCCAAAATTTCACTCTTTTTATCTGGCAGTTGCAAATTCCACCAGTTTTCTTCAATATAAAAATAAAGATTTTTGGTGTTTCCAACCATAACGGCTGAAACTTGTGTTCTTTCGGAAGAATCAAAACTTTTATCTATGTAAAAATTAATAACCTCGTTTTGGTTTGTTGCCAACGCGCCAAAAGCCGCAAACAAGCAAAAAAACGCCGTTGCAATAAATATGATTTTTCTCCTACAAATACCGATAGCAGATGGCAGGTTTTTAAATTTCTTTTTGGTTTTCATAAAACAAATAAAAAAATCTATATTAGATTTTTTCATTATATCATACATTGTAATTATAATAAATATTATAATTTTTGGGGGTTGTAATAGGGAACCAGCTCTTTAAGGCAGTTTGTTATTTTTTCTTTTTCAAAATTTTGAACCGCCTCCTCTAATTTTTTTAATTTTTCTTCAAAATCTTTTAGGGCAATATCGGAAAGCTTTGCCATAAAAATTTTTTGGTTGCAGGTGGCGACAACTCCTTCTTTTGCGGTTAAAATTTCTTCAAATAATTTTTCCCCCGGCCTTGTCCCCACAAAAACAATAGGCATATCTTTGTCTGGTTCAAATCCGGATAATTTTATCATTTCTTTGGCCAGATCTAAAATTTTAATCGGTTTTCCCATATCTAAAACAAATACTTCTCCGCCCTTGCCCATAGCTCCTGCTTGCATAACCAACAAACAGGCCTCTGGAATTAACATAAAATATCTTTTCATATCAGGATGGGTCACTTCTACCGGCCCCCCTTTTTTTATCTGTTCGCGAAATGAGGGTATGACGCTCCCCCTGCTGTCTAAAACATTGCCAAATCTTACGGAAATAAATTTTGTGTTATTTTTTTGGTTATAGGCCTGGCAAATCATTTCTCCGGCTCTTTTTGTGGCTCCCATCACAGAAGCGGGATTTACCGCTTTGTCGGTAGAAATTAAAATAAATTTTTCTGCCCCCGAAGCCAAACTGGCTTCGGCCAGTGTTTTTACGCCAAAAATATTATTTTTTACAGCCTCTGCAATATTTTTTTCCATTAAAGGGACGTGTTTGTAAGCCGCCGCGTGAAAAATAATTTTAGGCTGAAATTTTTTAAAAATATAATCAATTTCCGGCCTGTCTCTTATATCTGCCACCAAAGACACAATTTTAACATCTGAAAATTTATTTTCCAGCTCTTTTGAAATATTGAAAATACCGGTTTCATCCTGGTCAAGCAATAAAAGCAGAGAGGGATTGAACTTTGATACCTGCCTTGAAAGTTCTGATCCTATAGAACCAGCCGCTCCGGTAATTAAAATAGGCTTGTTTTTTATAAAATTTTCTATTTCCTTCATATTTAAAATAACCTCTTCTCTTCCCAACAAATCTTCTGCCTCAACGTTTTTAAGATTTTTAAAAGAAACTTTGCCGCTTATAATCTTTTCCAAAGACGGCGCAATTTTAATTTTTTTAACACCAGCCGATCTTGCCAGCTCAATTGTTTTCTTGATTATTTTATTGCCGGCCGAAGGCAGGGCAATAATTATTTGTTTTATCTGGTTTTTTTCTACAATTTTCGGAATATCCAAAATTTTTCCAAATACTTTTAGGCCGTGAATTGTTGCTCCTTGTTTTATGGGGCTGTCGTCAATAAATCCAACCGGAAAATAAGGGGTGTCGTTAGAAGATATTATGCTTCTTAAAATTTGCTCTCCCGAGTCTCCGGCCCCCACTATCAAAGCCTTTTCTTTATCTGCCATTCTATTAGACCCTTTAATATGCAAATAAATTCTTTTGGAAAAACGAAGCCCTCCGCAAAAAAATAAAACTAAAAAATAACTTATAAAAATAGTTGCCCTGGGAAAATTGATAAAATGCGGGAAATAATCAGATATATAAATGGCAATTCCTAAAAACAAAAAAGAAATGGTTGTAGCCCGAAATAAATAAATCGCCTCTGACGCCGACACGTAAGACCAGGAAAAAGAATAAAGCTTTTGGAAATAAAATGTCGGAACGGTAAAAACTATTGCCAAAATAATCATTCTAAAAATAAAAGGAAAATACTGAGAAGGTATTTTGGCGTCAAACCTTGTTAAAAAAGACAGCCACACAGCTAAAGATATCAAAAAAACATCACCCGTTGCAAAAAATATGGTTTTAGTCAGCGCCGTTTTTCTAAAAATAAATTTAAGCATTTTTAATTATTTCTTTTAAATTTTTAACGACAAAATCTATTTCTTTTTCTGTTAAATTATTAAAAAAGGGCAAGGCCAGGGTTCTTTTGCTGATATTTTCCGCAACCGGAAAATCGCCATTTTTATATAGAAACTCTTTTCTGTAAAACGGCTGTAAATGAATGGGCTGAAAATAGTTTGAGCATTGTATTCCTTTTTCTGCCATTTTTTTTATAATTTTATCTCTTTTCTCTCCTGCCAAGTTTTCTGATAATTTTACCACATAAACAAACCAGCTGATTTTGTTTCCCTGTTTTATATAAGGAATTTCTAATTCTTTTATATTTTTTAATTTTCTATTATATAATTCAGCCACCCTTGCTCTTTTTTTCAAAATTTCCCCCAAATGTTTCATTTGAGAAATTCCCAAGGCGCAACTCATTTCATCTAAACGATAATTATAGCCAAGCCGGATGTGTTCTAACCATTTTCCGTTTTCTAATTTTCTGCCCTGATTTGCCATACTGCGGCACAATTCATAAATATTTTTATTATTGGTTAAAACAACCCCTCCCTCGCCCGTAGTAATTTGCTTGTTCGGAAAAAAAGCAAAAACCGCGGCGTCTCCAAAGCTTCCGCATTTTTTATTTTTATAATCAGAACCCAGCGCTTCGGCCGAATCTTCAATTAAAAAAAGTTTATGTTTTTTAGCTGTCTTTTCCAATTTCTGCCAGTCTGCCGGCTGTGAAAAAACATCTACCGCTAAAATCGCCTTAGTTTTTCCGGTAATTTTTTCTTCAATTTTTGAAACATCAATATTAAAAGTTTTTTCGTCTATGTCAGTAAAAACCGGCTTGGCTCTTTCATATAAAATACAGTTTGAAGAGGCAATAAATGAAAAAGGAGTGGTAATAACTTTGTCGCCCTCGCTAATGCCTAATGCTTTTATAATAAGGTGCAGTCCGCTGGTTCCCGAATTTACAGCCACCGCATATTTTACGCCCGCATACCCAGCTATTATTTTTTCAAATTCCAAATACTTTTTTCCCAAACTTAAATATGGGGTTTTTAAAACCTTTATTACTTCTTTTATGTCTTTTTCTTTTATATCCGGCCTAGAAAGCGGAATTTTATATTTCATGAATTTTTTTTATTTTTTGCTCTGTCAAATAAATATCCTCTAAATATCTTGTAACATATGTTCCGTATTTTATTTTTGTTTTTTTTATTTTTTCCCCCCTGCTTATTTTTGCGGATAAAATATGGATATTTGGCCCGGCAAAACTGGACAAAGACATCGTTCCAGATATTCTGGCATTAATTTCCGTTAGTTTCGGGTTTCTGTTTCTGTCTTCTTTTGTCTGGAAAAAGAAAGGTCCGTAAAATTTTAAACTCTCTGAAATTTTAACAGCCATGTCTTCAATTTTTTTATTTTTAACTATTTTGCCCTTTGTTGAAATGCCGGCTTTTGTTTCAATTCTTTCCCGGCATATTATTAAAACAAGCTTATTTTTATTATCTGCCAGACAGTCAACGGTATGCTCTTTCCCGCTTAAATATTCCTGAATAATCGGATTTTTAATTTTTTTATAATAAAAATCCATATCTTCCTTTGAATCAACCTTATAAACATTTTGCGAGCCGGACCCCTCTCTCGGTTTTATAAAAAGGGGAAACATAGCATCTGTTTTGTCTTTTTCTATAAACGACTTAGGAAATGGAATGATATCTTTTAGTTTGTTGTAAGTTTTCCATTTGTCGCGGGTAATTTTTATTGTTTCTTGCTCTGATACCAATACGTCTGCTCCCTTTTCTTTAAAAAATAATTTTAGCTCTGAAAATCTTAATAAAATCGTATCTAAGGCGGGAATTATTAAATTTATTTTTTCTTTTTTGATTATTTTTTCAATGGCTGGAATAAATTTATTGTCTTCAAAGGCGGGCACAATATATCCCTTATGAGAAAGATACAAACCTGGCGACAGCTTATCTGAATCGATCGAAACAATGCGGATATTTTTGTCCTGTTTTAACGCCTTTATGGCAGATATTGCCATTCCCGACCCCCCTGGCGCAATTAAAATATTATTTTTCATTTTTTTTTATAATTTTTTCTACGCTTTGCAGGCTTGAAATATTATAATCTGCCTTATTTTTTTTGCCTGACAAAATATTAAAGCAATCGCCCCCCTTCCTTTTTATTCTTATAGATAAAATACCCATCTTTTTAGCCCCCATAAAATCTCTTTTGGGGTTATCTCCCACATATGCTGTTTCTTCTGGCTTGCTTTTTAATTTTTTCAGCAAAATATTAAAAGAAACAACGCTCTTTTTCCAATTATCGTCTTCAAACTCTGTGGCAATAAATATAGCCTTAAAATATTTTTTAATTTTTAAAGATGAAATTTTATTTGCCTGCGAGTTTTTATAACCATTGGTAATCAATCCTAATTTAAAATTTTCATTAAGGGCTTTTAAAGTTTTTGAGGCATCGGGATAAAGTGAAATTTCTTTAGGATAATGGCTTCTGTAAATTTTTATTAATTTTTCAACGGTTTCTTTTTTAAGGCCGAGTTTTTTTAACAAAACATTAAAGTTTTTTTTGCGAAGCCCTTTTTTAAAATCATCAGCCAAAATGCCAAAAACCTTGCCGCGGCTGATTTTATATTTTTTTGAAATATATTCTGAAACCGCAAAAAATCCGCTTATTACAAATTCCTCTTCTGGATAAAGCGTGCCGTCTAGATCAAAAAATATAGTTGTAATCATATTTAATTAACATTATTACTTTTTAGATATTTTTTCAATCAAACGGGTCGTTTACCCCGCCTTTGCCATAAACCCCTTCCTGTTTTATTAAAATCAAATAAAATGATTTAAATATAATTTTAATGTCCAGCCAGAAAGACCAATTTTCAACATAAAAAACATCGTGCTTTATCCTTTCTTCCCAAGACAAAGAGTTTCTGCCGTGGATCAATGCCCATCCCACGATACCGGGCTTCATTAAAAGCCTTTTTTTCTGGAAATCGCTGTATTTCTTTATGTGATGCAAAAAAGCAGGTCGAGGCCCGACTAAACTCATTTCCCCTTTTAAAACATTTATAAGCTGAGGAAATTCGTCTATGCCCCATTTTCTTAAAAATTTTCCCGTTCTTGTGATTCTTTCATCTTTTTCAGAAACATTATAACCAAGCCCCTTTTCAATAGACCCTTCTTCCATGGTTCTAAATTTAAGAGGATAAAATGGCTTGCCATTCTTTCCTGCTCTTTCATGAATGAAAAAAATCGGGCCATGAGAGTCAATTTTTATCAAAACAACTGTTATTAAAAACAAAGGAAAAAGCAGAATAATAACTGTTAAAGAAACTATAAAATCGAAAATTCTTTTTAAAATTATTTGCATATTATTCATTGTTTTCTTTTTTTAATTTCTTTTCTATAAAGTTCTGATATTCTTTATTAATTCTGTCAAAAACCAGCTGTTCGTCAAATTCTTTAATAATTTTTTCTCTTCCTGCCTTGCCCATTTCTTTTACTTTTTCTGGGTTTTCAAAAATATAAATTATGGCTTCTGCTAATTTAACGGGATTTTTTACAGGAACCAAAATACCCGTTTTCCCATCATCAACCGTTTCAGGACATCCTCCGGTATTAGTGACTATCGCTGGTTTTTCCATTGCCGAGGCCTCTATTGTCGCAACACCCAATCCCTCTCTATGCGAAGGCAAAACAAAAACATCCATTAAGGGATAAATTTCTTCCATATCTGTTCTTTCTCCCAAATATATTACGTTATTTTCTATCCTGTATTTTTTAAAAATATCTTTTTTAACGGCATCTTTTTTTTCCGGCTCTTCCTGTCCTATCACCAGCAATAAAGTTTCCGGAAATTTTTTAAGAACCATATCAAGCGCCGAGAATAAATCCAGATATCCTTTTTCTTCAACCAATCTGGCTACAATACCGATAACTTTTTTTGAATTGCCAATCCCCAGTTCTTTCTTTTTTTTGGCAACAAATTCTTCTGAAAACCTGGCGGGGTCAAACCTGGAAAGGTCAACTCCGTCACCTAAATATTTTATTGAATCTCTTTTGCAAATGCCGATTTTAACAGAATCCTCAATAATTTTTTTACTGACAGAAAAAATAATATCTGATTGTCTGGCCGCAATTTTTTCCAAAAAAAGGAAAAAATTAGTCTTCAAAAACGAAGACTCCTTGCCAAAGTCAAATCCGTGCATGGTGCTCACAACAATGGGAACCTTAGCTGCCCTGGCCGCCATCTGCGCCCAAAAGGCAGGCTTTAAGGTATGGGTATGAACAATATGAAATTTTTCTTTTTTGAAATAAAAAAACAGTTTCCAAAAAGCAATCGCATCTGAAAAGGGGCTTATTTTCCTTTTTATTCTTATGGTTTTCACTTTTATCCCCTCTTTTTCAATTTCCTCAACCCATTTTCCGTCAGAACAAACTGCATAAACATTATATCCTTCGTTTTTTAAAAATTTAAGATGATTAAACAATATAAACTTAAAAGTCGTATCAACAGAAGCCACATAGCAGATTTTAATTTTTTCAGAATATTTTTCAGCTGTTTCGTCGCTTGTAAGTTTTTTTTCAAATAGGAACAAAAAAGCTATTCCGATAACGTATGCAAAGATAATCGCCAAAACTGCTCCTTGCAAAGAAAATAACGGTATCAGAAAAATATTAAAAAGAACGCTTGCAACCGCCACAAGAATTGTTAAGCCTGTAATAAGCTTGGCTCCGGAAATATTTTTTGAGTAAAAAAGCCAGCCCATTACCCCGTATATTGAAATTAAAATTCCGGAAACCGCAAATAAAAACATTAAAAAATAATCAATAGGGTATTCTCGTCCGTAAAGTTTTAAAATAATTAATTGGGTTAAAAATAAAAAAGGCGTTCCTGTTAAAAATAAAGTAGGGATTATTTTTTTTATTTTTCTAAGAATCGGCCCTTTTTCTTTATATTTTGAAGCTGTCGGAAAAAACACCACTACAAACGTCGTATAAAAAAACACCATAACGCTTACAGAGGAAAGATAATATGCGTTGTAAATGCCCACGTCTGAAACTGTCAGGTATTTATTCACAAATATCTGCCCTATCCTTGGTAAAAAAGTGAATAAAGGCCCGCCCACCATGGCATATATTCCGTACTTTAAAAGTTTTTTTACCCACTGTTTGTCTATTTTAAAAGATATGTAACTTTGCAAATTTTTTGTAACAGCTAAAAATACAATAAAATAAGAAATACTTATGACATATACGGCTGTTTTGAAAGAAACGTTTCCTGCCGCAGAAAAGACAATAAAAAATAAAATAATCAAAACTCCGTATGCCATTCTAAGAAAGGACAGCTTTTTTATTTCAGAAAGCCCGCGAAGAATGTCGGCTGCCAGGCTGTAAAGTGAAAAACAGGCGGCAAATAAAATAGCTAAGTAAAAAATATCCAAAGGAACAAAAAATAATTTAGATATAAAAGACGAAAAAGTAAAAAGTAAAAAGCTTACAAAAAAAATCAAAAAAAACACGATTAAATAGGCTGATGTGATAATTTTTTTATGAACCGACCCATTTTTCTCTCGGGCAATATATTTTATGACGGCTATTGTTGTTCCTATGGTTGTCAAGAGCGACAAAAACAAAGCAATAATAGAGCTTAAAACATATTTTCCGTAATTTTCCGCTCCCAATATCCTCCCGGCCATTATTTCAAAAGCAAAAACGCAAAAAGCCGCAAAGCTGTAGCCAAAAATCGTGTACCTGAGATTTTTTAAAAAAGCATAAACATTCGGAGTCATTTTCTCTCTCATTATTTTTTCATAAACCTTAACCGATAATTCTCCAATTTTTTTTATAATTGCTGATTTTTTTAATCTTTGAAAAAAGGACGGCCAAAAAATATTATTATTAAAATTGAAATCCGCCAGCGCCAAAAGAGCCAAAAAAGCCGGCATTCTTATTCTCATATATGTGCCAAAATTGCTTGTAAACAAACTTATCGCCAAAAATGTCACAATGCTGAAAAAAACCAGGGGAAGAATAATTTTATATTTTTTAAATGATTTTAAAATACCCCTGAGAATAAAAAAGAGTGAAAAATACCAGAGAAAGGTTTCGGCCAAAGCAAAAAGCTGACGGAAATATTTTATCTGCCAAGGCAAAGGCCCCAGCGAAATATAGGCAAAAGATTTCAAAGAATTTTTTAAAAACAGAGCAGGATTTCCAAAACCTGTTTCCACCACCACATCAGACCCGGGCAAAGCAAGGCTGTCGCTGACAGTATTTTTTTTATATTCTTTTTCTCTTAATGAGGTGATAGTTTCCTGATTAATAAATTTATTGAAAAAATCAATGCCAAACCACCCCTGCCCGGCAAATAACTGCGGAATAACAGCTAGAAAAATAATGGCTGTAATTATAAAAATAAGCTTCTTTTTTAAATTTAATGAAAAAGAAAACAATAAAGAAAAAATAATAGTTAAAAATCCAATAAAACCGACATAAAAACGAAAATGCGTTAAAAATCCGAGAATTATAAAAAGAAAAATGAAATTTTTCCGAGAGAACTTTTTAATAAGCCTTATAATCATCAGCAATAAAAATAAGGACAAAAAAACAATTATGGCGTCTCTTATTAAAAGACTCCCAAAATAAATATAGCTCGGATATGTATTAGCTATCATCCCAATTAAAAAAGCCTTTTTTACAGAGCCGGAAATTTCAACAACTATCAAATATAAAAATAATAATGAAAGGGCGACAATCCAAACATTTAATATCTGCCCTATAATTATTTGGGGAGCGGTTATTGCATATAAGGCCCCTATTATAACCGGATAAGAGTGGGACACATAATAATAAGGATAATTTTCGTCAAATCCTTTTATGGAAAAATTTCCCTGCCTGAATCTTTCAGACAATTCAACGGCTGTTTTATGATAATAAAACTGGTCGCCCTCCCCTCCTCCAAAAGGATAAAAATTGTAAAAATAAATAAACATCACAGCCAGCAAATGAATTGAAATAACAATTAAAAAAAGCGCATAAAATTCTTTTTCTTTAATGCCAACTTTAATGGCCGTTGCAACGGTTATTACAACAAAAAATGTCAGCAAAAAAATACCAACTGCCAGCGCCTGGTCAAAAAAGGCAATCAGCGCCAAAGACAGGGCCCCCCATATTATAGGTTTTTGGTATTTTGAAAATAATTCAAAAAAATTCATACTTTATTGTTTGTGAGTGTTAAACCATTTTTTTGTTTCTTCTAATCCCTGCTTTAAACTGTACTTCGGCTCCCATTTCAAAAGTTTTTTAGCTAAAGAAATATCTGATAAAGAATAAACAAGGTCTCCGGCTCTTTCTTGAAGATGTTGGACTTTACCGCCAACCAACCGGCTTAAATAATTGATTGAAAAAGATTTTTTCTGGCCTATATTGATTATTTCTCCACCTTTTAATTTTTTGCTTTCAGCTGCCTTGATGTTGGCTGAAACCACATCTGCAACATAACAAAATGCCCTGGTTTGGTTGCCTAAACCAAAAATTGTAAGAGGTTTTTTTTGGGCTTTTTGGCGCAAAAATTTTCCTATTACAAGGCTATAGTCAGAATTAAAATCAATCCTTGGGCCGTATACATTAAAATATCTTAAAGATACTACGGGCAGTTTATAAAGGTCTGTAAATAATTTTGCAAACTGCTCTCCTGTTAATTTTTGCAATCCGTAAGGACTTAAAGGATTTAGCTTCAAATCTTCTTTCAAGGGCAGTTTCTTTTGGTTGCCGTACACAGCCGAAGAAGAAGCAAAAACAACTCTCTTTACGCCGTTGTCTAGGGCTGCTTTAAAAACATTTATTGTCCCTAAAATATTTATCTTTGACGTTCCTGCCGGGTCTTCAACAGAAGAAGAAACCTTGGGAATAGCCGCCAAATGAAAAACAAAATCAACTCCTTTAAAAAGGGGCTTTATTTTTTCAAAGTCGCAGATATCTACTTTATAAAAAACTGCTTTTTGATTTAAATTTTCTTTTTTTCCGGCAGAAAGATCATCAACAACAACAACCTTGTATTTTTTTTCTATTAATTTGTCAACAAGGTGACTGCCAATAAACCCTGCTCCGCCGGTTACTAAACATTTCATATTTTTTTTAAAAAATACTTTTCTAAAAATGGAATTTTAATATCATTTATTTTTTTAAATCCAAACGGAAACAAACACAGCAAGGCTAAGAAGGCCGGCATTCTTATTCTGGCTATTATGCCAAAATTAGTTATAAAAACAGCCAATATTCCAAAAACAAAAATACTGAAAATAATTAACGGTAAAAAATATTTATATTGTTTTCTGATATTTTTTATTATTCCCTTCATTATAAAAAATAATAAAAAATACCATGATATTGTTTCTATAAAAACAAAAATGTATTTAGGTTGTTTTATTTGCCAAAAAAACGGGCCGAAAAAGGCATGAGTAAAAGATAATAAAGTGTTTTTTAAAAATGTAAAAGGGTTTTCAAAGCCTGTTTTTATCAGCGTTGAAGAGCCCCTGCCTTTTGATGAAAATTTAGTTGGCTGGGAGGGTGGAGTTGGCTGGGAGGGTGGAGTTGGCTGGGAGGGTGGAGTTGGCTGAGAGAGTGGAGTTGGCTGAGAGGGTGGAGGAGGCGCATAAACAGTTTCTCTATAATAAGTAATTGTTTCTTTGCTAAGATATCTGTTTAAAAAACTAATTGCAAAATATGATTGGCCGGCAAAAATCTGCGGTAAAAAACCGAGAAAAGGAATTATTATAATAAAATAAATTATTCTCTTTTTCAATTTTAAATTTGAAAACATCATCCAGCAAATAATAAACGTCAAAAGGACGGCGTATCCAATATAAATGCGAAAGTGAATTAAACTGCCTAAACTCAAATAAAAAATTAAAAACCTCCCAAAAGAAAAGTTTTTAATAATTTTTAAAATAAAAAACAACGCGATTAAAGACAGCAAAACAACCAGGGCGTCTTTCAATAACAAGCTTCCAAAAAAAAGCAAACTCGGATAAAAATTAGCAACCAATCCTGCAATAAAACCCTGTTTTTCAGAACCCCCTATTTCCACAACTATCAAATAAACAAAAATAACCGAGATAGCGACAATCCAGGCGTTGAAAATCTGGCCCAAAAGCATATTACTGTATGAAAAGGCATAAATATATCCTATAAAAACAGGGAAATTGTGGCTTAATTCTATTCCCTTTAAAGAAAAGTTTCCCTGATGAATTCTTTCTGCCAATTTTTGAGCCACGAGATTATACTCTATATAATCTCCGGCCCCGCCAAAGGGTTCAAAATGGGCATAATATATAAAAAAAACAACTGATATATGGATTAAAAAAGCAATTAAAAAAAGTCTGCTCAAAACATTATTTTTTTTAATAAAAGAAAACGAAATGGCTGTTAAAAAAGCGATAAATATAAATGCCGTAAACAGTATTTTATCAAAGAAAGAAACCGCCGCCAAGAATAAGGCGCCAAATATTATAAATTTTTGATATTTTTGGCTGGAATTAATTATATTTTTTATAATGTCCATAATTTAATTGCCTGCGGGTTTAAAAAGCACATCTGCCACGTCTCTTTCTTTTAATTTATTTATATTAACCCCTATGTTTTCATTTATAGTTTCAAACGGCTCGTATGAAAAATTTTTCATATAATCAAAAAGGTCTTCTAATTTTTTGCCTAAATAAGAATAGGCCTTGGGGCATATTTCGCATATAATTTTAGGGTAATTTCCTGTTTTAGAACACTCTAAAAAATATTCTTCCATCCCTAAAAGCAAAGGGAACTCAAAACCTTCCACATCTATTTTTATTAATTTTATATTGCAAAGGTCATTATCTTTAATATATTTATCAAGGCGGACAACTTTAACCTCTGCGCTTTTTACTTCGCTTATGCCCTCTAAAAAATCAAGAAAAAAAGTATTGTCTCCGATATGGGAGGGGCCTCCGATATAAATTTTTTCTGTTTTTTCTTTGTCTCCCAGGGCAAGCTGATTTGTTGTTATTTTATACCGGCTGTTTTTATCTTTAAGATTTTTTAATTTTTGAAAATATTCTTGCACCGGCTCAAAACTGTGAACCTGTCCCGATTGTCCGACTAATCCGGCCGCCACTGCCGTAAAATAACCAACATTCGCCCCGGCGTCAATAAAAGTATCGCCCTTTTTTAAATATTTTTTTAAAATATCAGCAATCGCCGGCTGAAAAGTTCCAAAATACATTTTTCTAGCTTTGTCTTCATCTTTAAAATCAAAGTTAATCATCACTCCGTTTATATTTTTGAAAACGGGTTGCTCTGGAAAAGGCGAAATAGCGGCCGCTATTTCAAAAAAAACTCTTTTTAAAAAAAAATTCGGATTTATCAAAAATATATGAAATAAATGTTTCGCCGTTTTTAAATAATCCATTTTTAGTTAAGCAGTAAACCTATAAGATTCTGCCAGTTTTTTTGCGTCTTTTTTATGGAAAAATTTTCAGCAAACCTATATCCTGCTTCCCCTATTTTTTTTCTTGCATCTTGGTCGCTTAATAAATATTCCGCTTTTTTTCTTAAATCTTTAAAATCTTCGCAAACTATCTGCTCTCCGCCCTCTAATAATTCTTTCATTCCCCCGGACCCAGACCCAATCACCGGAGTTCTCAACAGCATTGCTTCATGGGCCGTCCTGCACCAGCCCTCTTTAAATTTTGACATAGTTAAAACAATTGAAGACGCTTTAAGCAGTTTTAAATATCCTTTATAATCTAAATTAAAATTTAAAGCCGGAATTTTTACTTTTTGTTCGCCCGAAGTAACCAAATATGCGTTTATGTTCTTTAAGGCCTCGTATGACTCAACCACTCCTTTACCTTTTTGGCAGTTCCCCAAATATATTATGGGTTTTCCTTCTAACTTATGCTCTTTTTTAAACAAAAAAACCTCTTGTTCTGAAATATTATATTTTTCCAGCTCAAACCCTCCGTATATTTTATAAACATTTTTATAACCCTTGTCAGAAAAATATTTTCTCCAATATTCAGATATTGTAACAATATAATCGGCTTTTTTAAGGTTGCTAAAAAAGAAAAACCTGTTTAAAAAATTTAAAAATGGCCTAGAAACCAAAGAATAGCCGGAAAAATCAAGGTGGTGTATCCAAACCAAATTTTTCCCTTTTGTTCTTTTGGTCCTCATAAAAACAGTTTCAAAAAATCCCCTCACCCATAAATCTTTTTCTCCTTTCATGGCCAAAAGATAAAAAAACGATTCAAAAAACTTTAAATACCTGAATTTTTTAAAACGCCTCGCTTCCAGATTCAATAATTCTACGTCAAAAATCTCTGCCAGGGCGTTTCTTGCATACTCTCTATGAATCACTCCGCCGTATCTTTTAAAAAAAATCTCAATCCACCCTATTTTTTTTCTTGTATCCGATTGATTCATAATTTATATCAATATTTTTTAATTTATCTGAAAACATTTGCCAGCCGTCAAATATCATCGCGTCTTTTTTCATTTTTACAGCCAAGCTGCCAATTGCAATGTCGTTGTATTTTTTGTGATTATTCATAAATATTAAAACATCTGCTGTTTCAAAGGCTTCCTCTATGGGGCAGAAAGCCACGCCCAATTTTTCAATTTCTTCCGGTTTCACAATAAAGTCGTGTCCGCATAAATTTTTAATCTGGTTTTTTTTAAAAAATTCTAAAAGCTGCAAAGCCGGAGAACCTCTCATATCATCTGTTTCCGGATGACCCTTGAAAGCAAATCCGGAAATAAATATTTTAGATTCTTCTATGGGTATGTTTTTTTCTTTTAAGTGGTCTATAACTATTTTAAAAACATTTTCTGGCAGGCCTTCGTTTATTTCTCTTACTGCCTTAATTAACCCTCCGTTCAGGCCGGACGAATTAATTAATATATAGGGGTCTTTTTCTAGGCAAAACCCTCCCACAAACCCCGCTTTTCCCGAAGCTACAAATCCAGGATGCAAAACATTGCTCCTTTTATAGCCAAAGTTGGCTGACTCAACTACTTCTTTTGCGTCTAATCCGAGGGTTTTGCAAATTAAGGCCACCTGATTGGCAAAAGCAAAATTAAAATCCCTATAGCTGTTGTTTATCAGTTTTATTATTTCTGCTGATTCCAAAGAGCCGGTTTTTACTATGGCCGGAGTAATCTGGGAAAAAATCTGGGCTGAAAACTCTGACGATTCTTCGTTAAACCCGCCTATAATTTGAGGCAAAGTTTTTAATTCTTCCAAAGCTTTGCCCTCTACGGTTCTTTCTGGGCAAAAGCTTAAATAAACATTTTGGCATTTTTCTTGAAGCATAGGTAAAACCACTTTTCTGGATGTTCCAACGGGAACCGTGCTTCTTAAAATAACGAGCTGGCCATTTTTTAAATGTGGCAGCAAATCGTTTACCGCCTGTTTCACATATTCTAAATTGGGCTGTTTTGTTTTTTGGTCAACAGGCGTGGCAACCGAAATAACAAAAGCGTCAATTTTTTTATCTTGGGGTATTTTGTCAAATAAAAAAAGGTTTTTTAAAAGCTGGTCAGCCAAGGCTTCAGGCAACCCGTTTTCATGAAAGTGGGGCTTTGCCTGTTTCAACTTCTCTAATTTTTCCTTGTCTTTTTCAATGCCAAAAACCAAAAAACCGGCTTCTGCTAAAACAACAGCCAAGGTGGTGCCAATAAACCCCATCCCCATCACGCAAATATTTTTTATTTCTTTCTCTTCCATAAATTAAAAAATACTGAAAAACCTCTCATAATTTCTTTAAGCATATCACTAATTTTGCCATTTATCAAGATTATAAAAAAATAAAACAGCAGCATCTTTTCTGCTGTTTTTTATAATTTTTTTAAAAAAATTTATATTTCCTGTCGCTTCAGCCAGAGGTCACCTTGGTGGTTAGAGGATTTTTTAAATTTTTTTATTATAAATCCTTTTTGCTTTAAAAACTTAATTAAATATTCTGCGTTATTTTTTTCATTTGATAAATGGTTGTGGTATTCCATTCTGATTTCTTTTATTTTCTTGAAATATTCATCGGGCAAATTATACAAAATTTCATATTCTGCGCCTTCGCAGTCCATTTTTAAAATATCGCATTTTTCTATGTTATTTTTATCAAAAACATCTTTTAGGGATATGCAGTTTATTTCAATGTATTTTTGTGATTGTTCTTTTTGCTGGTCGCCGTATGAAGCGTTAAACGGCGAACTGCTTATGGGAAGAAAAGAAGGAAACGGAGACTCCCCTAAAAAAAGCTTTCTCTTTTCTTCTTTCGCCCCTACCGCCAGGTTAAACGGAATAACAACTTTTTCTAACTTGTTTAATTCAATATTTTCTTTTAGCAAATTATAATTGTCGGGCATTGGCTCTAAAGCATAAACAATTGTGTTTTTTGATTGGCTGGCAAACAGCGAATAAACGCCTATATTTGCCCCTATATCAATTATTAAAGAACTATCTCTTACCTCTCCGTAATCTTTTTTGATAAAAATTACGGCAATGGTGGCCGAGCTTACGGCGTCATTGGTTTTTATTTTCAAACCATTTCTAAATTCAAAAACCCCTCCCCCTTTTTTAAGCCCGGCATAGCTTAATAAAAATTCCTGCCAATTTTTTATTTTAAAAACAATGGCAGGCAAATACCTCAAATATGCAATAGTTTTTAAAAAAAAATTAAAATTAATCTGTTTTTTCATGGTTTTTTAAAGTATATGCCGGCCTCGTCTATTTTTATTAAATCGGGTTTTGCGCTTCTTTTTAAAAAAAATTCATCTAAGGCTTTTTTCGCCCCCTCCCAATAACTGTAGTCGTCAATAATAATATATCCTCCGCCAACAACATTGTCGTATAAGTTTTCTAAACAGCATTTAGTTGATTCATACCAATCGCCATCTAATCGCAAAATAGAAATTTTGCCAATTTTATTTTTTGCCAAAGGTAAGGTATCCTGGAACCACCCCTTTTCAATAAATACATTTTCTTGATTTATTTTTAATATTTCAAATAATATTTTTTTAACTTCGTCTAACAGCCCTACGCATTTATTAATTGTTTCCAATTTTCCGCTTGATTTGTTTTCTGCATAATCTTGAGCCATTTTTCCATCTTCTTCTGTTGGCTCTGGCAGGCCTTCAAAAGAATCAAACAGCCATATTTTTCTCCCAGCCCCTTCTTTTTTTGCAACAAAAGCCATAACGCCGGCGCACCCTCCTTTCCAAACCCCGCACTCAACAAAAGCCCCTTGTGTTTTTTCTTTTTCAATTAATTTTGCCAACTCATATGCATTAGATAATCTCTGCCAGCCAACCATTGTATACGGGTAAACCCTTAAAAACAGCCGTAATTTTTCAAAATCAAAAATATCTCTCAAAGAGATATTTTTATAAAATCTTATCTTTTTATGCAAATCATACAAACTTTCATTATTTTTAATTATGTTTTTTAATTTATTTATCATACAAAAAAGACCATTCTTTAATAATTTTTATAATATCAAAATCGTTTGCTCTTTGCAAAGATTTTTTATTCAAATTATCAGATAAATTTTTATTAATTAAAACCTCTGTAATAGCTTTTTTAAAAATTTCTTCGTTCTTTGTTAAATAATTTTCGTCTTGGCTATTTTCTTTTTCAAAAACCGGGGTCAAAATGCCAAATTCTGCATATTCAATATTATCTGCTTCTTCTGCAATGCTGGTGTCTGGAGCTAAAATTTCTCTTGGACCCGCCTTGCAATCTGCTGATATAACCGGAAGCCCGCACGCCATTGCTTCTAAAATTGAGCAAGGCAAACCCTCGCGGGAAGAGGGCAAAACGAATAATTTAGCTTTTGCCAAAAAATTAAACGGGTTTTTCTGCCAGCCCAAAAGATGAATGTCTTCTTTAAGCCCAAAATCTTTAATGGCTTTCTTAATTTCCGGCTCTAATTTTCCTGTTCCTAAAATTACCAATTTTGCGTTTTTTATGTCTTTTTTTATTTCCTTAAAAATTTTAACCAGCCTTAAATGATTTTTTCCGTTTGCCAGCCTTCCTATGGTAATTATTGCCGGATTATTAAAAATTTTTTCAAAATCGGCTTTAATTGGCGCTAAAGACAGCTCTTTAATTTTTTTAGTGTCTATCAAATTATAAATCACTTTAATTTTTTCTTTTTTTACGTTAAAATTTTCAGCTAAATCTTTAGCCGACACCTTAGAGACGCAGATTATATTTAACGCTTTTTTAAATAAAATTTTAGCCAATATTTTATATGTTTTGCTCGGCAAAGAAGACAAAAAGGTGTCAATTCTCAGTATTGCTTTTTTATTAAACAAAACATTAATAATGTTTGCCGGCGCCCCGAAGCTTATAACCAAATCCGGACTTTCTTTTTTTATTATTTTTTTAAAACGCCAAACAGCGACAAAAAAATAATAAATGCGAAAAAAAACATTATTAAAAAGCGGAATATTTAAAGAAATCAATTTTCCCTTATATGGATAAAAAACTTCGTTCTTAAACAAAAGAATAATTCTTTCAACGGAATCAGGCAAATTTAAAGACAATTCCGACACCACCCTTTCCCCCCCGCCTTCGTTTAGGGTGGGTATAAAAAAAATAATTTTTTTCTTCATATCTTTTTTTCAAATTCTACATATATAATGCCGTTTTCTCTTTTGGTTATCTTGCCGAAAATCCATAAAATAACAGCTGGCATAAAAGCAATGATAAATCCTTTGGCCCGGCCTAAAAAATAAACAAGCTTTATATTTAAAAAATTTCCCGATTTATTTTTTTTTGACATATTTATCGCTTTTGAAACCAATCCGAATCTTGCTTTGCTGTTTATGGCCCCTATAAGAATTTTTAATTGTTCCACATATGTAATATAAGACGCTTTAAATCCTTGCTTTAAAAACAAATTTAAAATAGATCCTTTGTCCCATTTTGTAAGACAGCGCGAAGGATAGTCAAAAATATCCATATTGGCCAGAGCCCTTTTTCTGGAAGGCGCAGACAAAACAAGTTTTCCCTTATTCCCCATGGCCTGTTTAATTTTTTCAGCAATATCTTTTGGATTGTCTATATACTGCAAAACTTCAAACATAAAAATAAAATCAAATTTCGGCAAATTTTTTCTGTTGAAAAATTCTTCAAAGGGCTCGGCATAAACATTTTTTAAGTTAAAATATTTTTTAGCATAAAAAACAGCGTTTTGGTCAAAATCGGCTCCAAAAACATTGCACCCTCTTTTTTTCAGCTCATTTAAAAACTCCCCTGTTCCACATCCTAAATCCAAAACATTGGCTCCTGGTTTGAAGCTTTTATTCCTTTCTAAAAATTTTTTATGATACTTGCGAAAAATTTTCGGCTTTATGGCCTCGTTTATTTCATAGCTGTTTTTTTCCTGGTAGTTTTTTCCTTTAATCTTTAAAAAGGGATCATAAAACTGCGCTTGGCATTTTTTGCATTGATATAAAGAAAAATCCCCTTCTTTCAGCTTATAGTCTCTGATAAAGCCAAGTTCTTTCCCTTCAAGGCAAACCGGGCAAATTTTCTGATTTTCCTGTATTACCATAATTTTATGTTTAATATTTTAATTAACACATCAATTGCTTTTCTATAATCCATACTAAACCCGGTCAGTCAATTTTTATTTTATCATTGTTAAAACCATTTTAAATGGTTTTGTTGCTTTTAAAGAATGGGGTTTGTTTGCCGGAAATTCAATTGCCTGCCCCTCTGCAACAATGTGTAAAACTTTGTCTATGACAATATCGGCTTGGCCTTCTATAATTTGAACAAAAGCGTTAAGTGGGGTTGTGTGTTCGCTCAATCCCTGGCCGACGTCAAAAGCAAAAATAGTTATTGTTCCGTTTTCTGTTTTTAAAATTTCTTTGCTAACCACCGCTTCTTTTTGATATTCAATGTAATTTTTTAATGTAATCATTTTTTTATTTCTTTTAAAGCCTGATAAATTAAACCATAGTTATTTATATCCTCCCCGAAACTTGAAGCGGCAATGGAGCCCTCTATTGTATTTCTAAAATACGAAATAATAAAACGAATATTAATTTCTTCCAAGTTAGCAACGTCCTGCTCGTGCTCGTTTTGGCTTTTTGCCGTGTCGTTTTCCAATTGGGTTTTTAATTCTTCAAAGTTTTTCGGGGTTCTGCACATAGGGTGGTACGAATAAAATACATTTCCTAAAACATACACCAGCTTGCCCGACAGCGCAGCTTCCAGTCCGACTGTGCTGGTCAGAGTGATAACACCCGAAGAATCTTTAACAATTTCTTGTACATTTTCATAAGGTGAAATTAAAACTACATTGGGGATTTCTTTTAGCTTTTTGTAATAATCTTTTTGTCTCATACCAACAGCCGCCGGATGCTCTTTTACATATAGTTTGTATGGGAAAGGAAGGGAAAAGGCAATATTATTTATGGTATTTAATTGGTCGCAGTAATAAGTGGCATAAACAGAAGTTGAGGCCTCGGATTGATAATGCAAAGGAAAAAGAAAAAAGTTCTCGCTTTTTTTGTAGCTTTCAAAAAACTTTCTGTCAGATAAGATTTTAAACTTTCTTCTTTCCATTTTAAAAGGAGAAAAAAAGCTGTTTTTGAATATGGTTTCCGATTCGTAGTCAAAATCTTTAAAACGCTTTCTGTTTTTTGAATATTTACGCAAAAGAGAATAAGATTCCTTGGCTTTTTTAATATAGTGCCCGGCAATTTCAGTCTGGCTGAAATCTGTTTTGATAAATTTCATATATGAAGGCAATTGCTTGTGGGTTATAAAATTATTTGTAAAATCTTTGGCAAAATCCTTTTCTTCTTTTGACAAATCGGCGGTTTTCAATTCTTTGAAAGTTTTTTCGTAATTTGAGCAAGTTGATTCTTGGTCATAAACATCTATTCTGTTTTTAAAACGGGAACTGCCAAATCCCAAGTATAGAATATTGCCTTTTTTGCAAAAATTTCGGGCAATCAAATGGAAGAAATCTGCCGGGGGCTCGGAAACCGCGACATCTACGGCCTCAGTCTTGAAAATAAATTCAAAAAATTGAAATGCCTGAGAAAGCATTGAAAAAGAGTTTTCATAGCTGAAATTCAGCGCCTTATACCTGTCAAAAATGGGAAACAATTCTTTCCAAGACAAATTGCTGAATTCTTTTTGGTTTGGATTATAATTTTCAACACACCAGTCAACTTTGGAAATAAACTTTGCATCTTTGGGAAAAAACTGCTTTCTTTTGTATTCAGCTATTTTACTGTTGAAAACCACCAAGCAATCTTCCCCCTGTTTTACCAGCTCTTGAGCGAATTTTCCCAGAAATTCCGTCAAAAAAGGCGCGTCGCTCACCAAAATTAGCCATTTCACCCCGTTAGAAATTTTTTGTTTTTGATTTATTGTTTTAGTCATAATTAATAAAAATATTATTTTTTGCCCCGTAATTTCTAACGGGGTTCATATTTTTTTAGATGAATTAATAAAAAAATAAATTTCTTTTTTATTGATTCCTTTAAATAATAATATTAAAATTCCATAAATAACAACCGATATTAAAATGGCCTGCATGGTTTTTGAAAACCCTATAGGATCAAACCACAATATAAACAAAACCATAATAATTGAGGCAATAACGCTTTTTACGATAAACTGCCGGTCGATTTCAAATTTAAATTCTTTCAGGGCAAAGTGGCGGATTAAAAGGAAAGAAACAAGATAGGCTAAAAAAGTGGTAATAGCCGCTGCTAAAATTCCAAACATAGGAATAAATACAATATTTAACACAAGGTTTATGGCTGCGGCTACAGCCCATATGAATCCTAAAATTTTTGTTTTTTTGGCAAGAACCAAATTGTTGCCGAAAAAATTAGAAAGCCCGTACAATAAAATGCTCAATGCTATAAACGGAGTGACAAAATAGGCATTATCGGCAATTTCTTTGGTGGAAAAAATTGAAAGCAACTGGCGAGATAAAACAGACAGGCCGAATGCCGCCGGAATAGTTATCAATAAAAAATATTTTACGGAATATTTTAAAAAGTTTTTTGTTTCGTCTATTCTCTTTTCATCAAACAATTTAGGCAATACCGCGCTTAGCGCAAAGGTAAGAGGATAAATAAAAAAGTTTAAAATACTGCCTATAGCATAAGCTGGCGCGTAATATCCTACAAAAATTACTCCCATAAACAGGTTGATTAAATACCTGTCTGAAGAGGCAATCACCCAATAAGAAACAATTGCCCCCAAGGTTGGCAAGCTAAAAGCAAGATATTTTTTAATTGGGAAAAAATTTGGAATTTTTATTCCTATTCTTCTGAAAATATAAATAAACAAAATAGAAAAAACAATCAGCCGTATAAACACAAGCGACAAAACCGCCCCAAATAGCCCGTATCCCAAAAAAACAAATCCGATAATCAATAATATTTCTCCCACTGTTTGAAAAATAGAAAGCAAGGAATATTTTTTAAGCTCCTGAAATGCCACTAATGCGTCTGTTATCACCAGGTTCAAGCATTCTAAAATAATAACCAAAGAAAGAATTTTAACCAAAAGGGGGCTTGTTTGAAAAAAACTTGCAACAGATCCTGCAAAAAATACCAAAAACAGGGAAACGATTAAAGAAATAAAAAATACCAGAAACAAAACAGAATAAACTCCTTCCCGAATCTGTTTTTTGTCTTTTTCAACAGCCAGAAACCTCACTATGGCAGAGGGTAGGCCCAAAAGAATAAAGGGAATTATTAAATTAATTGTTCCTTTAAGCTGAACCCACACCCCATAGTCTTTTGGCCCCAAAATCTTTGTAATTACGGGCAACAAAATCATTCCCGATAAAGCTCCCATAACATAAGTAGCCCCTATAATAAAAACATTTTTTGTAAATTTTTGATATGAAGACATGTTAATACTTTTATCTTTTACCTGTTAAAATTAAACAACTTTAGCTGGGAAAGAAGACATATAGCTTGCAATATTCCATTTAAATCTCCATTTTTTTCCGTATTTGATTATTAATAAAATTTTATACAAAGAGGTCAAGACTATCGGCGGAATTAAAAAAAGAATCAAAAAAATAAAAGAAAATAATAAAGCGTCTATAAATATTGTTTTCTTGAAAAATAATTTTAAACAGCCAAAAAAAGAAATATACTCAAATCTTTTAAAAGCTCTCATTGTTATCATATCTATAATAAATTCCTGCTTCAATTTTTTATCTCTTTTAATTATTAAATAATCGTATCTGCCATTCATATACTTGCAAGATAATAAAAAACTGTCTAATACTTTTTGCTCTTTATAATGCACTGCAAATTTGTTTTCAATAAGCGATTTGTATAAATATATCTCCTGGCAGATTAATGGCCGTTTATTCATAAAAAAACCGTTGATATTGGGATACTTTAAAAACATTAAAACTATTAATGTCATATGAATATGAAGGTTACCGGCTGCTTTTTCAATTATTTCTCTGTCTTCTTTAAAAAACCCTTTAAGAAATTTATTATTAAAAATTAATGACGATATAAAAGAGACCTCCGGAAAAGACATTGAAATAATATCTTCTTTATCTATTTTAAAAATTTCCGGCTTATTTTTATCCACACCTGCGCTATGGATTATTTTTTGCCCGGTTCCTTTGTTTATAAAATAAGACTCTGTTTTTGAAAAAATCATTCCTATTTCTTCTTTTCTATTTTTTTTAATAAAATCAATAATTTCGTTTAAAGCGTTTTCTGCCATTAAATCGTCGTCGCCAAAAGTCCACACAAAATCCCCTTTTGACATTTCTGCGGCTAAAAGAAAATTTCTGTCAAAACCCAAATTTTCTTTATTTTTATTGTAATTTATAAGTCCGGGGTATTTTTCTTTAAACCTATTTATAACTTCTTCTGTATTATCTTGTGAATTGTTGTTTGAAATGCATATTTCAACTTCTTTTTTAAGTTTTTCCGCCTGGGGCATAACGCTTTCTAAAAGATTTTCCAAACATTGGGCCCTGTTGTAAGTTAAAATAGCGACGCTCAATAAAATTTTACTATTTTCTTTATCTATCATATTTTTTTAAAAAATCGCCTAAAACGGCTGTCATATAATTTAACTTTTCTTTTGTTATGCCGGGATACACGCCAATCCAAAAAAGGTTTTCCATAACTAAATCTGTATTTTTTAAGTTTCCAACAATCCTGTGTTTTACATTTTGATAAGCCGGCTGTTTTAACAGATTTCCGCCAAAAAGCATACGGGTGCTAATTTTGTTTTCTTCAAGATAGTTTACAATTTCGCTTCTTTTAAATGGAGCTGTTTCTTTTATTAAAACCGAAAAGCCAAACCACGACGGCTCTGAATTTTCTTCTGTTTTTGGCAGAATAAAATATTTTTCGTATTTTTTCCCGCCCGAAGCGGATCCACCTTTGGCGGAAAAAAATTTATAAATTGCATTAAAATTATTTTTTCTCATTTCAATAAATCCGAGTAATTTTTGAAGCTGAGCCAGCCCGATTGCCGCCTGCATATCGGTGATTTTTAAATTATAGCCAATATGGGAATAAATATATTTATGGTCATACCCTTTTGGCAGTTTTCCCATTTGCCAAAAAAATCTTTTTTTACAAGTATCGTCACTGCCGGGCTCACACCGGCAATCTCTGCCCCAGTCGCGAAAAGAAGCGACTATTTTTTTAAGCAATAGATTGTTTGTTAAAACAGCCCCGCCCTCGCCCATTGTAATATGATGAGCCGGAAAAAAACTAAAGGTGCTTATATCTCCGAAAGAACCGATATATTTATTATTATATTTTGAACCCAATGCGTCACACGCGTCTTCAATTAGCCATAGATTATATTTTTTTGCTATTTTTAAAATTTTATCTAAATCAGCCGGATTCCCCAAGGTGTGGGCGATAAAAATGGCTTTTGTTTTTTTAGAAATGGCTTTTTCTATTTTAGAAACATCTATATTATAACTTCCTAATTCAATATCAACAAAAACCGGAGCTAAATTATTTTGTAGAATTGGATTTAAGGTAGTGGGAAAACCGCAGGCAGTGGTAATAACTTCGTCGCCGGACCTCAATTGCTTTTTTCCAAGCAAGGGCGAAGTCAAAGCAGAAACTGCCAAAAGATTAGCCGAAGAGCCGGAATTGGTTAAGAGACAGTATTTTACGCCCAGAAACCCGGCAAATTCTTTTTCAAACTGTTTGGCATATCTTCCTGAAGTAAGCCAAAAATCCAAGGATGAATCAATCAAATTTATCATTTCTTTTTCATCGTAAACCCGTCCGGCATAATTTACTCGGCTTTTCCCGGCAACAAAAACTTCCTCCCCCTTTTTTCTGAATTTATAAAACTCTTTAACTTTATTTAAAATTTCTTTCCTGATATTTTTTTCTGTTCTCATGTTTTTTCAATAAATTGTTGCAATTCTTGGGGCGCGCGGCAAATCATATCTGCTTTGGCTTTAATCAGACCGGCTTCTGCCCCATATCCCCATGTTATTCCGACGCTATAAATAGAATTTTCTTTTCCGGCTGCAATATCTCCATCTGTATCGCCGACAATAATTGTTTCTTCTTTATTTAATTGATATTTTGCAATAATGTCTTTGACATAATCTGCTTTTTTAGATTGCGCGTCTGTTCCGTCTGTGCCGCGCACAAAAACAAAATATTTTTCCAGGCCGTGCTGTTTTAATATTTTTTTCAAAAATAATTCTATTCTATTGCTTACTATAAAAAGCCGGCAAGATAAATTTTTCAGAGAAATTAACATCTCTTCAATTCCCGGGTAAACGACATTATGATTGATTCCGTCTTTGCTGTAATATTCCCGAAACAAAACACTGCCCTTGTTAATTATTTCATGGTCGTCTGTATTTAAAAGAATGCTTAAAAACTTTGCCAAGGGCAAACCAATTAATTGCGTTATTTGCTGTTCTGTAATTTCGTTTGTTGTTAATTCTTTTGCAATTTGTCCGAAAGTTTTAACAATTCCCGGACTGGAATCAACCAGCGTTCCGTCAAAATCAAAAATAATATTTTTTATCATTTTATTTTTTTATTTTTATTCAAAAATATTTCAAAAAACGAGCTGTCACGATTTTCTACGATCGTAGAAAATCGTGATATCTAAAATAATAAAAACTTATGGCTCTTTTAATAATTTTGTTAAAAGGCCGGCTTCCCATTTGGGGAGCTTTTTTTGATAGGGGTCAATAAAGACCTCGCAAAAAACAGGACCTGAAAAATCTAAAACGTCTTTTATTTTATATAAATCTTTTTCTTCTTTTATTGATTCGTATTTTATTGAAAAGGCAGGGGCTAACTTGCTCCAGTTAGGCAGCCCTACTCCCGAATTTTCGTCTGCGGCAAATATTTTGTTAAAAAATTTCAAATGAGTATTTCTTATGGAATAATATCCATCATTGTTTAATAAAAATATTTTTATCGGGAGCTTGTGAAAAATTATTGTCTGAAGTTCCTGCATATTCATCATAATAGAGCCATCACCTTCTATACATATTACCGATTTTTTATTTAGGGCAACAGAGGCGCCAATTGCCATTGGCAAGCCCTTACCCATTTCTCCAAAAGCGGTGTTGGTAATCAACCTTTGGCCTTTTTTTAATTTTAAGGCTTGGTGAGGGGTTTCAGCTGCCATGCCGTTTGCAGTGACAACCGGATAATCGCACTTGTTGCTTAAAGCTTCCAAAAACTGATAAATATCAATATATTTATCGTTAACTTCATAAGAAATAGACTTTTTTTCTACATCCCATCTTTTTAATTTAATATCCTGCTTTAACAGCCCCTCTAAAAAATCTTTGGCATTAGCTATAATGGGAATATCAATTTTTAATGTTTTTTTAGAAAATTCAGCCGGGTCTATATCAACCATTATTTTTACGGCGTTTTCAGCGAATTTTTTATATTCAAAAGAAGTGTTTCTGATTTGCATTCTTGTTCCTGCTATCAATAATAAGTCGCAGTTGTCAGCTGCGTAATTGGCGGTTTCCACTCCAGACAGCCCCTGCTCGCCCAAATAATAAGGATAGTCGTCATTAACCAAATCTGTTCCGCTCATTGCAGAAACCACATTGATTTTTGTTTTTTCAATAAATTCCCATAACTGAGGAATTGCGCCGGCCAATCTTATTCCGTTTCCCACAATCATCAGCGGCTTTTTTGCTTTGTTAAGCTGTTCTGTAATTTTTTCAAAAGGAATTTCGTATACTTGTTTTTTGGGCGCTTCAAATTCTTTTAAATTATTTTCGTCGATTTCAGCTGCCTGTATGTCTAAGGGAATTTCCAGCCAAACCGGCCCGGGCTTTCCTTCTTTTGCCAGATAATATGCTTTATCAAGATGATATTTTATTTCATCGGGATTTTCTATGCATACTGCATATTTTGTAATAGGTTTTACGCAGTCTAATAAATTTATTTCCTGAGGCTCGCCCAATCTTCTCAAACCTATTTGTATATCTTCTCTTGTAAGTTTTATTTCTTTTCTTACTTGCCCTGAAATAACCATTATGGGAATCCCATCAACCCAAGCAGACCCGACTCCGGTAATGGCGTTTGTTCCTCCAGGGCCCGAAGTAACAGCCGCCACTCCGATTTTATCATTGTTTATTCTGGAATATCCTTCAGCCGCCAGAGCGCAAGCCTGTTCGTGGTGACAGCAATAAGCATTTAATTTTGATTTTCCAATAGAGTCAACTGTATGCATATGGCCTCCTCCTGAAACCAAAAAAACGCTGTCTGTAATTTCTTCCAAATATTTAACTAAATAATCGCTTAGTTTCATGATTTTAATAATCTTATTCGTAGAATTTTTTAAGGCGCTCGGCATCATTATTTAAAAGGTCTTCTGAAAATAATCTGTGCTTGATAATTTCGCAATTTTTGCATATTTCAGATACATTTTCTGTGCCCTCAAGCATCTTTCTTCTGAAATCTTTATATTTTTTGCTGTTCCATATTCCATATACCGACTCTTTATTGCAATCTCCCAGAATTATGGGGTAATAAAGCGAATAACACGGCACCACTTTTCCGTCTGGATTTATCTGCATATGGAAAAAGGGCTGAGGGCATATTTTAACATCAAAAATGGGCAGACCGAATTGAGTGGTGTCAGATTTTTTCCCTTCTAATACGCTGTCATAATTTACGCCTGGAAATATGGGGCCAGCATGCTCTACGCCTATGGTGTCGCAAATGTCTCCAAAAATTTCGTAGAATTTTTTTTCGTCTTCTTCGCTCTCTATGGCGTAATCTATAATTTTTATATGCAGTTGGGCTTTCCCCCTGCTTTGTTCAAAAAAATATCTTAAATTTTCAACAAATTTATCAAAATCAATATCTATTTTACTCACTTCTTTATATTTTTCTTTTGTTGTTCCCTGTATAGATATGAGGAGCCTTGAAAGCCCGTTTTTTATAAGAGAATCTGATATTTCTCTGGTTAGGAGCGAACCGTTTGTTAAAATTTCCACTTTATCGGCAATGTTTTTTGAAACCGCGTATTCTATCATTTTTGCTATGTCTTTATGTAAAAGAGGCTCGCCCATTCCCACAAAACGCAGAGTTTTAATTTTGTTCGGAAAATTTGTCATATCGTCAATGCATTTTTTAAACAACTCAAAATCCATTGAAACTTTGTCTGAAATAAATCCTCGTTCTTTCAAGCCAACCGAAAAAGTGCAATAATTGCATTTAAAATTGCAGGCATATATTGGAAATATTTGCGCTAATATCGGAGTATCTAAAGGAAGAACTTCCGCCAATTTTACCCGTTTGCCTCCCGGCGCCTGTCCCGAAACATTTTTTGCCTTCATTTTTTTTAATTTATATTTCTTTTACGTTAAAAGGATTTTTAGTTTTGTCTTCTTCTGTAAAAACTTCGCGGCATGGAACCGGAAGCGGTTTTCCGTAAATCTTTTTTACCAGATATTTATCAATAAAATCCCTGTCTTCCGCAATGGTGCAGGTGTCAATGTGTTCGCCAAAGTATTTAATATCTAATCCTCTTTTGATTATATCTTTTAAGGGCTCTTTAAAAACATTTCCAATAGAGGTATGAATATACGGGCATGGCAAAACATCTCCGTATTGCGTTACAGATATCATTCCTTTAACTGCTATACATCCCATATCAAGCCCATAAGCCGGAGTTAAGTGAGTATAAACATTATATTTTTTTTCAAGCACATTGCTCATATAATTTATGTCTTCCTTATTAACCAAAATGTCAAAATTTCCCTCCCATGAACCGACGGGCTTGGCATAAGTTACAAATACGCCTATGCCCTTATTGTTGAAATACTCAATAAATTCTATAAATTCTTCCGAATGGAGCCTTTGTTTTGTAACAACGGTCTGGACAAAAATTCCCAGCCCCGCATTTACAGCTGAATCAACAGCTTTTATCGCCCTTTCGTAAGAACCTTTAGCCCTTCTAAAATCATCATGCTCTTTGGCGTCAAGACTGTCTAAGCTTAGTTGAATTCTGTCAACCCCTATTTCTTTTAAGCGCCTTGCTCTTTTGTCGTCTAAAAACCATCCGTTAGTGTCAACATTGATATAAAACTTTTGGGGGTCAATGGCCGCCACTAATTCGTCAAAATCTTTGAAAATAAGCGGCTCTCCGCCGGTAATCACAAATCTTGCCAAACCTATTTCATCGGCCTGGCGAGAAAGATTTTTTACGTCTTCAATGGTAAATTCCCGTTTATTTTCTTTCCCTTGAAATCTTTTTACGGAACAATGCTGGCATAAAAAATTACAAATAAAATTATACTGAAATTGAATAATGGCAATGCTTTCTCCCCGCTTATTTTTTTCCACAAACTTGGAAATCTTTTCAAAAACATAGGGTTTCGCCCTTTTTAAACGATTTCTCTTTTCTTCTTCTAATTTTTGTTGATTAATCGGCATATTTTTTATTTTTTAATAATGTTATTTTTATATATATTTTTTGTATATATCTTGGCATTTTAAAAAATTTCCAGGACAAGAATCGTGCCAAAAAAGATACCCCTGATTTTTTTTAGAAAGCCCCCTATTTTCAGGAATAAAACCGCCGGGAAGAAAACATTTGTATAATATTGATATAAAATGTCCTCTTATATTTTTTTTCCACATTATTTGATTAATGGCGATTGGGACAGGGTCAAATTTTACCATAACGCCAATTTCTTTTTCTGATACTTTTTTAAGCCTTGTTTCCATTTTTTCTTTAAACCTTATAATTCCTCCAGGCAAATGCCACCCCTTGCAACCATATTCGTCGTCTCTCCAAGATAAAAGCGTGCGCCCCTTTTCATCTTTAATTAATAGGTCAACATTTACCATTGGGGTAATCTTACTGGCAAAAAGAAAAATATCTTTTGGCAGGCCTTGCTTGGGATTTTTAATTTGTCTGTCTAAAAATTTTATCGCTTCTTTTGTATTCATAATAATTTATTAATTATATTTATGATACGATAATGGTTTTTCTGTTTGAATGTTTGGCGGTATTGAAGAACCGGACAATGGCCTTCCGTTGCATAAATCACATATCTGCATATATTTATTATTTGAAAGATACTCTCTAATTTTATTCTTCGTTATAAGAATGCCTTTTTCGTCAAGCGGTTCTTGAAATAAATCAATATAATCATTTTTGTTGTCCGGAACCGCTGATAATCTTACGGCATTGGCCGCATAAGGGCATCTGAAAAATTTCCCGTCTGATAAAGTAGACATATTTTTAGCGCAACACTTTTTAAATATTTCCCTGTTCTCCTCAATACTGCGATTATGCGGCGTTATTGCCGAGCAATCAAGCCAATCGGTTATTTCCAACGCATAATGAGCAATTTTATTTTTTTCCAACATTTGTTTTAGTCCGGCCAGGTTCCTTGATAAAGGGCCGTAATCTGAAATAACAACAACTGCTTTATCATTTTTTAAATAGGGAATATATTTTTCATTTGGAATAATAGTTCCATTTGTGTATATAACAACCCTTTTTGTTTTGGAATTATCCGTTAATTTTTTAACTATTATCGGCCACTCTATATTCATAAACGGCTCCCCGCCAATAACGCGAAAATCCATCACCTCGTCAAAAACTGCGCAAAAAGCATCTATTGATTTAAATAGCATGCTGGCGTCGCAGTTCTTGGGCTTTTCATAATATTGCATAAGATTAGAACAGCCCTTACACTTTAAAGAACATCTTTCTGTGATAATAATATCAACGCTTCTCAAAAATAACTTGCCTGGATTTAAATAACCGTCATGGCATAAAATGCATGTTTTTATTGCATATTTGGGATAGTCTATCAAGGCATCAGGATGGCTTTGAAAAATATCTAATTCTTTCAATAACAAACCGCCCGCATACCAATTAGAAAATCCTAATTCATAAAGAAGATCTGCCGCATCTTTTATGGCGGCAACAGATATTAAAAAAATTGCTTCTTTATATTTTGTTTTTAAATCGGGAGCAAAAATCACTTCTTTGCCGCAAAATTTCTCTTTTATCGCTTTTTCACTGCTGTCGCAAAAACACTCAACCAAAATCCCCTCCTCTTTGCAGATAGACAGCAAAACTTTACCTACGATACCTGCGCCATATATAATAACAGGCATTTTTTTATTTTTTATTTCATTGATAATATTTTTTTTTAACATATATTAATTTTTAATTTTCCGTATCTTTTGCGGGCTCTGTGTTCGCAGTACAAAACTGTCAAATAAACCAGTCTAAGCCTCGATAATAACGGCAAAATTCTACTATTGCCCTTAAGGGGCGTGTAACATTTCATGCTTTCTATGAAAAGCGGCGCATTAATGATGTCGGAAACATAATTACAGGTTTTTTTCCTGGTGGTTTTGGTAACATTTCGGCAGGCGCGAACAATAAAAATAATAAAATAATTGGTGAGCGCATGGCCTGCCTCCCTGGTTATATCTGTATTTGCCGTATTTGGCGTGTTTCTGTTTATTATATTAAAAAACTGAATCGTTTCCGCCTTAAACATTGCCAAATCTTTTAACATAGTATCTACAGAACCAATAAACATGCTGGCAGACATATAATTATCGTATAAGACATATATATACAGCGCTTTATTGATAAATATAATATTGTTAGTATGTTGAAGATACTTTAAAACAAAGATTGTATCTTCAAGGCTATACATGCCTTCATTAATAACGATGTTGTTGTCTTTAATAATGGATAGTTTGAATAATTTTCCCCAACAGTAACTTATTGTATGATTGCTTGGATATTTCAGATAATGCCTTACATAAGCTGAAATGTCTGCCTTTAATAATATCTTCTCTTCTCCTATAAAAGGGTCTGCGCCCAAAGCAAGCGTTGCTTTTTGGTTTACGATTGTTCCATTGGTTTCAAATTTACAAAAATTTGTTATTACCAAATCGGGCTGGTTATATTGATTATATTTTGCAACTAATGTTTCTAATGCTTTTTTATTAATAAAATCGTCTGCATCAATAAAAAATACAAACATTCCCATAGCGCGTCTGATTCCATTATTTCTGGCTGTTGACGGCCCGTTATGCTCTTGAGATATCACTTTTATTCTTCGGTCTGAAATCGCCCACTTATCGCATATTGCCTTGCTATTGTCAGTTGAACCATCATTAATAAGCACGAGTTCAAAATTCTTATAACTCTGATTGATCACGCTTCCAATAGATCTCTCCAAAAACTTTTCGGCATTGTATAAAGGCATTATTACGCTTATTAAGCCATCGGCTGATTTGTTATTCATATATTTATAGTTAAACTACCGAATTAAAATCTACCAGCCGGCAAATATCAATTATTTCCGTTACTTCCGGGTGATTTTCTTTAATCTGGCATGATATTTGTCCGCCAGATGATGGAACGGCAATTACCACAACCCGAATATCTTCTTTTCCCAATATGGCCGGAGTGTATATTTTTTTACCGTACAAGTCCATTTGCCTTTTACTTTCTGAAATGTCTACTGCAAATACATTTTTATTATGAAGTATTTTTGATTGTTTAAACAGATTCATAACCGGGAATGTCATCCCCCAAAAAGCGACCTTTCCGTATTTTTCCAATAAAACAGAAATATTCTTGTTTATGTTATCCTGAAGCTGAATCGGATAGGGAATGTCGTATTTTTGTCCGCAATTTGAGCAATAAATGTAGTTGATGGCAAACAACTTGATATTTTCCCAGGTGTTTTTTTGCAGGCATTTAGGGCAAACGGCGGATATTGTTTCACGCCCCATCTGCGGATTTATTTCCAACAGCTCAACTGAATCTAACGACCTTGATGAGTTTGAAGATTCAGAGGTATAACGGACAACTTCTGCAAACTCCGCATTGTTCATTTTTGAAATATTAACTTGAGGACAGCCGTCTTTAAGATATTGTATTGGATCTTTTATAATTCCTTTTTGGCAGGCATATTTGTAAATATAAGAACCCGGAAAGGGCTTAATCAGCGACAAGTGAATATGATACTCAGAATGCTCCCGCCACCATTTCAAGGTGGCGCGCGCTGTTTCAATTGTTTCTTCAATGTCGCCGAATATAAAAGAGCCGTAAACGACTATTCCGGATCCATAAACTGCTTTAAGGGTTTTTTCAATTTGTTCAATTGTAATGCCTTTGCGCATACTTTTTAAAATTCCGTTGTCAGCGCTTTCTAGACCAAAGTTCAAAACATTAAGACCGCTGTCTTTCATCATTAAAAGAAATTCCGGCTTTAAGGTATCTACCCTATAGCTCGCATACCAGGAAATATTATATTCTTTAATGCGATCGCAAAATTCTTTTACCCAGACAAAATTTGGCACGAATAGCTCGTCAGCCATAAAAACATATTCTATTTTATATTTAGAAACCAGATGATCCAGTTCGGCAAAAAAATCATCAAGAGGCCGCTGGCGATATTTTTTACCGGTTGTATGACAGCAAAAAGTACAGTTAAAAGGACAAGAACGGCTCCCCATCATAGAAATTGCCCGTTTTTTATTTAATCCTGTAAATTCGGCCGACGGGCCGTCAATATACTTTTCAATATCAAACCCTTCATAATCCGGCCAGGGAATTAGTCCAATATTTTCAATATCCTTGCGCGGATTCGTTCTTTTAAGGTTAGCGCCATCTTTAAATATAATTCCTTCAATTTCTGAAAAATTACCGCTATTTTCCAAAGCGATAGCGAGTTCGCACATAGTTATTTCACCCTCGCCAATCACGCCAAAATCAGCAAATTTTAACGCTTCCATGGCTATTTCGGGCTCGGTAGTAATAATACCTCCGCCAACAATGGTCACAATGTTACTATTTACCCGCCTTGCCGACTCTATGATGCTTTTAACAAGGTGGTATTGGGGAGAAATTCCCCCAGTTGCAACCACGTCTATGTTGTTATTTTCAATTATATTTTTAATAACATCAAAAACATCTCCCCCTTGATGATTTAAATTCAGGGTAAATACATTAAATCCCGCCTTCTTCATACTTGAAGAAATATAGGCAACGCCCAATGGAAAAATATAACCGTCGCCAACGTTTTGCGTAAGACGCGGCATAACAAGAAGAAAATTAAGCTTTTGCATATTTTTTATAACATTTTACCGCATAAACGTTTTATGCATTCTTCTGTATATTGGTCAATGTTGTCAAATTCACAATAATCGTTCATAGTACAATCTTTGCATGGTTCAACTTTACCTTTATTGCCCGTCAAGTGTTTAATCTGTAATTCTTTCAACTTTTCACCTTTCCAAATTTCAGAAAGAGAGTTTTTATTAATGTTTCCCAATATATTTATTCTTTTCCAGTCAACACAGCAAGGAACGACATCTCCGTCCGCCTGAACCTGTACGCCTTTAAATATCTGCGCGCAAACCTGCCTTTTTATAACCTTTCCTCCTCCCCACCTGAATTCGTCAACAAAATAATCTGTATCAAGTTGGGGCCACATAGGAACCAAATTTTCAATGTAAATTTGGTCGCATTTGTCGTCAAATATCTCTAAAAATTTTTTCTTTTTATTTTCAGAAAAAACCGCTTTGTTGTGAATTTTAATATGAAGAGCGCATTTGCCTTTTTTTAAATTTAAGCTGCTGATGTTGTTTAATAAATTATCAAAATTTATTTTTGCCATAGAGGTCTGCCAATAATCTTCTGAAGACAGCCCTTCTATGGAAATAACCAATCTGTTTAAAAATTTCGGCAAATTTTCAATTAAATTTTCATTAAGCATGATGCCATTGGTAATCAGTTCTATTTTTTCTGCAACCTTTTTCTTTTTTGCGTATTGTAGCATTTTTATAATATCCCTGTTTATTAATGGATCTCCATTTCCGCAAACACGCAAAAGTTTTATTTTTTCAGGAAACTCGGCTATGTCGTCAATCATTTTTAGAAAAAGAGCTTTTGACATTAAGTCTTTTTTTAACATTTTTCCATTTGTTTTTTGAATGCAAAACCTGCATTTTAAATTACAGTATCCCGACGGCTCTACATAAACTACAAGCGGAGTTAAAAAAGGAATGTGTTTGCCCAGTTCTAGTCTTTCCTGAGATACCTGGGATATTAATTTTGCTTTTGTTTTCTTCATAATTCTTCTTTTTTAATTAAACCCTTATTTAAATCGTACCAATTATACAATTCTCTGATTTTATCATTTGTAGAACTAAATTTAAACCAGGTCAGCTCATTCGTTAACAATGCATTGTCTCCGCTGTATTCTCTTCCAAGCTTTTTTTCTTTAATTTCTATATTTAAATCTTTACCCGATATTTTAATAATTTTTTCTGCTATGGTTTTTAAATCATAAACTTGTCCCGGGCAGACATTATAAACTTTGTTTTTTGGTTCGTTATCAATAAACCATTTAACAACCCTTGCCAAGTCGTCAATATGCAAATAATCAAAATGCGTATTTTGATTGATAATAATAGGCATGTTTATAACCGCCCGGCAACAGGTATTTGAAATAAAACGATATCTGAAATCTTCGTATTTGCCAAAAACTCCAAAAAGCCTTAAATTGCGCACGCCCTCATTTGCCTGGGCATATTTTGTCATTATATATTTTGAAAAACCATACTGGTCTTGGGGAACATTTTTATCAAAATCTGTTTCTTTCATTTTGGGCCTCCAATTTTCACGGCCAAATTCGGCTCCGGAGCCAAAGTAAATCATTTTGCCAAAATAATCTTTACACCTTGTAATGTTAAAAAACATTTTTAAATTGTTTTCTAAAACTTTTGCCGGGTCATTTATTGTAAATTTTGTTGAAGCGTCATAGTTTGCCGCGTGTATTATTGCGTCAAACTTACTGCCTTTCAAATAATTAAAAACTTTCAAGAAATCTAAAAGATCGATCTCTTTAATATCAATGAAAATAATATTATAATCCTTATTCAGCTGCTCAAAAATATTTCTGGCTATAAAACCGTCTCCCCCGGTTATTAAAATCTTTTTTTGCATAAAAATAAAAAATTTAGTCTATGTTAAGCCAGTGGGTTAATTTTGTTTTTCTGTCTTTGTTTTCCGTTATTTTTTCATCCTCGTAAAAAGAATCACTCTTAAAATGTGTAGTTGACACTTCTTCAAGAATCGCGCCGGTTTTTGTTTTAAAATCGTGCTTCACTCCCCTCTGGACCAAAATAACTTCTCCGGGCTTGTATTCTTTTTCCTGGCCGTCAAGGCTTATTGCAAGGTCTCCGTATAAAATCTGGAATGTTTCTTCTTTTTGCTTGTGAAGATGGGAGGGGTGGCTTTGGCCGGGAAATAAAACAATCAACTTTTTGCAATATTCCCTGTTAACGCAGGTGATAATAACTGCTCCGTGATTATAAAAATCATCTATTCCGTAATGATGGGAAATTTCAATTTCCAGTTTATCGGGAAGGGCTATTTTGGCCTCTTCCAATAATTTTCTTGTTTGGGCCACAATTTTATAAACTTTTTCTCTTTTATTTGACTGCTTTATATCAGAAATCATTATTGGTTCTTTTTCATTTATGTCCTTTTGGCTTGCATAGTCGGCATACTTTGACATATTGTTTGCCAGCAACTGGTTTTCCTGGCTTGGCCAGGCAAAGAACACATTAACCGAATCAATTTTCTGGCCTGATTGTATTATTTGTTTTGCAAAAACTCCTCTTCTAAACTGCTTTAAATCGGCCATTTCTTTTTCTGAAAATTCAGCTCTTTTTCCTGAAACCCCGCAGCTTTCAAAAGCGTTTTTGGCTGAAGCCAGCCAATTTTTTACTTGTTCTGGCGCGGCCGAATAAGCATTAAGCTCAATTTCTGGCGCTTTTACGCCGACATGCTTTTCAAAAACCGTTACACCTTTTGCAATTGCCATTTTTATTGAATCAAAGTTGTCGGGCGCTTCGTGGGTGGAATAACCTATTTCCACTTCGGGGTAGCGTTTTTTTAATAAATCAATCTGGTTTAGCTGTAAGCTTTTTAGCAATGTCGGATATTCGCCAACGCAATGCATTAAGGTAAATTTCTTTTCTCTGTGGCTTAAAAAACTTACCACCCTGTCTATGCCTTCTAACGGAACGCCTGAAGTAGAGGCAATGATGGGTTTTTCTGTTTTTACTATTCTTTCCAACAGCGGCCAATCAGTGAAAGAGCAGCTGGCTATTTTAATAATGTCAAAATTGAGTCGTTCTATCAGGTCAACCGATTTTTCGTCAAAAGGGGTACAAATTGAAATAAAACCCAGTTTATCTATTTCGTCTTTTAAAATTTTAAACTGCTCTTCTGTTAATTTTGTTTCTAAAAACCTTTTTACATATTTTAAGTCGGTCCTGTTTTGAAAATCAGGGTGAATAAATGTGGGAATATCTCTGGCTTGCAGTTTAAAAGCAAAGTTATAGGGAAATTCTTTACTGACTTCGTAAATTTCCCTAATAATTCTTAAACCATGTTCAATATTCCCTTGATGATTATTTGCCATTTCAAAAATAAACAATGGCCTTTGATTTATATTTTTCATATATTTTTTAAATTAATAACAAAAATTTTAATACTATTGACATTTTTTATTTATAATATATAATCTTAAATAGTTGTTTGACATTTCAATATCTCACAAGGAGACCATAAATGGCCCAAGGCACGCCCGAATTGATTGATGGTTTAAAAAAAATTGATCCTTTACAACCTTACGGCACAGAGTTTTTTAATGCTCTTGCCAAACTCACGGTTTCCGTAGCAGTGGAGGCAGTTTGTCTCCGTCTGCAACGATATCTTCCGGAAATTGACGCAACAACCCTTATGGAAATTCAAGTTTATCTTGTTCAACGTTCGCCTGACGACACCGCCTATCCTGGCGAGTGGCACTGCCCCGGTTCTATAATGCGGCCGGGAGAAAGTTTTGAAGATGTTCTAAGAAGATTATCTGAAAAAGAATTCGGCGCAAATCTTGTTTCAACTAGATTTGTTGCCAATATCAACCCTTCAAAATTAGAACCAGAGGTCAGGGGGACGTTTCTCTCTGTCGTATACCTCTGCGTGTTTGAAGAAAAAGAAGGACTGCGGGGCAAGTGGTTCCCGGTGAATAATTTGCCGGAAAAAACCGTAAAATGCCATCGCGAAAGGATTATTCCCTGTGCTCTCGGCGCGTTTTTAGCCGACAACCCCAATATCTAATCTATATTCCGCCAACGCGGAAAAAACAATACACTGCGCATGCGCGTGAAAACAATTCATGCGCTTTTTTTATGAAATTTTCAAATTTCAATTTCCATATCGTCTATCGCAATAAAGGTGTTTTTGAATATGTTTTTTGCGAATTCCTCTGCTTCTTTCCTTTGTTCCAATGTTTTGTATCTATAAGCGTCAAAGTGTGTCAAGGCTAAATTTTTTACTTTCGTTTTTTTTGCTGTTTCGGCGGCAAGACCGGGATTCAAATGGATTTGCGGGGTATAATATTCGTTAATCTTAAATGAACATTCTGTTATAAGCAAATCAGCGTCTTCTGCCAATTTTATCAGATTTTCACAGGGAGCAGTATCAATGCAGTAACTGACTATCTTATCTTCAAGCTTAAACCTAAAACCTATGCATGGCGACCAATGAGACAGGGATTTTGAATCTGCCAAAAACGGCGGGTTATTTTTTTGTTCGGATAAATCATAAACTTCCATATTAAAAGACATGTATTCGTGCTTAAAGGGAACCGTGAAAGGCTGGCAGATTATTTTATTAAGAATGTCTTTTACACCATTTTGCCCATAAACAGAAACCCCTTGCTTAAAATTAAATTTATTTTTACAGTGCAACCCGACAATATGATCAAGATGAAAATGACTCAAAAAAAGATAAATTGGCCTTTCGTCTTTAATGTATTCGTCTAATTTATAAAAACCATTGCCAGCATCAAGGACAATAAAATAATCTTTCGTTTCGATAAGGGTACAAATAGTATTTCCTGTTTTGGTGTCAAACCAACCGTTTGTTCCTAAAAATTTAATTTTCATATTTTTTATGAAATGAGCTTGTTAATTTTAAACCAGTTATATGTTTCCTTAATTCCTTGTTCAAAATTTGTTTCTGGCTGCCAGTTTAAAATTTTATTTGCTTTTGTCCAGTCAAGATATTGGTTTGGTATTTCGTTTTTGGCAATGTTTAATATTTTGTAATTAATTTTTATTCCCAACGCTTCTTGTATTTTTTCTGCTGTTTCAATAACTGAAAATATATTTTTTGAGCCAAAATTAAACGCCTCGCCTTTTACTTTGCTTGTGTTTTGAGCCAATTTTATACAGCCTGCAACTATGTCTTTTATATAAGTATATTCTCTTATCATTTTGCCGTCGCTTCTTATTAAAAATTCTTTATTTTTTATAATTGACTCTATGGCTCCGGGAATTATTCTGGAAAAATTAAGGTCGCCCGGTCCAAAAACATTGCTGAATCTTGTAATAACAACCGGCAGACCGTAAGTCGTAAAATATGTCTTGGCTATCAGGTCAGCCGCTGATTTTGAGACGTCATAAGGATGGTCTCCTCTTAGGGGAGAGTCTTCTTTATACGGTAATTTTTCTGCCTTGCCATAAGCCTTATCAGAAGAAACCACAACGATTGATTCTGTGTTTCTTAATTTCCTGCAAGTTTCCAAAACATTCACCGTACCCATCACATTTGTTTCTATTGCCGAAAACGGATTATTATAGCAATCTTCAACAAGTGGCTGGGCAGCCAAATGAAAAACAATTTTTGGTTTTTCTTTTTTAAAAATTTCATAAATTTTCTTATCCCTCACATCTGTTTTATAAAACTTGGCTTTTCTGTTTATATCTTCTTTTCTGCCAGAAGACAGGTTGTCAATTATAACAACTTTATTGCCCTGTTTTATCAATTCATTTGCCAAATGACTGCCAATAAATCCCGCTCCGCCGGTGATTAAAATTTTCTTATTTTTAAAACTAATCATAAAAAAACGAGCTATCACAATTTTCTACGATCGTAGAAAATCGTGCTAGCTAAAATTAGTTTTGCCATATCTTCCACTTTGGGTCTTTTTCCCAAAGATCATTTAAAATCATAAAATCTCTGTAAGTATCCATTCCGTACCAAAAATTTTCGTGTTTATAAAGCGCCAGTTGCTTTTGCTGTATCAATCTTTCCAGGCCGTCTTCTATCATATCGCCCTCTTTTAAATAATTAAAAAACTCTTTATTAAACACCATAAATCCGCCGTTAACATAATCGTAAAGCTGGGGTTTTTGAGCAAAATTCGTAATCATATTGTTTTGGTCAACATTGACAAATCCCCATCTTGATATGGGGTGGACCCCGGTAATGGTTCCTGTTTTTCCATGGGCCCTGTGAAATTCCACTATTTTTTTAATATCAATATCTGCCACGCCATCCCCATAAGTTACCATAAAAATATCGTCTTGAATGTGTTTTTTCGTTCTTAAAATCCTTTCTCCGTGAGGAGTTTCCAGTCCTGTTTCAGAAAATATTATATTAAAATCGTCCTGGGGGCCGCTATTTTCAAAAAAATTAGTGATTTTGCCCTCGTTTGGCTTTAATAAAAAATCGTGGGTATAATATTTTTGTTTTAAAAAATAGTCTTTTATCTGGTTGCCCTTATACCCCAAAGCCAGCACAAAATCATTAAACCCATAGTGGCTGTAAATTTTCATAATGTGCCACAAAATAGGCTTTCCGCCCACCTCTACCAAGGGTTTTGGCTTAAACTCTGTTTCTTCTCTAAGCCGCGTGCCCATTCCCCCGCAAAGTATGATCGTTTTAATGTTTTGCATAATTTTTTTAGCATTGAGGATTAGCCTCTGTTCCGCTTTTAATTATTGATAATGATTTTTCTCCTTGATTAAAAATTAAATCTATTGTTGACAGATAAGGAATAAATTTTCCCCATAATTGAGGATATTCTTTACATTGAAAATTCTGAAAAATTATTTTAATGTTTTCTTTTTCAAATAAATTTTTGTCTAAAAATTCTTCCGCCCCCTTGGCGTCGTATAAAATATCAATGCCTTGTTTTTTACACAAATTAATCACTTTTTCTGTTTTTCCCATATTATCGTCTTTTAAATTAAGCTCTGAAGAAAGAACAATCCTTGTTTTAATGCCTAAAATATCACAAATCAATTTAATCAAATCTACATTGAGGTCTCTTAATAAAATATATTTTTTATAATAAATTTTTTCAAAAAACTGCTTATATTTATCAAAAGAAGGAGATTTTTTATAAGCTAAAGATATTGTTTTCCAGTGTTTTTCTAAGGGATTTCCTTGCCGATCTTGCTGATATGATATTTTAATTTTATAAATCGGGGTATCTTGCGGCGACTTCTGAATAGGAACAGTTAAATAAGCTTGGCCGCTAGCTGTTTTTATTTTATTTCTGTTTTGCCAGGATTTTCTTTCAAATTGCACGTGGTCAAAAATAATAAAAATGTCAGATGAATTTATCATTTCAAAATATCCAAGCCAGGGCAAATAAGTTGGTTGCAATATTATCCCTTTCATTTATTAAACCTGTTGCATAATAAGGATTTATGCTGCAATTTGCAATTTTGGCTGCAAATTTGTAAAAACTCGTCGGCTTATACTCTGTATAAACCTCCTCGTTTTTCCAAATTTTCGCTCAAAATTGCTTCATTTCGCTTATAATCTTATTACGCAACAGGT
>ERZ1292640.126-Hain-H43-02um-R1-126-length-60183-cov-6_pt1 | contig 60183 bp, 69 predicted proteins | sample MGYA00564404_ERZ1292640 | MGnify/ENA primary metagenome ERZ1292640 (study PRJEB36523, sample SAMEA6512636) | groundwater metagenome | collected 2019-01-08 | study: AquaDiva: Metagenomics assemblies of 32 groundwater samples | reverse complement strand
GGTACAATAAACACACCAACAAAAATCCACCGGCTTATGCCGATGGATTTTTGTTGGTGCGCTGGGTGGGATTCGGACCCACGACCTTGGGCTTAAGAGGCCCCTGCTCTAACCAACTGAGCTACCAGCGCGCGGTGAAAAGTATACGAACTTCGTTGACGATCGTCAATAAAAAGACTACTCTCGTCGTTATGCGGACGTAGCTCAGTTGGATAGAGCATCTGGCTTCGAACCAGAGGGTCGGGGGTTCAAGTCCCTCCGTCCGCACCAGTAGTAACTTATGTTTTGGATTTTATTTGCCGGCATTCTTTTAACAGTACTTCCTATCCTCGGATTTGTTATCTGCGGAACAATTATGATGTTTGGTACGATCGCTGACGACGATGGCGGCAAATTTATTCTTGGCGTCGTCGCCTCGATCTCGATCGGTCTCGTCCTAATCATCACCTCGCTCGCCGCGCGTTTTTTGCCACAACTATGACGTTGATGTTTATTTTAGGCCTCCTGTTTGTCGCCGTGCCAGTGCTTGGTTTGGTTGGCACAGGCTGTTGGATGCTCTACAAAGAATTAAAAAACGAGGAAGAATGGGGACGCATCTTTGCGGCGATGTTCGTCAGTTTTTCCCTCGGCGCGCTCTTGCTGTTTATTTATTTCGTCTTGATGATGCGCGATGCCTGAACTACAGACAGAACGATAAAGAGTCCAGCCCCGATCAAAATCGTAACTGGACCTGGTGACAGGTCCTGTTTATATGCAACCAGAATACCAGAGAGCATCACGAGCTCTGCGACAATTAGTGACACGATTGTGTAACTACGAAAGGAGTGTGTAATGAGTCGCGAGATAGAGGCTGGGATTATCAAGAGCGCGGAGACAAGTACGACACCGAGCACTTTTGCTCCAAGCACTGTTGTGGCGGCAAGAGACAAATAGAGAATAATTGTTTGCGTTTGGATATTCACTCCTGACGCACGCGCAAGATCCTCGGAAAGCCCCATGAGTGTCAATTTACGATGCGACACAAACAGCCAAGCTAAAATCACAGCGCCGAGACCGAGGATCATCCATAAATCTGATCCACTGATGGCGTTGAGTCCTCCAAAGAGAGCCTCTTCGAGTTCCTCCATATCGCTACCAATCGTTTCAAAAATGATAATGCCGAGCGCCATGCTCGCAGTGAAGAGAATGCCAATGATCGCGTCAGAAGGGAGCTTGGTGTTGCGTTCAAGCCAATAGATTATCAGCGCGGCAAGCATCGTCCAGATTAGCGCGACAGGTAGCGGTTGCCATGCCGCAATGGTGGCAATGCCAAGACCACCGAGCGAGACGTGCGCCATTCCATCAGAAAACCAAGACAAGCGCCTCAAGATAATAAAACTCCCAAGGCCGGCGAGCAGAAGCGCAAGTGCTCCACCGATTAGAAGTTGTTGGACGAGTTCGTTCATACTAACGCGATTTCTGATTTACAGACGTTCCTAATGATGATGTGGACGATGATGTTCATAAAAGTTGGCCTCCGTGCCAAAGAGTCGTTTGAGTGTTGCCTCGTTGAGAGCTACCTTTGGAGCACCGTGACAGATGAGTTCTCGATTCACGCAGATGACTTGCGTGAAGGTGCGCGCAATGATGTCAATCTCGTGTGTGATGAAGAGGATCGTTGTGCCATGATGTTCGTTCAGTCGTTTGATGATGTCCAGAAGCGTTTCCTCGCCAGCAATGTCTATGCCAGCGTTCGGCTCATCCATAAAAAGAAGATCTGGGCTATTTATGATCGCCTGCGCGATCAGCACGCGCTGTAGCTCGCCACCAGAGAGTTCACCTAAACGTTTGTGAGCAATGTTTGCTCGCAATCCGACCTCGGAAAGTTTGTGCGTTAGTGTCTTCTCTTCGCGCGCCTTTTCGGAGCGAAGGCGTAAAAATTCGAGCACGGTCATCGGAAACTCTTTATCAAACTGAAAGCGTTGGGGTACATAGCCGATGCGATCGCGCACCTCATTGATTGATTTGTCAAAGACTAAAATTTCGCCTTCATCCGCTTTTTCCAATCCTAAAATCGTACGGATGAGCGTGGTTTTGCCAGATCCGTTTGGCCCGATGATGGCAACGATCGCGCCTTTCTCAATATCAAATGAGATCCTGTTGAGCACACGCTCGGATCCGAATTGCACGACAAGGTCTCGCACGGAAAGAATGGGGCGCGCAGTGACTGACATAATAGTCTTATTGTGACAGGACAAAGAAGAGCGGTCAATCCTGTGATACAATCATTCTATATGTTTCGTAAATTTTTTATAGTGGTCGCGTTACTTTTGTTCCCGCTCACGGCATCCGCGCAAGAAACTTCGGCACGCGGGCTCGTGCAAAAAATAATTGAGGAAGTTGCGACGGAGAGCGAAAACTATCAAATTCTTGATGTCCTTGTACAAAGTGGTGAGTTTGCCGGAGAGATCGTGCAAGTCAATACACGCGATCCATACTTGGCACAAGTGCCGTATCGTGTTGATGTCGGGAATCGTGTTGTATTGCAATTCAGCACAACACCAGACGGCAGTCTTGATGTGTACCTCTCCGACGTCGTGAGGACAAGAGCGATGTTGTGGATTGTATTGGTGTTTGTGTTTGTGACGCTTGTTGTGGCGCGACGGCGCGGATTCATGTCACTCCTGTCGCTTGCCATTACATTTCTAACGTTGTTTGGTTTTGTACTGCCTCTCATTTATCGCGGTGTCTCACCTGTGTTGGTGAGCGTCGTCGGAGCATGGGTAATTCTTGCTTCAAGCATGGTGTTTTCGCATGGTCTGCGGCGTAGTACGTATGCGGCGTTTGCTGGTACGGGAGCTGGACTCATCCTAATCGTAATTCTTTCTGATATTTTTATCCGCGTGACTCATTTGTCCGGTCTCACAAGCGAGGGCGCGATGTTTTTGACACTGGAGGCAGGCGTTGGCGTGCCGGCTGGCATTCTGCTTGCAGGGTTTATTCTTGGCGCGACCGGCGTGCTTGATGATGTCGCTGTGACGCAGAGTGAGGTCGTGTTCGAGCTGAAGGAAGCGAATCGCAATCTGCCATCACGCGAGCTTTATGTTCGAGCGATGCGCGTTGGCCAGCATCACATTGCCTCGGTCGTAAACACATTAGTCCTCGCCTATGCAGGTGCCTCGCTCCCACTGTTACTTCTCTTCATCACCGATAATCCATTGCCACTTGCGGAGCTCATCAACACAGAACCGATTGCCGAGGAAATCATTCGTACGCTCGCCGGTACAATCGGGCTCATTCTAACAGTTCCGCTTACGACATGGTTTGCCTCTTTGCTGGCAAAACGTTAAACTCTTGTTGATATGCGTTACTCAAAATTGTTCGGCAAGACAAACAAAAATGCTCCACACGAGGCTGACTCGACGAACGCGCGATTTTTGATTCAGGGTGGTTTTATTAATCAGCTCGCTGCTGGTATTTTCACTTATCTTCCGCTTGGGTTGCGCGTGCTACGCAAAGTACAGAAGATTGTGCGTGATGAGATGGATGCGGTTGGAGGGCAAGAGATTTTGATGCCGGCGCTCATTCCAAAGCAACTGTTTGAGACAACACAGCGTTGGGATTCGATTGACGTATTGTTCAAGCTTGAAGGCGCTGGTGGGAAAGAGTTTGCGCTTGGGGCAACACACGAGGAAGTGGTGACGCCACTCGCGCAAGCTTGTGTGAAGTCCTACAAGGATCTGCCAGTTATGGTTTATCAGATTCAGGATAAGTTTCGTAATGAGGCGCGCGCGAAGTCAGGACTTTTGCGCGGTCGCGAGTTTTCGATGAAGGATCTCTACTCGTTTCACACATCTCAAGAAGATCTCGAAGCGTATTATGACAAAGTGCTTGAGGCTTATTTGAAAATTTTCCAGCGTTGCGGACTTGACGCGATTGTCGCGGAAGCCTCTGGTGGCGTGTTCTCTAAATACTCGCACGAGTTTCAGGTGGCCACGCCAAACGGTGAGGATATCATCTACCTGTGTGAGGATTGTCGTTACGCGCAGAATCGTGAAATTGCGATTATGAAGGAAGGGGATGTATGTCCGAAGTGTCAGAAGGGAAGCATTAAAGAGGTGAAGGCGATCGAAGTTGGCAACATCTTTAAGTTAAGCACTCGTTTTAGTGATCCGTTTGATTTTACTGTTACTGGCGAGGATGGGTTACAAAAGCCTGTCATCATGGGTTGTTACGGCATTGGACCTTCGCGTGTCGCAGGGTCCATCGTTGAGGTGCATCATGATGAGCGTGGTATTATCTGGCCGAAATCCGTCGCGCCGTTTGATGTGCATTTGGTGAGTCTTGGCGCCAGGGATGAACATGTGGCCGCGCGAATTCTCGATGCGACTCAATCATTGTACGAAGATTTTGAGCGTTCTGGGATTGAGGTCTTGTGGGATGATCGAGATGCCTCGCCTGGCGAAAAATTCGCTGACGCAGATTTGATCGGCATCCCATTGCGTCTCGTTATTTCCGAGAAAACGCTTTCCGCAGATTCCGTCGAATGGAAAGAGCGCAATAGACCTGACGCTCACCTTGTGCCACTTGTAGATGTGAAGAAGGAGGCGAAGTTATTCTAGGGTGTACGCGACCTTGCGTTTGCCTTTTAAGGCGTCCTTGAGTGCCTTTCCGGCTTTGAACTTTGGAACCGTGACAGATGGAATATCAATGGACTCGCTTGGCTTTTGTGGATTCACGCCTTTGCGCCCAGCGCGACGTCGTGCCGAGAACGTGCCAAATCCAGCAATGGTCACCTCGCCACCAGCGACGAGCTCGCTGGTGATGATGTCCTCAAACAGGGCTACAATTTCTTCCGCGGTTTTTTTAGGCAGATGCAAATGGTCGGAAATTCGCACGGCAAGTTCTGCTTTGTTCATACTGGATGTAGATAATTTCTCTCATTCTAGCACTATCGTGCATACTCCACAATGCGCGTCTCACGAATCACTGTTACCTTAATCTCACCCGGATACTGCAGTTCAGACTCAATTTTTTTGGCGATAGATTTGGCGAGCTGGTAGGCGCTGTAATCATCAATTTTTTGCGGTTCAACAAATACGCGAATTTCACGCCCCGCCTGAATCGCGTATGCCTTTTCAACTCCATCAAACGACGTAGCTGTCTTTTCGAGCTCTTCCAAACGCTGGACATACTGTTCAAGAGTGTTCTTTCTTGCCCCGGGACGCGCTCCAGAAATCGCGTCCGCCGCCTTGACGATCACGCCCTCGATCGTACGCGGTTTGTCCTCATGGTGCGCGACGGACTGGTAGCATAAGTCTTCACTGAACCCGAACTTCTTCATGATATTATAGCCGATCTCTGGGTGCGCACCTTGCATGTCATGGTCAACCGCCTTGCCAATGTCGTGGAAGAGTCCGCCTTTTTTGCAGGTGAATACATCAGCGCCAAGCTCTTCGGCGATCATCCCACTGATCGTGGCCACTTCAATTGAATGTTGCAAAACGTTCTGTCCGTAGCTGGTGCGAAATTTTAGGCGTCCCAAAATCGAAATGAGCTTCGGATCAATGGAGCTGACAGGAATACCGAGCGTGTAGAGTGCCTCCTCTCCTGCTTTGCGTAGTTCAACCGCAAGATTTTTCTTTGCCTCGGCGATAGTTTCTTCGATTCGTGCTGGATGAATGCGACCGTCGGCAATAAGCGCTTCGAGCGCGCGTTTGGCGACCTGACGGCGAATTGGAGAGAAACCACTGATGCTAATCATACCCGGCGTATCGTCCACGATAATCTCCACGCCTGTTTGATGCTCGATTGATTTGATATTACGTCCTTCTTTTCCAATGATGCGACCTTTCATCTCGTCTGATGGCAGTTCGACAGACGTAGTCGTCGTGTCCGCTACCACCGAGCTTGCAAAGCGCTGGATAGCGAGTGACAGCTTTCGGCGCGCCACGGCCTCCAACTCCTCAACCTCAACTTGTTCGAGTTTGCGCAAACGGCTCGTCAGGGCCTCGCGCGAAGCCTCTTCAACCTCTTTGAGCAAACGCGCCTCGGCATCAGCCTTTGTCAACCCCGCAACCTCTTCGAGCTTTTTCTTCTGTTCCTCTTTGAGCACCTCTACTTGTGCTTCCGTCTGATCGAGTCGTTTTTCTCTCTCTTCAAACTTCGCGCTCCGATTCTCGATCTCCATCAGTTTCTGATCAAACGTTTCCTCACGTTTTTCCAGACGCTTTTGTATGTCGTTGAGCTCGCGACGTCTGTCAGTCTCTTCGCGCTTTCCTTCCTCCACGATTTTCAGCGACTTTTCTTTAGCCTCCAGCAAAAGTTCTTGCTGTTTATTTTTCGCTTCGTTCAGGAGCTTTTCGATCTTGTTTTCGGCGCCAGCCATTTTCTTTTGGGCAAGAAAAATACGAATGGCATATCCGATCGCGACACCAATAACAAGACCCACAAGCCCGATAATAAGTATCAATTGCATACTTTGGCTCGAGGGTCACGGAAATGTAAAAGTGAGGAACGCTATGCTCCTTAAATGCGCGGCTGTCTCAAACTCGCTACTAAAACGGTCAAAATTGCGTTCGTTGAGAGGATCTGCACCACTTCTGCCATATTCCGAAGACCCGTCGAGAGTCAGATGAGTTACGAATGGAGCTTATCATTGCGAGTTAAGACTGACAAGAGGACGGCTTTGTCTATCGTAAACGACCCAATCGCTGTGCGACGCAGATGTGAAACGTACCCACCGACGCCGAGTTTGGCGCCGAGGTCTCTTGCCAGTGCGCGAATGTAGGTGCCACTCCCGCAGTGAATGCGGACGCGGAGGGAAATAGGTCCTTGTGGAGCAGTACCAATGTGACCAATAGATCCTATTAATTCAAAGGAATATACGGTAACAGTGCGTGGTGGGGCAACGAGTGGTTTGCCTTCACGCGCGGCCTCGTACATTTTTTTGCCTTTGATTTTTATCGCCGAGAAGGTTGGCGGAATCTGCTGAATTTTTCCTGTGAGCTCTTTCATTGCTTGCTCGATTTTTTTTTGAGTATTCTCAATTACAATCTTCCAATTCTCTGTTCGCGTGATTACTCCCTCCGGATCATCCGTACTCGAGCTCGCCCCGAGTACAAATGTTGCTTCGTAGACTTTATCGAGGCCTACGAATTTTGAAAGCTCTTTTGTCGCCTTACCAACTCCAACAAGAAGAAGTCCCGTGGCAAACGGATCAAGCGTACCAGCGTGCCCAATACGGCGTATGCCGGATGAGCGACGTAGGAGATCAATCACATCATGTGACGTGATACCGGCCGGTTTGTCTATGAGAAGAAATCCATCTTGGATTGACTCTGACATATAGAAAGGCTATGATCGGGCACACATATGAATATTTCCGAGATTGCACGACGTCTACGGGTGTCTACCGAAGAGCTACGGGAATCACTCCCATCGCTTGGGTTTAGTATCGGTCGTCACGCGATTAAGGTCAACGACCGCGAGGCACAGCGTATCATGGAAGCATGGATGGAGTTGAAAAAGCGCGAGCGTCTAACAGCAAAACGTGAGGCGCAGATGGCGCAGATTGAGGCGCAGAAGAGTGGGCCAAAGGTGCTTGATAAGGAAGCGACGCTACCGAGCGTGATGACAGTGCGTGAGTTTGCGGCGTTGCTCGACTTGCCGATTGCTCGTGTCATGCAAGAATTGTTGAAGAGCGGAATTTTGGTGTCACTCAATGAACGAATTGATTTTGAAACAGCCTCGATCGTCGCGGAAGATTTGGGATATAAAGCAATCCCATCGGAAGTGAAGAATGAACAGATGTATGAGGACACGGAAGGACAGACGCGTTTGACGGCCGCACTTACAGCCGAAGCATCAGAGTGCTTTGTCGAACGACCACCTGTGATTGTTGTGTTGGGTCATGTGGATCATGGGAAGACGAAGATTTTGGACTCGATCAGAAAGACTCACGTGATGGAGGGCGAGGCTGGCGGTATAACACAGCACATTGGAGCGTATCAAGTTGAGCGTCGCGGGAGACAGCTTACGTTTATTGACACTCCAGGTCACGAAGCATTTACGGTCATGCGATCGCGTGGGGCAAAGGTCGCGGACATTGCAATTCTTGTCGTTGCTGTTGATGATGGCGTACAACCCCAGACAAAGGAGGCGGTTGACATCATTAAGGCGGCTGGTTTGCCATTTGTGGTCGCGCTCAACAAGATTGACAAAGCTGACGCCAATATTGAACGCGTGAAAGGACAGCTTGCCGAGCTTAATCTGGTGCCAGAAGATTGGGGCGGTAAGACTGTTTGCGTGCCAGTCTCGGCAAAAGAGGGTCGCAATATTGATCAACTGCTCGATGTGTTAATTCTTGTTGCTGATATGGAGAAGCAACGCCTGATGGCAAATGCGGGTCGCCGTGCCATCGGCACAATTATTGAGTCGCATATAGATAAGGGCGAAGGGCCGGTGGCGACGGTGCTTGTGCAAGCTGGCACGCTAAAACTTGGTGACACGATCGGTGTGCGCGGAGCGTTGTATGGTCGAGTGCGATCAATGCGCGATTGGAAAGGAGAATTTGTTAAAGAGGCTCCACCATCCATGCCGGCAAAAATTTTGGGACTCAAGTTTGCTCCAGCGGTGGGAGATATTTTGGAGGTTCCGGAAGATGCAAAGGCGCTCGCCAAGATGAAACACACACCAACGCGCTCGGGGGTGGAGGAGGCAGGTAGCCAGACGGTACGCTCGACTGAAAAAGAGGAAGGGAAATTATTTCTTAATGTAATCGTCCGTGCTGATGTGCTTGGTTCACTCGAGGCCGTGCTCGGGATGTTTGAAAAGGTGAAGCACGATGCGGTTGGCATTGAGGTTGTCGCAAAGGGGCTTGGAAATATTACGGATTCGGATGTCCTTAAGGCGGAGGCGACGCACTCCATCATTTACGCCTTCACCGTCAAGCCAACAACAACGGCGCATGAGTTGGCGCGTGAAAAGAATGTGGATATTCGTGAATTTAATGTTATCTATAAACTGTTCGAAGATGTTCTTGGTGCGCTTGACAAGTTAATGCCAGAGGAAAAAACCTTAATCGAGCTGGGAAAATTTCATGTGATTGCCATCTTTAAGAAGATGGATCGTGGTGGGGTGTTCGGCGCAAAGGTCGTTGGTGAGAAAGTGCGGGTTGGGTCTAAGATGCGCATTCTGCGCGGTGAGCAAGTCGTTGGTGAAGGTGAAATCACGTCGCTACAGCTTGGGAAACAGTCAGTTAAGGAAGTGGCTGGTGGCGCGGAATGTGGCGTCGGGTATAATGGAGCGCGTATTGAGATTGGCGATCTCGTTGAGACGTACATAGAAGAGTCCAAGGTGCGCAAACTCAAAATTGAAGGTGTTGATTTGCGTTGATTTCGCATGTGAATATCTCATTAGATATTTGAAATTAAAAATTTATGGACTACACTCAAGACAACTTTGATTCACAAGTTCTTCAATCTGGTAAACCTGTACTCGTAGATTTTTGGGCGCCGTGGTGCGGGCCGTGCAAAGTGATGGGACCGATTGTCGAAGAGCTAGGTGCCGAGCTGATCGCAGTCATAGTTGGCAAGGTTAACGTGGATGAGCATTCCACGCTGGCACAACGTTTTAATATTTTATCCATCCCGACATTTATTTTTTTTAAAGGTGGACAGGTTGTTGATCAGTTTTCTGGCTCGATGAGTAAGGAAGCGTTGAGGGCGCGCATTGAGAAACATCTCTAGATCGAACAGGGCCATTAGGACATATGACGAATCAATTGATTATTGTCGGTTCAGGTCCTGCCGGCTGGACTGCGGCTCTTTATGCCGCACGGGCCACGCTCAAGCCGTTGGTGATCGAGGGTATTGATGCTGGCGGTCAGCTCATGCTCACCACAGAGGTTGAGAATTATCCGGGATTCATCCAAGGGATTCAAGGACCGGATTTGATGCAGATTTTTAAGAAGCAGGCGATGCGTTTTGGCGCCGAGGTCGTATCGGAATACGTGACGCGTGTAGATTTTTCTAAACGACCGTTCGAACTTTATACGACTGATAAGATGTTTACGGCTGATAGTGTCATTGTTGCCACAGGTGCATCAGCGATGTGGCTTGGTGTGCCCGGTGAGGCGCGGTTAAAAGGACGTGGAGTGTCAGCGTGCGCGACCTGCGACGGGTTCCTTTTTAAGGATAAGCAGGTGCTGGTGGTTGGTGGTGGCGACGCCGCGATGGAGGAAGCAAATTTTCTCACGCATTTTGCGATGAAAGTGATTGTGCTTGTGCGCAAAGATGTGCTTAAGGCGAGCAAGATCATGCAGGAACGCGCAATGAAAAATCCAAAGATTGAGTTTGTGTGGAATACGGAAGTGCAAGAGGTGCTTGGTCAAGAAAAGATGACGGGTGTGCGCGTGCTTAACAACAAGACGAACGAGATTTCAGAGATCTCGGCAGATGGATTGTTCGTGGTCATCGGTCATAAGCCCAACACGGAAATTTTTATCGGACAAATCGAACTCGATCAAAAAGGATACGTGGTGACGAAGTCGGGTTCTACAAAAACCAACATCGAAGGAGTGTTCGCGGCAGGTGACGTGGCCGACCATATCTATCGTCAGGCTGTGACAGCGGCTGGCACAGGCTGTATGTCCGCGCTTGATGCGGAACGGTGGCTTGCGAACAGAAAATAATTTTGCTTTATTATGTCCAATCCTTTTGAAAACGCTCTTTCTCAAATTAATCGTGCGGCGAGTTTGATGTCGTTCAAATCTGATTTTTTGGAACTCATGAAGCACGCACAGCGTGAAATTAGCATTTCTATTCCTGTGAAAATGGATGACGGTTCGCTCAAAATTTTTGAAGGTTATCGTGTTCAACATAACAACTGGCGCGGGCCATATAAAGGCGGTATTCGCTATCATCAAGACACTAACATTGATGAGGTAAAAGCGCTGGCGTTGTGGATGGCGATCAAGTGCGCGGTTGCAGACGTTCCGATGGGTGGAGGCAAAGGGGGTGTGACGGTGAATCCAAAAATGCTCTCGGAAGCAGAACTCGAACGACTCACGCGGGGCTGGACGCGAGGAATGAAGGAAGTGATTGGACCTAACATGGATGTCCCAGCGCCAGATGTGAATACGACACCACGCGAAATGGATTGGATAGCGAGTGAGTTTGGAAATCCTGCGGTTGTAACAGGCAAGACGATTTCCGCCGGTGGAAGCGAGGGGCGCGGCACCGCCACAGCACAAGGCGGATTTTATGTGCTGGAGACATTGCGTGAGCGTTTATTTCTCGATCCAGAGAGTTCGACCGTTGTCATCCAGGGATTTGGAAATGCGGGTGCGCATTTTGCCACGCTGTGTTATCGTCACGGTTATAGTGTGATTGCCGTGTCGGATTCAGGTGGGGGCATTCACAACGAAGCCGGGCTCGACATTCCAGCACTCATTATACACAAAGAGACGACTGGTCGCGTGGCAGATTTTGTCGGGGCGCGGAATGTTTCCAATAATGAATTGCTCACCATTACTTGCGGTCTACTTGTTCCTGCAGCACTCGAGAATGTGATTACAAAAGAAAATGCCGATGCGGTTGCGGCAAAAGTTGTACTCGAGCTCGCCAATGGACCGACAACGCCAGAGGCTGATGATATTTTGTTTACTCGAGGGATCACGGTGATTCCTGATGTGCTTGCGAATAGTGGTGGTGTGACGGTGAGCTATTTTGAATGGGATCAAAATATGCGCGCGGAGCATTGGAGCGAGTCGCAGGTGTTTGAGAAATTGAAAATGCAGATTGTCTCGGCGACAGAGGCGGTGTGGAAAAAAAAAGAGATGTTGAAGACTGACCTGCGTCGCGCCGCGTTTGTGGTTGCGTTGGAGCGTTTGCAGTCAGCAATGAAAATTTAAAAAATGCTGGCCAAAGTGAGGTAGAAGTTTTAGAATAAACTGGCTATGTCTTACAATCACAAATCCATTGAAAAAAAGTGGCAGGAGCGTTGGGAGAAGAAGGAAGCTTTTCGCGCTGATGACGTCTCGGATAAAAAGAAGTTCTACTGTTTGGTTGAGTTTCCATATCCGTCCGGCTCGGGACTGCACGTTGGTCATGTGCGTAGCTACGCCTCGTTTGACACGATTGCTCGTAAACGTCGCATGCAAGGATTCAACGTCCTCTATCCAATCGGTTGGGACGCATTTGGACTTCCGACAGAGAACTACGCAATCAAAACAGGTCGTAAGCCACAAGATATCACTCTGGAGAGTACGCAAACGTTTCGCCGTCAGCTCAAAGCACTTGGGCTTTCTTTTGACTGGTCGCGCGAGGTCAACACAACAGATCCGGAATATTACAAATGGACGCAATGGATGTTTTTACAGTTTTTCAAAGCGGGTCTTGCCTACAAAGCAAAGACGCTCATCAACTGGTGTCCGAAGGATAAAATAGGACTCGCAAACGAGGAGGCGGCTGGTGGTGTCTGTGATCGCTGTGGCGGGCCTGTTGAGAAGCGCGAGAAGGAGCAATGGATGATCGCTATCACCAAGTACGCGGATCGGCTTTTGTCCGATCTCGACACGGTTAACTATTTACCCAAGATCAAAAAACAGCAACAGGATTGGATTGGAAAGAGCGAGGGAGCGGAAATTGATTTTTGGATGGGGTCTCGGATGGGGTCAGGCCGTTTATTGTGCATTCGTGTTTTTACCACACGTCCTGACACTATTGATGGAGCAACTTATGTCGTTCTTGCTCCAGAGCATCCACTTGTCGAATTATTAACGACCGACGAACACCGTGAGGAAGTTGAGGCTTATGTCGCCATAGCAAAAAAACGTACAGAGATGGAGCGCGGCGACGAGAGTAGAGAAAAGACTGGTGTGTTCACTGGCTCGACCGTCGTCAATCCGTTTAATAGCGAAGCGGTGCCGGTCTGGATTGCGGATTATGTTTTATCGACTTATGGCACTGGAGCAATTATGGCCGTACCACAACACGACGAACGCGATCGTGCTTTTGCCGAGAAGTTTGGGTTGCCAATTGTTGATCGTCCGCTAGTTGCTATTGACGAAGTAGTGGCTAAAGTTAAAGGCAATAAGGTGACGCGGTACAAACTTCGCGATTGGGTTTTTTCGCGTCAGCGTTATTGGGGCGAGCCGATTCCTTTGGTGTGGTGTGACGAGCACAAATGGGTTGCTGTGCCCGATGAACAATTGCCGGTCATGCTTCCTGAAGTCGAGAAGTATGAACCGACCGACGACGGCGAGTCTCCGCTTGCAAGTATCGCGAGCTTTGTGAACACCACTTGTCCAACCTGTGGTAAGCCAGCAAAACGCGAGACCGACACCATGCCAAATTGGGCTGGCTCCAGTTGGTATTTTTTGCGCTACATTGACGCGCACAACAAGGAACAGTTCGCCTCTGCTGATAAGCTCAAACACTGGATGCCAGTTGACCTCTACAATGGTGGTATGGAGCATACGACACTGCACTTGCTCTACTCACGTTTTTGGAACAAGTTCCTGTTTGATCACGGCTTCGTTCCAACAAGTGAGCCATACGCGCGTCGTCACAGTCACGGGTTGGTGCTTTCTGATGATGGAACGAAGATGAGCAAATCCAAAGGCAATGTTGTCAATCCTGATGATATTTTGGAGCAGTATGGAGCGGACGCGTTACGTATGTATGAGATGTTTATGGGGCCGTTTGAAGAGCCTGTTCCATGGAGCGCGAATGGTTTGATTGGCGTGCGCAGATTTTTGGATAAGGTATGGATGGTGAGTGAAAAAATAGGTGATTCAACCATGCCTCGCAACGAGAACCTCGATCGCGTCGTGCACAAAACGATTAAAAAAGTCTCGAGTGACATCGAGGCGATGAAATTTAATACTGCAGTCGCCGAACTCATGAAGTGTGTGAATGCGATGCACGAAGCTCACGAGGTTTCTCGAAATCAATTTGAGCTTTTTCTCAAGTTGTTATTTCCATTTGCTCCGCATCTCGCGAGTGAATTGCTTGAGTCATTCTTTAGCGTAGATTCTTTGAATGATTGGCCACAGTACGACCCGACACTTGTGAAAGATAAAGTGATTACGCTCGCCGTCCAAGTCAACGGCAAATTACGCGGGACAATTGAGATCGCTCCAGAGGCAGATCAGAGCGAAGCGGAGACGATGGCGCGAGAACAAGAACAAATTGCGCGGTGGCTTGATGGACAAGAGATAAAAAAAGTTGTGTATGTCAGCGGTCGCATGATCAATTTTGTTGTGTGAAGATTACAGTGGTCGGCACAGGATATGTTGGGTTGGCCTGTACGGCATTCGTGCGCAAAGGTCACGAAATTGTTTGTGTTGATATTGACGCGAATAAAATCGCGATGCTCGAACGCGGTGAAATACCGATTCTCGAGCCGGGATTGTCCGATCTTATTGCAGATGGGAGGAGCTCTGGGCTTTTGTCGTTTACGACGAATCTCGCGGAAGCGCTGAAGGGGGCGGATGTTTGCTTTATTTGCGTTGGCACGCCTCCGTTGCCTGATGGAAGTGCGGATTTACGATTTGTTGAGACGGCGATGGGATCGGTTAAAGCTCTCAAAGAGTCTACGACGATCGTAGTTATCAAAAGTACTGTTCCTGTTGGCACGTGTGCGCGACTCGGCGCTGTGTCGAATCCAGAATTTTTGCGGGAAGGTAGAGCGATTGAGGATTTTTTGCATCCTGACCGCATCGTCATCGGCACAGACGATGAGTCAGCAAAGAAAAAATTGCTTGAGCTGTACGCGTCGTTCGATTGTCCAAAGCTTGTGATGTCCCCAGCTTCCTCCGAGCTCACAAAGTACGCCGCTAATGGATTTCTCGCGACCAAGATTTCCTTCATCAACGAGATTGCAAACTTGTGCGATTGTGTTGGTGCTAATGTGCTTGATGTGGCTCAAGCGATTGGTCTTGATTCACGTATTGGGCCACATTTTTTGCACGCTGGTCTTGGTTACGGCGGATCCTGTTTTCCGAAGGACACGGTGGCCCTGCATCAAATCGCTGGCTCGCATGATCATGATTTTCGTTTACTTGAGGCTGTTATTTCGGCCAATAAGCAACAGCGCGCACGCTTTGTACAAAAAGTGTTCAAGAGAACGTCTCCCGGAGACGTTCTCGCTGTGTGGGGTTTGGCGTTTAAGGCTGGAACGGACGACGTGCGCGAGTCTGCGGCGATTGAGATCGTTCATCGGTTGATGCAATCTGGTTACAAGGTTCGCGTTTTTGACCCGATGGCGATGGAAGGGGCGAAAAAAATAGTTCACGATCGTGATGTTTTTGTGTCTAGTGCTCTTATGGCGGTGAATGGAGTCGATGCGCTACTTGTGCTCACCGAGTGGCCGGAGTTTCGTGACGTGGATTTTGATGAGGTGAGACGATCCATGAAACAGCCACGCATTTTTGACGGACGTAATTTGCTGGCTGATCTTGCGCTTGAAAAACGTGGTTTTGAGTATGTCGGTGTGGGATTGGGTCAGCGTGTTTAATCATCGCGCCCGCTCTCCGTCATGGCAACTCTTTTTTGTTTTGTTTGGCTTCATTCTTGGCATCGCGGTCGCCTCATGGCTCCCGCTTGTGTTCGATCCTCGAGCTCTGCTCGTTGTAGCGATGGTTGCGTTTTTTGTCGCACTTCTCATTTCTCGTCGTGATCTCAAACTCATCCTCTTTACTTTTTGCGCTATGAGCCTCGGTATCGCGCACTACCTTTCTGTCGCACCGCTCAAAGCGGATTCTGTCGTTGCTTTTGTTGGACAGACCGCGCGCGTTGAGGGAACGCTCACAAACGATCCTTCTTCAAGCGACCGTTTTCAGCGTATTGAACTTGATGAGATTTCCGTGAATACGACTCCAGCGTCCATGAAACTCCTCGCCTACCTTCCACGCTTCCCAGAACTCAAATATGGTGATCGGGTGTCGTTTCGTTGCGAGCTCGAAGCACCACAGCCGATTGATGGTTTTGCTTATGATCGTTATTTGCGTGCGCAAGGTATTGTTGCAACTTGTTTTTCCTATGATGAGCCTTACGTCATCGCGCAACATCAAGGCGACTCCTTTCGGTCTGTTGTATTTAATTTACGATCTATCATCGAGCTTGGCCTTGAGCGCGCCCTGCCCGAACCGCACGCCGCGCTTGCCAAAGGACTTTTGCTCGGACAAAAAGTGCTCTCCGAGGAGATCGAGGAAGATTTTCGCCGTGTTGGACTCTCACACATTCTCGCGGCTTCTGGTTACAACGTGAGCGCGATGTTGAGCGTGCTTTTTGTTGGGCTTGTGTTTTTCATACGCCGACAACGAGCGCTGTATTTTATGCTCGTAGCCGTTGTACTTTATGTTTTGCTCGCCGGAGCGGAGGCGCCTGTCGTGCGCGCCGGCATCATGGGCGCTACGACTTTGATCGCACGCAATGTTGGTCGCCACACGACACCGCGCAATTTGATTCTGCTTGCTACCACGATTATGCTCATTGCGAACCCGCTTTTGTTTCGCGATGACGTCGGCTTTCAACTCTCGTTGCTCGCGGTCACTGGTATCGCACTGTGGGCCGACCGCATCGCCAAACGATTCGAGTTCATTCCCGAGCGATTCTCGTTGCGTGAAGCGTGGTCAAGCTCGCTTGCAGCTATCACCGCCACACTTCCTCTCACTATTTTTCAATTTGGTACACTTTCATTTATCTCGCCAATCGCTAACTTGCTCGTCCTCCCGCTAATCCCGTTTGCTATGGCGCTTTCAGCCATCTCGGCAATTTTAGCTCTACTTGTTCCTGTTATCGCCCCTTGGTTTGGCGCTCCCGCATGGGCCGTTCAAGAACTCATCCTCTGGCTTGTACATCAATTTTCAAGCATACCGTTTGGATTTTTCACGTTTTAAGTTTCATGTTAACAAGAACAAAAAACCTCCGACGCGTTTGTGTAGCGTTGACTCTTGCTGGGGTCCTTGTCATTTCGCAGTGGTCACGAGCCGGCCATGCGCTCGGCGATACTCGTCTCATTGTCTGGTTTTTTGATGTTGGACAAGGCGATGCCATTTTTATTGAGTCTCCAAACGGTGAGCAACTGCTCATTGATGGTGGTCCAGGTTCTGTGGTACTGGAAAAATTATCTGACGTGATGCCGTTTTGGGATCGTACAATTGATAGAATCTTGCTCACCCATCCGCACGCGGATCATGTTGACGGTCTTGTTGAGGTTGTGGAACGTTATGATGTTAAGACTGTCTACACTACAGGTGTTGAGTATGCGACAAGCTCCGAGCTTGAGTTTGAACGACGCATTAGCGATGATCAAAATGTTGTGATCGTCAATCGTTCAATGACGATTGATCTCGGTGATGGTGTCACGCTAAAGCTCATTACGCCGACAAGCTCGCTTGAACACGAGCGCGTTGATGACGTCAATGACGCCTCGATCGTCGGTATTCTACGCTATGGTGAGACTTCGATTTTGCTCACTGGCGACATTGGCAATGAAGCAGAGTTACAACTCATTCCTTTTATTGATGAGCCAGTAGACGTGCTCAAAGTTGGTCATCACGGTAGTCGCTATTCCACCTCCACAGCTCTTCTTCAGGCGATCCGACCTAAAGTTGGTGTGATTTCTGCTGGAGAAGGAAACGAGTACGGCCATCCGCATCAAGAGATTCTTGAACGCCTTGCCAGTTTTGGTGTTTCTGTCCTTCGCACAGATCAAAACGGTGATGTGCGTCTACTCTCTGATGGTGAAGAACCATGGATTACGGCCTTCTCCGATTGACGCTTTTGCCTCTCCCTGTTATCGTATTTGAAATTCTCAATTCAACATCTTTCATATGGCCAACATTCAGCGCACACTTATTTTACTCAAGCCTGATACGCTTCAGCGTGATCTCGTAGGTGAAATTATCCACCGCTTTGAACGCAAAGGTCTTAAGATCGTCGGCATGAAGATGATCCAACTGCGTGATGCTGTGCTTGACGAGCACTATGCGCATATTTCGGATAAACCATTCTATGCTGATGTGAAACAGTTCATGATGTCCGCTCCAATTATTGCTCTTGTACTCGAGGGCGTTGAGGCCATAAACGCTGTGCGTCTCATTCTTGGACCGACGCGTGGCTTCGAGGCAGATGCCGGATCAATTCGCGGAGATCTTTCGATCGCAGTTGCGAGTAATCTCGTCCATGCCTCCGATTCTGTCGAGAATGCAGAGAAGGAGATTTACAGATTTTTTGAGACGGCGGAGTTGTTTGAGTACAGTAAAATTACTGACCAGTTTTTCTATGAGTAAGCGCAACATCGGGATTTTTCTTAAAAAAAGACGTTATCCACAGCCATAGGGGATAACCTTGCGGATAAGGTGCGTTAATCTTGCTTGACGTCACAACCATCCATGTTATGGTAAGAGTGCTTCTTGTCCGATCGGATGCGGTCTTCGATCAACGTCACAGTATTGTAGGTCTGGATTGCCTCGGTCGCGTACCTTGACAACGGACCATAACGTTTTTCTGGCCTTTGCAGAACGAAATAGTGGAGATTCTGGGAAGCCCCGCGAGATGTCGCGGTTTGGGTCTCTACCTCTCTCGTAACACAAAGGACAGGCACTGCAACACACATCTTGTCGAAAGACGGTCCGATTGGACGGGAGGCACCAAAAGCTACGTGGATCCTGATACTTCAACTGATCGAGTTGAGGTATGAGGACCACGTGGTTTTTTTTCGGATGGGGTCAGGTCGAGTATTGTGCAAATTCCCATCCTTGCCCGCAATGTCCAGTTTCGTTATCATATGTCCACATATGAAAAAGTTGCTTATTACTGGCGGAAATCCTTGTCGTGGTGAGGTGACGCTTGCGGGCGCGAAAAACGCGGCATCTAAAATGATGATTGCAAGTTTGCTTACTGATCAGCCGGTGACGCTCACTAATGTACCGCGACAACAGGAGACGCAGATTACAGAAGATATTTGTAAACTCGTGGGAGCACAGACGACGTGGGATGGGCACGAACTCACACTGTGCACGCCAACGATCACAAGTCATTCAGTGCTAGAGCAGAGTCGTAAAAATCGTATTTCGATTCTTGCGATCGGTCCGCTCCTGCATCGTGTTGGGGAAGCGATCGTGCCAAAGCTCGAAGGGGATAAGATCGGCCTGCGTCCAGTTAATTGGCACCTCGATGCGCTACAGAAGATGGGAGTTACGATTGAGGAAGCATCGGATCACATTCGCGCAACAGTTAGCGGTAAGCTACGCGGTGAGCTAATTGAGCTACCTTATCCATCGGTCGGCGCGACCGAGTCAATTATCCTTGCGGCAGTGCTCGCATCTGGCCGTACAGTGATTCGCAATGCGGCAGTCGAGCCGGAAATTATGGAGATCATCAAGATGTTGCAGACGATGGGTGCCGTCATCGGTGTTGGAGCTGGACGCGTGATTGAGATTTATGGCGTAGAAAAATTGCACGGGACAACGTTTCGCGTGATGAGTGATCCGCTTGAGGCCGTGAGTTATGCCTGCGTCGCGCTTGGGACTCATGGAGAAATTTTTGTGCGCGGTGCCGAGCATGATCACCTTATTACATTTTTGAACACGGTGCGTCGCATCGGTGGAGATTACGAAGTCAAAGAGGACGGCATTATTTTTCGCGCAAAAAATGGATTCAATGGGATCGAACTTGAGACGGATACTTTTCCCGGATTTCGCACGGATTGGCAACAGCCTTTTGTCGTATTGCTTACTCAAGCTAAAGGAACCTCCGTTGTGCATGAGACAGTTTATGAAGATCGTTTTGGTTACACGAAATCGCTCAACGAGATGGGTGCGGAGATTACGGTGTTCTCGAATTGTCTTGGCGAGCTTCCGTGTCGCTACAAAGGACAGAATCATCGCCACAGCGCGGTGATTAATGGTCCACGCAAACTCATAGGTCGTGAACTTGTTGTGCCGGACATCCGCGCCGGTTTGGCGTTGGTCGTCGCGGCATTGATCGCGGAGGGGACCTCGACGCTCACAGGTGTCGAACATCTCGATCGCGGCTATGAAGATCTCGAAGGTAAACTCCAATCGCTTGGAGCGGATGTGAAGGTGGTGGAGGGGTAATTATGAAACTCGTCTTTGCAACGCATAATGCCGGTAAGCTCAAAGAAATGCGCGACATGCTCGCGGAGCTCAAGATTGATGTCTTGAGTGCGGATGAGGTGGGCGTGACGGAGGATATTGTTGAGGACGGAGCGACGTTTGAGGAGAACGCGCTCAAGAAGGCGCGTTACGTTGCGGTCAAGTCTGGCGAGTGGGCCGTTGCGGATGATTCTGGGATCTGTATTGATGCGCTTGATGGAGCTCCGGGCGTGAACACCGCGCGTTGGGCCGGACCGAATGCTGGTGACGAGGGGCTCATTCGACACACGCTTGAGATGGTCCGTGACGTGCCAGAAGGGAAGCGCGGGGCGCATATGGTAAGTTGCGTGGCGATCGTCGCGCCCGATGGCCGCTCGTGGATGTTCGAGGGGCATGTGAACGGTTCGCTCGTGTTCTCTCCGCGCGGTACGCCGCGGCCCAAGCTCCCGTATGACCTCCTTTTCATTCCCGAAGGGCACGAGCGCACGTTTGCGGAAATGTCTGACGCGGAAAAAAATTCCATGAGCCATCGCGGCCGCGCGTTTGAACAGATGAAAACTTTTTTGCGCGAGCAATTGAATTTTGGAAAAAGCTAAAATAAAAGATCCTGAGCTTTCGCTCAGAATTTTTTATTTATTTCGTTGGATGTGTTTTGTGTTTTGTTTGGCTCGTTTTGATTTTTGTCGCTTTGCGTTTGTCGCGTGAGATGAGCCGACGCGGGATCGTGCCAGCTTTTTTAAGTAGGGAGGCGTTCTTTGTCATGGTGCGCAGACAGCGCGTGCAGAGTTTGTAGACCACGCCACCCAGGCGACGCGTCTGAAGATTTACGTTCTGACGTGTTTTCGTTTTGACGTTGGAGTGGCTGACGGTCTGCGCGTTTTGCGCGCCACGACCGCAGGTTTCGCAGAATTTGGACATAGAAGTTGAGTGGTCAAAGTGGGTAGAAGAGTCAGAGATCTCAAATGGAATACGGTGGGAGGTTAGCAGAGGTGACGCGTATTGGCAAGTCTAGTATCATGGTCCCATTATGTTTCTCTATCTATTACAGACAAGTCCGCTTATTGCGCTTGCATGGGTTGTTGCCATTTTGGTATCCCTCACCGTCCATGAATTTTCCCACGCCCTGGTCGGTCGTATGCGTGGCGACCATACGGCCGAGCGCGCAGGGCGCCTCACACTCAATCCTCTCGCACATCTTGACCTGTATGGGTTCATTCCTCTTCTACTGCTTGGATTCGGCTGGGCCAAGCCGGTGCCGTTCAATCCGTACAATCTCAAAAACCCAAAGTGGGATTCTGTCATTATCGCGCTCGCGGGGCCTCTTTCGAATTTTCTTTTAGCCATCGTTGCTGGCTTTATGCTTCGTGGCCTATTCGTGGCAGGAGTCGGCATGGAGTCCTTACTGCTTGTCATCTTTCTCGTCTTGCTTGTGATTTTGAACCTCTCGCTGATGCTGTTTAATGTGATTCCTGTGCACCCACTCGATGGCTCAAAACTCTTCTTTGCATTGTTTGACGCGCCTCGTTATGAAGAATTACGTCGTTTTGTAGCTGAACGTGGCCCACAGTTGCTCCTTATCCTTGTCGTGCTTTCTCTTCTGACAGACATTGACATTTTTTTCTTTATTACTTACCCAGCATACGTGTTATGTGATGCCCTGACAGGGGACAGCTGTATCGGTCTTCTATCCAGTTTCATTTAGTGATGGTATCAATGCACAACCTCTTGACGTTTTAGAGCTTGAAATGTTACCCTTCCGTCACTTTTATTATGCCAACGATCAATCAACTCATTCGAAAAGGCCGTAGCACCACTAAGCGAAAGTCCAAGTCGCCGGCGATGCAGTTTACGTTTGATTCCTTACACCGCAAGCGCACCGAGCTTGCGACTGGCGCGCCGTTCAAGCGCGGAGTGTGTGTGAAGGTGACGACGATGACTCCAAAAAAGCCAAACTCGGCGTTGCGTAAAATCGCCCGCGTGCGACTCTCAAACGGAATGGAAGTCACTGCTTACATCCCGGGTGAGGGACACAACTTGCAAGAGCACTCGATCGTGATGATTCGCGGTGGACGCGTCAAGGATTTACCTGGCGTGCGTTATCACATTGTGCGTGGTCGTTACGACGCGGCCGGTGTGGAAGCTCGACGTCGTAGTCGTTCGCTTTACGGGGCGAAGCGTCCAAAAGTTAAAAAGTAATTGATCTATGCGTGGTAAGAAAGCGCCAAAGCGAATGATACTTGGGGACATGAAACATGGCAGTACAGACGTTGCCAAGTTTATTAATTTTGTAATGAAAGACGGAAAAAAGTCTACGGCCGAACGCGTGGTCTATAATGCTTTCGCGCGGATTGAAGAGAAGGCCAAGAAGCCGGCGATAGAAGTGTTTGATGCGGCTATCAAGAACGTTGCCCCGACTCTCGAAGTGAAATCCAAACGCGTTGGTGGCGCGAACTATCAAGTTCCGATTCCGGTGCGCGCCGAGCGTCGCTTTTATCTCGCGTGTTTGTGGCTTTTGGATGCCACGCGCTCCAAGAAAGGGCGCCCAACTGAAGAGAAGCTTGCGGATGAATTGTTGGCCGCTGCCGAAGGTGTCGGCGACGCGATGAAGAAAAAGCAGGACGTTCAGCGCATGGCCGAGGCTAACCGCGCGTTTGCTCATTTCGCCCGTTAAATTTATGCCGAGAGAATATTCACTTGCCAACACCCGCAACATTGGGATTATCGCTCATATCGACGCGGGGAAAACCACGACGACGGAGCGTGTTTTGTTTTATACAGGAAAAAAACACAAGATTGGTGAGGTCCATGAAGGCGAGGCGACCATGGATTGGATGGAGCAGGAGCAGGAACGTGGGATTACGATCACGGCGGCCGCGACCACCTGTTTTTGGAAAGGGCATCGCATTAATATTATTGATACACCAGGTCATGTGGATTTTACTGTCGAAGTGGAACGCTCCTTGCGCGTGCTCGACGGAGGCGTGACCGTATTCGATGGCGTGGCTGGCGTGGAACCACAATCGGAAACGGTCTGGCATCAAGCTGATAAATACAATGTGCCGCGCGTTTGTTTTATCAACAAACTCGACCGCACAGGTGCGGATTTCTTTAAGGATCTCGACTCAATTCATGCGCGTCTTGCCAAGAATGCCTACCCGATCCAGTTGCCGATAGGAACGGAAGATAATTTTAAAGGGATTATTGATCTTCTAAAGCGCAAGGCTTATTTGTACAACGACGACTTGGGTAAGGACATTTCCGAAATTGAGATTCCGGAAGAGTACAAAGCAAAGGCAGAGGAATATCGCGCCAAGCTTGTCGAGGCGATTGTGGAGAATGATGAAGGACTGATGGGCCGTTATTTGAACGGCGAAGATATTCCAGTTGATGAGTTGAAAACCCTGCTCCGAAAAGCGGTTATTGGATTAAAAATTTTTCCAGTACTGTGTGGTTCCGCGCTCAAAAATAAAGGCGTGCAACAGATGCTTGACGCGGTGGTGGACTATCTTCCGTCTCCGCTCGACGTTCCGCCAGTCACAGGCATAGATCCAGAAGATGAGGCGATTATCTTGGAGCGCCATGCTTCTGACGACGAACCATTCACCGCGCTCGCTTTTAAGGTTGCAGCCGATCCGTTTGTTGGCAAGCTTGTTTTTTTCCGCGTTTATTCCGGTCAGCTCAAAGCTGGCTCCTATGTCTTGAACTCAACTACAGGAAAGCAGGAACGTATGGGTCGCATTGTGCGTTTGCACGCCAACTCGCGTGAAGATGTCAGCGAGGTTTTTTCTGGGGAGATCGCCGCCGCGGTGGGACTCAAAGACACGGTGACAGGCAACACAATCTGTTCGCCTGATCATCCGATTATTCTTGAAAATATTATCTTTCCAGAACCGGTCATCTCGATTGCGGTTGAGCCAAAGACGAAGGTTGACCAAGAAAAAATGGGCATGGCGCTGGCCAAACTCGCTGAAGAAGATCCGACGTTCCATGTGCATACTGATCCTGAAACGTTTCAGACAATTATTGCCGGAATGGGAGAGTTGCATTTGGAAATTATTGTTGATCGCATGAAGCGCGAGTATGGCGTTGAGGCGAACGTCGGCAAACCTCAAGTCTCATATCGTGAAGCGATTCGTGGCAATGCAGAAGCGGAAGGAAAATATATTCGTCAGACAGGTGGTCGCGGTCAGTATGGTCACTGTTGGTTGCGTGTTGAGCCACAAGAACGTGGCAAGGGTGTTGATTTTGAAGAAGAGATTAAAGGTGGAGCGATTCCAAAAGAGTTTATCAACCCAATCGAAAAAGGTGTGCGTGATGCCGCTGGTCGCGGTGTGCTTGCCGGCTATCCTGTTATGGATGTGAAGGTGACTGTTTTTGATGGAAGTTATCACGATGTGGACTCGTCCGAGGCGGCTTTTAAGATCGCTGGTTCTATGGCGTTCCAAGAGGCGTGCAGGAAGGCGGGTATCATGCTACTTGAGCCGACGATGAAAGTCGAAGTGGTGACGCCAGAGGAGTTTATGGGGACAGTGATTGGAGATTTGAACTCAAAACGCGCGCAGATTCAGGAAATGGGTGATCGAGGGAACATCAAGTTTGTGAAGGCGACCGTGCCACTTGCGGAGATGTTCGGTTACGCAACGAGCTTGCGTTCGATCACGCAGGGTCGCGCGAGCTACACGATGGAGTTCAGCCACTATCATGAAGTTCCGCGCAATGTCGCCGAAACGATCATCGAATCTCGTGCCGGCATCGTGAGACGGGTGACGTAGCGCATAGCCAGGACGCAAAAATCCAAGCGGAGCCACGGCTCCGTTTTTGGTATTCCGACTATTGACATTCGGGCGTAAATTTGGTTCGCTGGGGAGCAGGAGGCCACATGCCTTTGGATTTCGGTCCCGTAAACGGGCATATCATCGGAAAAGTCATGCGCGACACGACTCGTCGGGTCGTCGAGCAGATTCGTGCGAAGCTTTACGTTGAGGTCTTGTTCGAGGTGAAGGACATTAAAGACGAGGTGAAGGACACTAAAGACGACAAACGTACGGACTTCGTGACCGAGGTTGACCGCGCGGCCCAGGACACTTACCTACGGCAGTTGGGTGAGTGTTTCCCGGATTTCGGTATCGTTGCGGAAGAGTTTGGCTATCGCACGCCGTGTTATGTCAAAGATCATGAAATCTTTTTCACGATTGACGGCATCGACGGCACGCGGGCTTTTCTCGACCAGCGTAGCAAGGGAATCGGTACGGCGATCGCACTCGTCTACGACGGCGAGGTTATCGCTTCCTATACCGCCAACGTGCTTACCAACGAGCTGTATTACTATCGCCCCGAGTCCGACAACACCCACCGCCTCGGGGATTTCGGTCAACGCCGGCTTTTGCAGATTGATGCGCGTAAACGTCTGTTCAATCAAGACGTGTTGTTGCGCAACGGACCGACTCACTACTCGCCGCTCGTCCAACGGATGGCACGGGGGGGCAGGGAGGGTGGACTGTTCGAAGACGTGCAAATCGAGGGTGGCAGCATTGCCGTATTCATGATGCGTTTGTGGAACGGAGACGTGGGCGGTGTGGTCTTGCACGTGGGCAGCCAGAAGCCCTGGGACATCGTTCCGGTCATCGGACTATCGTGGCGTCTCGGATTCGTGTTCATGCGGATCGAATCGGAAGGCAACGCTCTTACAGAATTTGAACCCACTGTGTCCATGGAGACGGTGCTGTGGAATCACGAGACGCTCATCGTGCACAAGAGCCGTCTGGAAGAAATTTCCACGTGGCTTGTCGGTTAGACACAGCGACGCTATATACGCTTCCTTAACGCCCCGCGGGTTCTTCCGCGGGGTGTGTTCGTGTATACTCACTTTTATCATGTCTAAATCTCGACCTATTATTTTTGTCATCCTCGCTGTTTTTGCTTTTTTGATTGGGGCGCTTTTTGAAAATGTGAGTCTTGAGCAGGTTACAGGAACGTCTACGGAAGATGCTTTTAGTACACCGACATACTCAAGCGGAGAATACTCGCTTGAGTATTATGATCATGCGTATCAGCAGGCGGAAGAATGGGAAGTATTAGAGACAAAGAGCGCCGTAAGTCCGCATCATCTGTTCGTGAATTGGAAGATCGCCTCATTGTTTGATGCGATCGCAGACGAGGACGCGCGAACGGTTGTGCTCATAAGTCCGAATCATTTTTTTCGTGGCAAGGCATCGGCACAGATCTCATTTGGCACGTGGGACACGCCGTATGGAGAGCTGGAGTCAGATCGCGAGGTTGTGGAAAATCTCATCTCGCAAGCACCGTTCGTTCAAAACGAAGAGTCAACGTTTGAAGGCGAGCACGGCATCTTTAATTTAACTCCGTTTGTGAAGCGTTCGTTTCCTCATGCGAAACTTGTTGCGATCGTCGTGAAAGAAGAGATGTCGCTTGATGAGGCGCAAACGCTTGGGACAACGCTTGCACGGCTCATTCCTGACGCGGTCGTGATCGCGAGCGTTGATTTTTCACATTATCTTCCAGAGACCGTCGCTTTGTATCACGATGCAGTGACACAAAGAGCTCTCGCGACCGGAGCATGTGTCGGCGAATCGTGCGGTCTTGAGCTTGAGGTTGATTGTAATGCCTGTCTGAATGTTTTGTTTGATGTCAACAAAGCTCGTGGGACACAATCGTGGAACTTTTACGATCGTGACAGCTCGGTGTCGCTTTTGCCAAACACGCCGTGGCGCGAGAACACATCGCACATCTACGGCGCTTTTACAGATGGAGCTCCAGACACGACGCCATTCGCCGCTCTCCATTTCGTTGGTGATATTATGCTTGACCGAGGCGTGCGCAAACGGATTGATACTGCCGATGACGTTGGTTATCCGTGGAAGGAGATGTCTCGTTATCTGTCTGGCTCGCATCTTGTAATCGGAAATCTCGAAGGCACGGTCAACGAACAGCCAAGCACGTATACATACGACCCGCCGTTTCGTTTTGTTTTTGATCCTAGCTTTGTGAAGGAGATGGGGAAGTATATTGACGTTGTGAGTCTTGCGAACAACCACGTAAGCGATGTCGGCTCCGCTGGTGAGATTGAGACGCGCGACTGGCTCGACGAGCTCGGAATCCCGTGGTTTGGTTCGTACCGTTATCCATCACCGCGTTATGATTTTGAGATTCAAGGACTCGCGTTCACACTCATCGGCTACCACGCGTTTCAACCAGCAGAAGATGAGCTTGTGCAAGAAATCAAAGAGGCAAAAATAGAGGGACGTCTCGTTATCGTAATGCCACATTGGGGAACAGAATATCGCGAAGAGCCTGATTCTTCGCAAATTCGTCTCGCACAACTTATGGTTGACGCTGGAGCCGATCTTGTTGTCGGCGGTCATCCGCATGTGCCACAAGACCTTGAATACGTTGACGGCGTTCCAGTCGTTTATTCCCTCGGTAATTTTGTGTTTGATCAGAGTATGCCGGAAACATGGACGGCACAAACGATCGGTGCGATTTTTTCAGAAAGTAAGATTGAAATTTATTCTCTCCCAGTCTTTGCCAAAGACGGCCAGCCCACGCCTCTATGATTGATTTACAGCCGACGCCACCAATACAACCGATGCGACCGATTTTGTGGATGCTCACCGGTCTGGTCGTCGTGGTCGCATCGTTTTGGTTTGGCGTGCGCTGGAGCCAAAAGCAGATTATTGACCAGTTGCGCGACGAAGAGAACGCGGAAGAGGCTAGTGTCGAGGAAGCGACAGTGAACGAACAGCTCGACGAAGACGGTTCGTCGCTTTCGGTTTCCGATGACGCCCAGACGCTGGTGATTAACTGGTTCGATCCAGTCGAGGCCGAGATCGGTCAGATGAACTACACCATGAGTGAAGTGATTTTTGGGACAGATCCCGTATCCCCGCAATCTATTGATCGAGTTGTCTACGATCTCGGCACGGTCGTAGGCGGTCCATATAGCGGCTCTATTTTGCAGATGTACGTTGCCGGAAGAGATCTTGATAGCATGGGCGGATCGTACAGTTATTATTATGTGCTCATGCCACAGAGCGGTGTTGGAATAGACACGCCAATAATTTTTTTGGATAAATATGCCAGTCGCATAGAAGCGGCTTTCAGTGCTCCTTCAGCCCAAATATCAGCAACAGAACTTCTGGGAGAAGATCGTTTTTCTTTGTACAATAGTGTCGTTGTACTCGATAGAGGAGTGACAATTGATGAGCTCGAGGAGGTTGAATATGTGACAGATACATCTGGCAATCAGTTTACATTCCTTGGCGAGTGGAATCGTTTTGATTATCCGAATGATCTTAAGCTCTCTGCAGGGAGCAGTACGATGATCTCTGATGGCACACGTATTTCGGTTGCTGAAGGTGGGTCGTCGTTTACAGGATTGTTTTATCGCATCCGCGAAGACGGTCGCATCTTGTTGTACGATCTAAAGTCTGCTTTGCTCGTTGAGACAAGCGGAGTTCCTGTTATTACATGGGGCGATGGCACATCTAATTCAGCAACTTACTCGAGAGCAGCTATCGTGGGTTGTGGGTATACAGCACCAACAAATGTTATTGATCCTTCCGAGCTTGGTGTGGAGCTCGTGAAATCTGGAACGTATGCTGGAGGCGACGTGTATGAACCGAGCTCGTATGATGTCGAGTATTTCCAATGGTGGTTTGCTGGGTGGAAACTCTCGGATGAAACAAGAACGATGGAACAATTTGCGGCGATTCATCCATTTTTCTACGTTCAGGATTCATTTGGGCGATGGATTCAGTTTCAGCATGTTGAGGTTGTGTCCGGTGCTGAATGTGGAAAGCCGGTTATTTATTTGTACCCAGAACAGATGATGGATCTCGATCTCTCTCTCGCGTCTATCGGAGGATTCAGTTACACCGAGCCTGTCTACAACAATGGATGGAGAGTCACCGCCTCGCCTGATGGCACGCTCGTCAATCGCGACGATGGCCAAACTTATTCGTACTTGTTTTGGGAAGGACGCGGAGGGTTTTACAGCTCGCCGACGAAATTTTGGGTGGTGTCACAAAGCGAGGTGCCGAGTTTTTTGAGCTCAACTCTAGCTCGTCTCGGGCTCAACGAAAAAGAGGTGAAAGATTTCTTGGAATTCTGGGAGCCACGTATGCAAGCCGTGCCGTATTACAAAATCGGTTTTTATGGCACGAGTGTTATGGATAAAATTGCGCCACTCACTATTTCACAAACACCAGATACGATTATTCGTATTCTCATGGATTATGAAGAGCTCGACGTACCTGTGATGGCGAATCCGCCACGATTACCTCCGGTGCCTAAACGAGAAGGCTTCACTGTCATTGAATGGGGAGGCGTGATCCAATAGGTCTAATAAACGTGAGCACCCCGCCGGTTGTTACCAGCGGGGTGTCGGTTTATCGTTTAGTGAGCGGTCTTCGCCACACGGAAGCTGTGAATCGTCAGTGTGACGGCGATCGGCAGGATCATGAGATTGAAGGCGCGGGTCTTTGCATCCTCGAACGGCTCTTGGATGTCGAAGACCATCACGATCATCGCGTAGATCAACATGAGCTCCGCGCCGATGATCAGCGATTGCCTGATCCGCTTTTCTAGAGGAACGTTCTGCTTTTTCATCTGCGTGTCCCTTGGGTGGAGTAGAAATGTATCACAAATTAGCCATTTTGTCAAGCCACTGTCCACATCTTTTCCACTATTCACCCAGCCTCTCGCGAGAGGCTGGGTTGACGTCAAAGATACTTTCCAGCAAGATAGACGCACTATGAAGCCTCAATTTCAGCGCATTTTAGACCTAGTTAAGCGCACGGGAGATCGTATGATCGTGACTGACGCGGACGGTTCAAGTGCTTATGTCATCATGGGACTTGATCAGTATGAGTATTTACTTGACCATTCTGAAGCTAGGTTGAGCGATTTTTCAGATTCAGCCTACGACAAGGCTTCGGCTGGCATGGATTTCGATCAAAATCACCTTGTTGGTGATTTAACTCCTGACGATGGAGATGTTGGTGAAGAAGTTTTGACACAGGTAAATGGCGTTCAAGAGGACGAAATTCCGAAAGATCTCAAAAAGGCGGTTGAACACGACCTCGCTATTATTGAATCATGGGAAAAAACTCGATCCCAAGAAGAGGCTCAAAAAAGCAAAAAAAAGGTTGACACTGGGATTGATGAGGAGCGGTTCTACCTTGAGCCAGTCGAGTAACCTAAAGAACTTGCGTGTTTTGATGCCCTCTGTTATACTAGTGCCACTTAAAAATATTCGCATTTTTAGCTAAATTATTGTCGTCCTATGGCCGAAGCATTTCAGCGAACAAAACCGCACGTGAACGTCGGTACCATCGGTCACGTTGACCATGGAAAGACCACTCTCACTGCAGCTATCCTTGCCGTACTTAGTGCGGCTGGTATGAAGGCGCAACCGAAAGGTGTTGAGGATCTCGATAAGGCTCCAGAATCTAAATCCCGTGGTATTACGATCGCCACGGCGCATTGTGAATACGAGTCTGAAAAGCGCCATTACGCGCACGTTGATTGTCCGGGTCACGCCGACTATGTAAAGAACATGATCACCGGCGCCGCCCAGATGGATGGCGCTATTCTTGTGGTCTCTGCCGCTGACGGTCCAATGCCTCAAACCCGCGAGCACATCCTGCTTGCTCGTCAGGTCGGCGTGCCGTCGGTCGTCGTGTTTTTGAACAAAGTTGACATGGTTGACGATCCGGAACTCATTGATTTGGTTGAGGAAGAAATTCGTGATCTTCTAAAGAAGTACGAATACCCAGGTGACACCACCCCGATTATCCGTGGTTCGGCCCTTAAGGCGTTGAACAGTCCGAGCGATCCAGAGGCCGCGAAGCCTGTGCTCGAGCTCATCAAAACGCTTGATGAGTACATTCCAGAACCTGTGCGCGAGCTCGACAAACCATTCCTTATGCCTGTGGAGGATGTCTTCTCGATTGAAGGTCGTGGAACCGTTGTAACTGGTCGTATCGAACGCGGTATTGTGAAGGTCGGTGAGGAAGTCGAAATCGTCGGTTTGAAAGAGGAGAAGATGAAGACAACAGTTACCGGTATTGAAATGTTCAATAAGAGTCTTGACGAAGGACGCGCCGGTGATAATGCAGGTGTTCTTCTTCGCGGGACAAAGAAAGAGGAAGTCGAGCGCGGTATGGTGCTATGTAAACCGGGCACCGTGACTCCGCACACGGAATTTCAGGCCGAGGTCTATGTCCTAACAAAGGAGGAAGGTGGACGCCACAAGCCATTCTTCAAAGGCTACAAGCCACAGTTTTACATGCGTACGACCGATGTGACTGGTGAGATCACGTTGCCAGAAGGAACCGAGATGGTCATGCCTGGCGATACCATTAACCTAGTGGTGACACTCATACAACCTGTTGGTTTGGAAGAGTCCCAGCGTTTTGCTATCCGTGAAGGTGGGCATACTGTGGGCGCTGGTGTGGTAACGAAGATCGTCAAATAACCGATAAACCAGTAGAGGCGGATTTATATCCGCCTCTACAGGATAAAAATCTCGTCGTACATTTTATGGCAGGAACCGCAACACAGACACCAGAAGCGCCAGTTCAACGCATTCGTATCAAGATTCGTGCGTTCGATCATCGTATGATAGATCAGGCAACCGAAACAATCATCAAAACGGCCGAACGTTCTGGTGCAAGGGTGCTTGGTCCAATTCCGCTTCCGACCGAGAAGCGCAAGTATACCGTGAACGCGTCAACGTTCGTCCACAAGACGGCGCGCGAGCAGTATGAGATGCGTATTCACAAGCGACTCATAGACTTGGTAGAGCCTACGGAGCGCACTGTTGATTCGCTCATGAGCTTAAACCTGCCGTCGGGTGTTGACGTCGAAATCAAATTGTAAATATCGTAAACCTTATCCAGAGAACAAAGAAGAAAGATCCCCCTTCGCTAAAGCTACGGAGGAAAACCTTCTTGCGCTTCCGAGGATGAGATAGGAGACCGTTCAATGAAAATTTTACCGCGCCTTTCAACGGAAGCGCCTACCCGCAGGCAGGTTCGAAAAAGGCTGGAAGTTTTGTGCTCACCACCGTGGGCTCATAGCTTCTCGCTTTTTTGTATGAAAGCCCTACTTGGGAAAAAGATGCACATGACGCAATTCTTCAACGCTGACGGGACAGTAATTCCCGTTACCTTGGTTGAGGCTGGCCCATGCGTGGTCACTGATGTAAAAACGCAGGAGAGCGACGGATACGTCTCTATCCAGCTTGGGTTTGGTACTGATAAGCATGTCAAAAAGGCGCAGTCGGGCGCATGGAAGGAACTTGGTGCGTTTGAGCTCGTGCGTGAATTTCGGACAGAGCAGGAAGATGTGGCAAAGCGCGGTGACGTTTTTGATGTCACTGTTTTTGTTATCGGCGATCATGTGGATGTGACAGGAACATCGAAAGGTCTTGGTTTCCAGGGTGTCGTGAAGCGCCACGGCTTTCACGGTGGTCCAGCCTCGCACGGTCACAAGGACAACTTGCGCATGCCTGGATCAATCGGTGCCGGTGGGGTACAGCGCGTCTTTAAAGGGATGCGCATGGGTGGTCGTATGGGTTCTGATCGCGTGACCGTCAAGAATTTGGAAATTGTGCAGATTGATGCGACGAAGCATGTGCTAGCGATTAAGGGTGCGCTTCCTGGTGCTACAGGCTCGCTCGTGATGATTGAAGGGCGTGAAGGCAAATCTATTTGGGATAACTAGATATGGCAAAGGTAAAACTCTACAACTTGCAAGGAATTGTCGCCGGTGAGCTTACGCTTTCTGATGAGCTGTTCGGCGTGGCTCTGAAGCCGGCTGTGGTGCATGAGGCTTACATCGCACAGCTTGCCAATGCTCGTCAGTCGCTCGCACACACTAAGACGCGCGGTGATGTGAGCGGAGGTGGAAAGAAGCCGTGGAAGCAGAAGGGAACAGGACGCGCACGTCACGGTTCTACACGCTCACCAATTTGGGTTGGTGGAGGTGTGACCTTTGGCCCGCGCAGTGATCGCGATTTTACTATCAAAGTGAATCGCAAAGTTCGTCGAAGCGCTCTGCGTATGATCCTCTCTGATCGTCTCAAGAATGATTGTTTTATTGCTCTTGAGGAGTTTACCCTCCCAGAGGGAAAGACGCAGGTGCTCGTAAAGGCTTTGCAATCGTTGCCGGGTAGCGAACGCCCAACGCTTATTGTTGTAGATCCGAAGAATAACAAGGTCCGCCGTGCCGCTCGCAACCTCCATTGGGTGACAACGATTGCTCCGACGAGCCTTAACGTGCGCGATCTGTTACGTCATGAGTTTGTGATGGTGGCAAAAGCCGATATTGAAACAATGACAAAGACATACGGTATCTGATATGAACATCTTGAATCGTTTCAAATCGAAGAAAGAGCAGGAAGTTGAACAAAAGGGTTCGACGGTTGCGGATGTGTCGGTACAAGAGAAAAAGGAAGAAACGAAAAAAGTTGTACCAAAGAAGGAATCGAAGAAGATCAAGCTAGTGCGTGAGGCAACCACGAGCGTCATTCTACAGCCACTTGTCACGGAGAAGGCCGCGCGACTCTCTACACTCAACACTTATGTGTTTCGCATTAATCGTCGCGCGACGCGCGTGCAGGTCATGGAAGCATTTACTGATTTGTACGGAGTGCAACCGATACGCGTCAACATCATCAATCATCGCGCCGAGCCTGTGCGTTTTGGTCGGCTTACCGGCAAGCAGACAGCGTGGAAGAAAGCGATGGTGACACTCCCGAAAGGAAAAAAAGTTCAAATTTACGAAGGTATTTAATTTTGTATGCCAGTCAAGCTCTACAAAAAAAATACTGCAGGTCGTCGCATCTCGAGTGTGGATACATTTGAGGATATTACTTGTGTGAAGCCAGTGAAGGCGCTTGTGCGTATTAAGAAAAAATGGTCTGGTCGTTGCAACAGTGGAAAGATCACGGTGCGTCATCAAGGAGCCGGTGCGCGACGTTTTGTACGTCTTATTGATTGGAAGCAGGAGAAACGAGATATTCCGGCTATCGTGAAGACGATTGAGTATGATCCAAATCGTGGTGCGCGCATCGCGCTTGTGACGTATAAGGATGGTGAGAAGCGCTACGTGCTTGCGCCACATGGCATGAAGGTTGGTGATGTGGTTCTGACAAGCGCCAAAAAGGAAGGAGCGCCGATTAAAGTCGGGAATCGTATGCCACTTGAGTTTATTCCGATCAGTATGGGGATATTCAACATTGAGCTTGATCCTGGCAAGGGTGGGCAAATGGTGCGTGGAGCTGGTAATATAGCGACTCTTGTTGCGGTAGAGGGAGAGTTTGCCATGATTCGTCTTCCTTCTGGAGAAATTCGTCGGGTGCTCAAGGCGTGCATGGCCACGATTGGTCAGGTTTCAAACCCCGATTGGGGACTCATTCGTTGGGGCAAAGCTGGACGTATGCGTCATCGTGGTATACGTCCGAGTGTTCGTGGAAAGGCGATGAATCCTGTTGATCACCCGCACGGGGGTGGTGAGGCCAAGAACTCGATTGGTTTGAAGCATCCGAAGACCCCGACCGGTAAGCCAGCTCTTGGTGTGAAGACGCGCCGTCGGAAGGCGTCTGATGCTATGATCATCTCGCGTCGCGCCAAGAAGAAACGCTAAAGATTTCATTAACCTATGTCACGCAGTCTCAAAAAAGGTCCCTACATTGATGCAAAGCTCGCTGAAAAAGTCAGCAAGCTTAAGGTTGGCGATTCCAAAGTGATCAAGACATGGGCGCGCGCCAGCACTATCACCCCACAAATGGTTGGCTTTACGATCGGTGTGCATAATGGCAAGGTATTTGTGAATGTGCGTATTGTTGAGAACATGGTTGGCCACAAGCTCGGCGAGTTTTCTCCAACACGCAAATTTGTGAGGCACGGTGGCGCGGACAGGGGACCAGCTACGGCTTCTACCGGCGCAACACCGGCAAGCGCACCATCGGCATCGCCTACCGTCAAGAACAAGAAATAAGATATGGAAGTCATCGCAAAAACACGCTATCTACGAATGTCTCCGCAAAAAGTGCGGCTCGTGCTTGATGCTGTGCGCGGAAAGACGGTGGTTGAAGCGCGCGTTCAGTTGCGATTTTTACAGAAGGCCGCGTCCGAGCCAGTGCTCAAACTCATAAACTCGGCTGTTGCAAACGCGACCAACAATTTTGGTATTTCAGAAGACGGATTATGGGTGAAGAAGATTACCGCAGACGGTGGTCCAATTCTGTATCGCTATCGTCCGGCCGCGATGGGACGATCCACGCCGATTCGCAAGCGCACCACGCACATCACGGTCGTTCTGGAATGTGATACCAAAGAGGTGAAGGCCAAAAAAAACAAGAAATAGATGTATGGCTCATAAAGTAAATGCACGCGCATTCCGACTTGCGACAGTCCACGGCAGTGATGCCAAATGGTTTGGACGCAAAGACACCCTCAAGAAATTCCTTGAGGAAGATGTGAAATTGCGCGGGTTCCTTTTGAAAAAATTGAAGGAAGCTCAAGTTGATCACATTGATTTCGAACGCACCAATCAAAATGTGACGATTATTGTGCATTCAGCAAAACCAGGTGTGATTATTGGGCGCGCTGGCGTTGGTATTGAGGATCTCAAAAAACAACTCCTTGGCGAGTTCTATCGCGGTCGTCGCGTTACAATGAATATAAACGTGCAGGAAGTGAGCAGGCCTTCGTTGTCTGCGACGATTGTAGGACAGCAGATTGCCACCGACCTTGAAAAGCGTATGCCATTCCGTCGCGTTATGAAGATGGCGATTGAACGCGTGATGAAGGCTGGAGCGCAGGGTGTGCGGGTGAAGGTTGGTGGTCGCTTGAACGGCGCAGAAATCGCTCGTGATGAGACATTGAGTTCCGGAAAAATTCCACTACAGACTCTGCGTGCCGATATTGACTTTTCACGCACAACCGCCTATACAATCTTCGGCACGATTGGCGTGAAAGTGTGGATTTATCGCGGGGAGATTTTTGAAGAAAAGAAGAAAGAGCAGACAGACTAATATGTTGATGCCGAAAAAGGTCAAACACCGCAAACCACACAAGGGACGCGCAAGTGGCCAACGCCTCGCTTCCCAGAAGGTTGTCGTTGCCTTTGGAGAGTTTGGATTGAAAGCCATGACAGAGTCATGGGTGAGCTCTCGACAGATTGAGGCCGCGCGTCGCGCCATGACGCGCTCAATCAAACGCGGTGGCAAAATCTGGATTCGCATTTTTCCTGATCATGCTGTGACGGCCAAAGGATCAGAGATGCCGATGGGTAAAGGAAAAGGTGCCGTTGATCACTACGTGGCAATTGTTCGAGCAGGCACGATCATGTTTGAGATGTCAGGCATTGACGCGCCAGCCGCCAAGGAAGCTCTGCGTTTGGCTTCTCACAAGCTCCCGATGAAAACGCGATTTGTGGAACGTGTCTAAATATATGCACTACGAAGAACTCACAAAACTCACTATACAGGATGTGCAAAAACGGCTGAATGAAGCGCGAGCGCGTTTACAGGAGCTTCGTTTTAAGCTCGGCGCCAATCAAGTGAAGAATGTACGCGAGGTGCGCATATTGCGTAAAACTATTGCCCGCGCACAGACCATCTTACATGTGAAAGGCGTAGCAAAATAATATGACAGAGCAAAAGAATGGACATCGCCGTCTGACCGGAGTCGTCGTCAGCAATAAAATGCAAAAGACGATTGTGGTTCGAGTTGATCGCACTGTGACGCATCCGAAATATGGGAAGCGCTACCGTGTGAGTAGCCGTTTTAAGTCACACGACCAGAATGGCACTGCCAAGATGGGGCAGAAGGTGACGATTGAGGAGTGTCGTCCACTCTCGAAGGAGAAGCGCTGGCGATTGGTTGAGGACAAAACTTCTTAAATATGTTGCAACATCGTTCTATGATTGCCGTAGCAGATAATAGCGGGGCCAAAAAGCTCCAAGTTATTCGCGTACATGGCGGATACAAAAAACGTTACGCACATATTGGCGATATTGTAACGGCTGTCATTAAGGAGGCACAGCCAAACAGCGGTGTGAAGAAGAGTGACATTGTGAAAGTCATTATTGTGCGCACGCGTAAGGAAACGCGTCGTACTGATGGTTCCTACATCCGTTTCGATGAGAACGCTGGCGTGATTGTGGATCTTAAATCGAAGGATCCGAAAGGCACTCGCATTTTTGGACCCATTCCACGTGAACTGCGCGATTTGGGGTTCACTAAAATTATTTCCCTCGCTCCAGAGGTGCTCTAATATGAAGATCAAGACAGGTGACAAGGTGCGCGTGATCGCCGGAAAAGACGCCGGCAAGGAAGGAAAGGTCATTCAGACTTTTCCGATCCTTCAGCGTGTCATCGTGGATGGTGTGAATATGACTGTGAAGCACATCCGCGCTCGCGGTAAACAGAAAGGACAGCGCGTGGAGTACAACGCACCGGTTCATCTATCCAATGTTCAACTCATCGGCTCTGCTGGAAAGGTGGGACGTGTTGGAAAAAAGTTTTTAGAGAAAGATGGCAAGCGTGTAAAAGTACGTGTTTTACGCCACGGAAAGACTAGCGAAGATCTCGCATAATATGAAATGGACGGCTGAATGTTACCGTACAACGATTGTGCCAAAGCTTAAAGAGCAGTTTGGCTTTAAAAATGTGCACCAAGTCCCTCGCATCGAAAAGGTAACGGTGAACGTTGGTTTGAGTAAGGCGCTTAAAGACGCGCGGTACATGGATATTATTGAGTCTACGCTGGCGCGTATTACTGGGCAAAAACCTATAAAGACTTTATCACGAAAATCTATTGCGAATTTCAAGATTCGTGAGGATTTACCTGTTGGGATGAAGGTGACATTGCGTGGAAAACATATGTGGGATTTCCTCGATAAGTTACTGAACGTCTCATTTGCACGCGTGCGTGACTTTCGTGGTGTTTCCGAGTCTTGCGTTGACACGCTCGGAAATTTCTCCTATGGTTTCGTGGAACAGACACCTTTTCCGGAGATTACACCAGACGAAGCGGATCTTTTGCACGGACTCCAAGTGAATGTGACAACGACTTCAATGACGTACCAACACGGACTTGCTCTCTTTAAACTACTCGGCGTTCCTTTTTCGGCCAGAGGTGTTCGTCCAGCCAAGTCGGTCGGGCGTGGATCCGCCTTTACCGTAAAGAAACACACCAAATAATGTATGGCCACAGAAGGACAAAAAGCAAAATCTGCTCGCAAACCAAAGTACTCGACTCGTCTTGTTCGACGTTGTTGGCGCTGTGGTCGTAAGCGCGGATTTATGCGCGACTTCAACCTCTGTCGTATTTGTTTCCGAGAATTGGCGCATCTTGGGGCGATTCCAGGCCTTACGAAATCAAGTTGGTAGTTCGACAAGCTCACTATGATTACAGATCCAATTTCAGACATGCTGACACGTATCCGTAACGCAGCTCTCGTCAAGAAGGCCGAGGTGATTTTGCCGTCTTCAAAAATTAAGTTTTCTATCGCAAAAATTCTAGAGAAAGAAGGCTACTTGGCAAATGTACGACAGACAGATAAAGGACCGCAACGGACGATGACTTTGCAGTTGAAGTACGAGAATGGACAGTCCGTTGTCCATAAGATTCGTCGCGTTAGCACGCCAGGCCGTCGGGTGTATTCAGCAGCGTCAGAATTACCACGTGTTCTTTCTGGTTTTGGTATCGCGGTAATTTCTACGCCGAATGGGCTTATGACGAACCGTGAAGCACGCAAGCGCAAGTTGGGTGGAGAAGTTATTTGCGAAGTTTACTAATATGTCACGCATTGGAAAAAAACCGATTGTCATTCCTTCTGGGGTAGACATCACAATAACTGGCTCTACTGTGACAGTGAAGGGCGCCAAAGGCACGATCACCTACGAAGTGAATTCTCGCGCTAGCGTTGTGATTAGCGATGGGGAAAATGGCAAGGAACTCAAAATAAACGTCGCTAATACGTCGGACTCATTCGGGCGCTCCATCTGGGGCACGACGCGTGCTAATCTCGCCAACCTCATCAAAGGGGTAACCGAAGGATTCTCAAAGTCTCTTGAAGTGATTGGTGTAGGTTATAAAGTGAACGTTCAAGGACAGAAGATTGTTCTGGAGGTTGGTTTTTCACATGATGTTGATGTACCACTGCCGACGGGAATAACGGCGACTGTAGAAAAGAACATCCTTACGCTTTCCGGGATTGATAATGTGGCGCTTGGACAGTTTGCTTCTCGTATTCGTTTGGTTCGTAAACCAGAACCATACGGCGGAAAAGGAATTAAGTACACGACGGAGACGGTTCGTCGCAAAGCAGGGAAGACAGCCAAGACTGGCGAATAGAAATTTTATGAAAGATCGTATTGTTCAAAAACGAGAACGAGCCTTTCGTCGCGCGCAACGCGTGCGAGCGCGCGTGCACGGAACCGCCGAGCGTCCACGCTTAACGATTAAGCGCAGTTTGAAGCACATGAGCGCACAGCTCATTGATGATGTTGTTGGTCGTACGCTTGTTGCCGCTTCTGATCAGCAGGCCGTGCGTGAGAAAGGTAAGGGTCGCGTGATTACCGCAAGCGTTGTTGGGACACTGCTCGGAGAAAAGGCTGTGAAGGCCGGCATCATGCGTGCTGTTGTAGATCGTGGTGCTTACCGCTATCATGGGCGTGTGCAGGCTCTTATTGAAGCAGCGCAGAAGGCGGGTCTTTCCTACACGAATTAATATGATTGGTAACGCAACAAAATTAGTAGAGAAGAAAGGCCGTGGTGGAGAGCGTGGCGAGCGTCGCGGTGGAGGGCGCGGTGGTCGTCGCCGTCCGCAACAGGAACCACGCGAGTTTGATCAGCGTATTTTGGAGTTGTCACGCGTGACCCGTGTGACGGCTGGTGGAAAGCGCATGCGTTTCCGCGTCTGCTTGATTATTGGAGACCGTAATGGACGCGTAGGATATGGCGTCGCGAAAGGAGCGGACGTGCAGTTGTCTGTTGAGAAGGCATTTCGTCAGGCTAAAAAGCATCTCATGCGCATCCCATTAGTCAACGAGACAATCTCTTTCCCTGTTCTCGCGAAGTATGGAGCTTCTAAAGTGTTATTAAAGCCTGCGCCAAAAGGGACAGGAATTAAATCTGGTGGCGCTGTGCGCGTTGTGCTTGAACTCGCCGGTGTGCCAAATATTGTGAGCAAGAGTTTGGGGTCTAGCAACAAGATTAATAATGCCCGTGCTACGTTTGATGCGTTGGAAAAACTTCTTGCTACCGAGAGCACGCTCAAACGTCGCCTCGTGGTAAAGAAAGATGTTTCAGAATAATATGTCCATTGGTATTCACAATATTCGTCCAGCCAAAGGATCCAAGCGTGGTAAAAAGCGCGTTGGTCGTGGTTTGGGGTCAACAGGAAGCTACTCTGGTGCTGGTGCCAAAGGCCAAAAATCACGTTCAGGTGTTTCCGGTCTTAAGCGTCTTGGTGCAAAGCGTTTGATTTTGGGTACGCCAAAACTGCGTGGTTTCAAAAGTTTGAGACCAAGGGCCCATGTTGTGAACGTCGGGGTTCTCGATAAACATTTTGATGGTTCAGTGCCAGTGACTATGGTGACCATGCAAGAAAAAGGACTCATCGGTAAGGGTGCCAAGCGCGTGAAGATTCTCGGAGTCGGAGAAATCTCACACGCTTTGACGATTCAGGGTTGTCTCATTTCAGACTCGGCCAAAGAAAAGATCACCGCCAAAGGCGGTACGATCGTTTAATCACTCGTTATGAATTGGATTTTCCGCGTCTTTAGAATTAAGGAGTTGCGGACAAGCATCCTTATTGTCCTTGGGATGCTTGTTGTGTTTCGACTCGCGGCCCATATTCCAGTGCCTGGGGTGGACGCCTCCTCCATCAGCCAATTTCTTGCCTCCAACCAAATTTTGGGATTGTTGAACGTCTTTTCTGGCGGTACGCTTGAGAGTTTCTCGATTGTGGCACTTGGCGTTGGGCCGTATATTACCTCCTCGATTATCTTCCAACTGCTCGGTATGATCGTTCCACGCATGGAAGAGTTGCAAAAAGAGGAGCAGGGTCGTCGCAAGATTACGCAGTGGTCGCGTATAGCCACTGTACCGCTTGCACTCTTACAGGCGTATGGACTCATCATCCTGTTCTCACAACAGGGAGGCGGACTCGGGCTTGATCTGCGTGGGTTTGAGACGTTGCTTGCTGTTATCACGATGACTGCTGGAACAATTTTTCTCATGTGGCTTGGGGAACTCATCAGTGAGCGCAACATCGGCAACGGTATCTCAATTCTTATCTTTGCCGGCATCATCGCTGGATTGCCGACGTTCTTCCAGCAGACCTTTGCGACATTTGACCGCTCACAACTTTTCGACATCCTCTTGTTTATTATCTTGTTTGTGGTGACGATTCTCGCGGTGGTATTAATCAATGAAGGACAACGGAATATTCCTGTGCAGTACGCGCGTATGCAACAAGGAGCTCGATCACTCGGTGGTGTGAGTTCGCATATTCCATTGCGTGTAAACATGGGTGGAATGATCCCGATCATCTTCGCTATCTCGCTGGTGCTCTTCCCGCCGACAATGGCGCAGTTCTTTTTGCAGGCAAAGTCCGCTTGGATCGCTGGCGCCGCGCAGTGGGTCATTCAAATTTTCCAGAATCAACTCTTCTACGCGATTATTTACTTTTTGCTTGTTTTCGGCTTCACGTTTTTTTACGCTGGCGTCGTATTTCGTCCAGAGCAAATCGCAGAGAATATTCAGAAGCAAGGAGGATTTATTCCGGGTATTCGTCCCGGTCGCGCTACGGCTGAATATTTACAATGGGTTACGAATCGCATTCTTTTTGTCGGTGGCTTTTATCTTGCGACGATTGCGATCCTTCCAAACATTGCGCAGTATTTGACAGGTTCGCAACAGCTGATCGTCGGAGGCTCTTCTGTGATCATTGTCGTTTCGGTGGTGATTGATCTCATCAAACAAGTGGAGGCTCAAATTGCGATGCACGAGTATGAGTATCGGTGATGATAGAGTGTTATGTACAAAATTCTTCTATTTGGCCCGCAGGGTTCTGGCAAGGGGACGCAGGCGGTAAGGCTTTCTGCGTCTCTCATGGTTCCCGCTCTTTCCATGGGACAGCTTCTACGCGACGTCATTGCGAGGGGCGATGAGCTTGGGTTGAAATTTGCGTCAATTATGGATGCGGGAAATTTAGTTTCCGATCAGGATGCGATTTCTGTACTCAAGCTACGTTTGCAGGAGCAAGATGCCGTGAACGGCTACATCATTGATGGTTATCCGCGTAATCAATCACAGTACGAAGTCTACGTGAGTTTCGATAAGCCAACGCATGTGATCGTGCTTGATTTGTCTGATGAGGAAGCGTTACGACGGCTCACAGGTCGTCGCACATGCAAAAAATGTGGGGCGGTATTTCATATTGAGTTTCATCCGCCAAAAATGGAAGGCGTGTGTGACTTGTGTGGCGGTGAGCTTGGACAGCGCAATGATGAGACGTCAGAGGCCACGCGTCGTCGGTTGGAGATTTATCATAATGACACACTACCAGTGCTTGCAGAGTACGAAAAGCTAGGGATTGTTCATTATGTAGATGGAAGCAAGAGTATGGATCAAGTTGAGGAAGAAATAAAAAAATATGTCCTATCAAAAAACAGCTGACGAAATTGACAGGATGCGTCGTGGTGGGGAATTACTTTCTCGTTCGTTACAGGCGGCGATTGATCTAGTGAAAGAAGGGGTGACACTACGCGAGCTCGACGAGATTGCGACGCGCGTCATTCGTGAAGGCGGTGGCGAGCCGTCATTTCTTGGATACAAATCTCGTGCCTCCGACGAGTCATTTCCGTGCACGATGTGCGTCTCGATTAATGACGAGGTTGTACATGGACTTGGCAATCGTGATGTAAAACTCAAAAATGGTGATTTGGTGGGTTTTGACATTGGTTGTTGGTATGATGGGTTATGCACTGATATGGCTGTGACTGTGCCGGTCGGTGGGTTTGATCAGTTGCCCAAAGAGCAGAAGCAACTTTTGCGGACGACGCGTGAGAGCATGATGGCTGGTGTTGAGGCCGCTCGTGTTGGCGGGACTGTGCGTGAGATTTCTACAGCGATTCAAGGAAATGTGAAACCGCACGGATTTGGCATCGTGCGTGCGCTTGTTGGTCACGGTGTTGGACATAAGGTGCACGAAGATCCACGTGTGCCAAATTATGTTGCGACTGATTTGGCGGATATGGAACTTCCGGATGGGATTTGTTTGGCGATTGAGCCGATGCTTACGCTTGGTGATTGGCAGGTGAAGACGGTGGATGATGGATGGACTGTTGTGACGCTTGACGGATCACTGGCCGCGCATTTTGAGCTCACTATTGCGGTGACAAAAGACGGTGTGGAAATATTGACCCCTCCACCACGCGTGGGATTTTAATATGCGTTACCTCGGGATTGATTACGGCGATAAAAAGATCGGTCTTGCGCTTGGTGATGATGAGGTGAAAGTCGCGGTGCCACTGGATGTCGTTCGGCACGAAGGCGAACGTACAGCTATTCTGCTTGCAGAGCTTGTGAAGCGCGAGCGAGTTGATGCGGTTGTGGTTGGTGTGCCACTTTCGGCTGGTGAAGCTCCTCCATCAGAGCAAGAAAAAAAAACGTTGGCGTTTATTGATGCATTGCGTTTGTTGATTTCGGTGCCAGTTTACGAAGAAGATGAACGCTACACATCCTCCGAAAGCTCAAGAATCAAACGTGAACATGGGAGCAATGTATCCGAGGATGCGCTTGCGGCTACTATGATTCTGCAGGCTTTTTTTGATCGGTAGTATGTCCTCCACCTTTCGCACTCATGCCATCGTCCTCGGTTCAAGAGATCATCTCGAGGCTGATCGTTATTATTCAGTGCTTACAGACGAGCATGGCAAGCTTGAACTCCGAGCGCGCGGCTCTCGTAAAATATCCTCAAAACTCTCTTCGCACCTTGAGCCATTCGCCTTGTGTGATCTAATGGTCGTGCGAGGACGTTTTGGCGATATCGTGGCTGGAGTGGAGCGACTTGAGCTCTATCCGATTATTAGAGTTGACGCGCAAAAACTTGAGCTTGCTATGCAGAGTTTTCATTTAGTAGAGGTCGGCACGCGCGACCGTCAACCAGATGAACACTTATTTTATTTTTTGCGTATGTGGTTGAAATTTTTGAACGATGCGCCGTCATTCACCGAGGAGCGTTCACGGTTTTTACTCTCCGCTTTCACACTGCGCCTGCTTGGGTATTTAGGTTATCGTCCAGAGCTTGCAATGTGTGTGAAGTGTCAAGTGCCAGTGCGCCATGAGGCATTTCGTTGGCACGGCCTGCGTGGCGGTGTCGTCTGCTTGAGCTGTGTGGAGCGCGAGCCGGAACAGTGGTTCACATCACGCCCGTTTTGTGATGAGACACTTAAACTGATGCGCTTGTCACTCGGGTTTCCATTATTACGATTGCTCGACGTGCGTCTCCCGGGTTCGCTTCTTCACGAATTTCACGACGCCGTAGACTCTCTGCTAATCGCGCATTTTCCAGTGATTCCGTTGATGATTTTAAATAATTCAGCTAGCCATTTGTCAATAGATTCGCTACAATAGTAGGCGTTATGGATAGGATGACGATTGATCAAATTGGAGCTAAAGTTGGCCAAGAAGTGACTCTAAAAGGTTGGGCGTATAATTTTCGTTCTAGTGGAAAGATATTCTTTCTGCAATTACGCGACGGTTCGGGTCGCGTGCAGGTAGTTTACTCGGCCGCTGAACTGCCCGCCGACCAGTGGGAGTCTTTGCAAATGCTTCGTATTGAATCTTCAGTCACCGTCCGTGGTGTTGTGAAAGCCGAGCCTCGATCTCCATCCGGCTTTGAAGTACAAGGTACGAGTTTTGAAATTGTTCAGCTCGCGCCAGATGATTATCCGATTGGAAAAAAAGAGCACGGTCCAGATTTTCTGCTCGACAACCGCCACCTCTGGTTGCGTAACGAAAAACAGTGGGCGATTCAGCGCGTCAGAGATCGCATCGTGACTTCAACGGCAGAATATTTTCACGAGAATGGATTTGTGCGATTTGATACGCCGATTTTGACGCCGACAGCATGTGAGGGTACTACGGAGCTTTTTGAGATTGATTATTTTGATGAGGCAAAAGCCTATCTTGCGCAATCCGGTCAGCTTTATCTTGAGGCTGGTATCATGAGTCTTGGTCGCGCGTATGATTTTGGTCCGGTTTTTCGTGCAGAGAAATCAAAGACGCGTCGCCACCTCACTGAATTTTGGATGATGGACGCTGAAGCGGCATTTGTGGATTATAAAGAAAATATGCAGATTCAGGAGGAGCTTATCTGTCGCATTGTCGCAGATGTTTTGGTACATTGCGAGCTCGAATTGAAAGTTCTTGAGCGTGACATAGAGCCTCTTAAAAAAATTAAAGCGCCGTTTGTTCACCTCACCCACGCGGAAGCAGTGTCAAAACTGCGCGAGCTCGGCAGTGACATTGGTGCGATGGATGATCTTGGAGGTGATGACGAGACCGTGCTCACCAGGCTTTATGAGCAACCGATTTTCGTGGAGCAATATCCCGCGGTCGTCAAAGCGTTTTACATGAAACCAAATCCATCTGATCCAACGCGCGTGCTTAACAACGATTTACTTGCACCAGAAGGGTATGGAGAGATTATTGGTGGTAGTCAACGCGAGGATGATTACGATAAACTGCTGGCAAAAATTCGTGCGCATAATCTGCCAGAGAAGGCCTTCGCATGGTATCTTGATTTGCGCAAGTATGGTTCTGTTCCACATTCTGGATTTGGTTATGGGCTTGAGCGTGTCACAGGATGGATTTGTGGGTTACAGCACATTCGCGAAACGATTCCGTTTCCAAGACTCATAAATCGTCTGACGCCGTAGTATGAAAAAAACATTTTTTCAATGGACGGTTCTTATCCTGATTGGCGTAGGGATTTGGTGGTTCACAAAATAAATTATGCAACGAACTTGGATTATCGAGACAAAGGATAAGATCGGGGAGACCGTCAAACTCAACGGCTGGGCGCATGGCATTCGGCGCATGGGCGATAAGCTCGTCTTTATTGATTTACGCGACGCAAGTGGCATCGCCCAAGTTGTTTGTTACAAACCAGACTTGAGTATCGAGGCGATGGCGGTGATTGATGAGCTTGGCGCGGAGTATGTGCTTGAAGTTGAAGGCGTCATACAAAAGCGCGGTGAGAAGCAAGTGAACACGGAGATGCCTACAGGCATGATTGAGATTGCCTTGAAAGCAATTATGGTTTTAAATCGTTGCAAGACGACGCCGTTTGAGATTGATAAGGATACGATGCCGGTGAACGAAGAGCTTCGTTTGAAATATCGTTATCTTGATTTGCGAAGCGAGCGTTTGCAAAAAAATATTCGTTTGCGCAATGAATATGTCCAAGCCTGTCGTCAATATTTGCTTCAAAACCGTTTTGTGGAGATCGAGACTCCTTATCTTACGAAGGCGACGCCAGAGGGTTCGCGTGATTTTATTGTGCCTTCGCGCCTTCAGCCGGGAAAGTTTTTTGCTTTGCCTCAAAGTCCACAACAATACAAACAGTTATTAATGACAGCTGGATTTGAGCGTTATTTTCAAACCGCACGTTGTTTTCGCGACGAAGATCCTCGTGCTGATCGTGGGTTTGAACACACGCAGATTGATATTGAGTTGAGTTTTGTAGAGCGCGAAGAAGTTATGCAGGTGATCGAAGCGATGATAATCAAGTCCATCGAGTCGCTTGGTTTCACCATTAAAGAAAAGCCGTTTCCGCGGCTGACGTATCAAGAGTCCATGGCTAAATACGGAGCAGATAAATTTGATCTGCGTTCAGAAGAGGACAAAAAAAATGGCGTTCTCGCCTACGCATGGGTCGTTGATTTCCCGTTCTTTGAGAAGAACGACGAAGGACAGTGGACGTTTACGCATAATCCATTTTCGCAACCAAAACCTGAGTTCGTTGAGGATCATCTGGCTGGACGAAACATCAAGAATATTTTAACGAGTCAATATGACTTGGTTTGCAATGGCTACGAAACAGGCGGAGGGAGTATTCGTGCTAATGATCCAAACGTCCTTCGGGCGACTTATAAAACAATGGGTTATTCTGATCAAGAAATTGAACAATCGGTCGGTCATATGATTGAAGCTTTTAGCTATGGCACCCCGCCACATGGAGGCATTGGGCTTGGGGTTGAACGCATGATCATGATTTTGACGGGTGAGAATTATCTGCGCGAAGTGCAGGCCTTTCCAATGACCGGATCGGCTCACACTTCGGTCATGGACGCCCCGTCAGAAATGCCAGATCGAGTACTCAAAGAAGCGCATATCAAAGTCGAGTAGCTATGTCATTTGAGGCAAAACTCGATGCTTTTTCTGGACCACTTCAAATTCTTCTTGAGCTTATTGAAAACAAAGAGCTTGAGATTACGAATGTTTCGCTTGCCAAAGTGACAGATGATTATCTCGTGTATCTAGAAAAGCAAGATGTCCCGTCTGAAGAGCTTGCGGATTTTTTGACGATCGCCGCGCGACTGATTCTCATCAAGTCTCACGCACTGCTTCCGGAAATCAAACTTGAGGAAGACGCTGATGCACTTGCCTCGCAGTTAAAACTCTACAAGGAGTTTGTGACTGCGGCGGAACATCTCGAACGGATTTACGGTGAAGGACGCATTAGTTTTGCGCGAGGTCGTACACCAGCAGTGACTGAAGAGATCATCTTTGCACCGCCGAGTAATGTTTCGATCCAATCGTTGCAGATTGCATTTTTGTATCTTATGAAGCGCCTTGAACCGTTCTTTGCTCTACGTCAGGTTTCGATGCAAAAAGTTGTGAGCGTGCAAGAGCGCATCAAACATATTCATGAGGCACTCAAAGCTCGTGCGATGATGACGTTTCGCGACATTACGGCTGGCGCGCAGAGTAAGCTTGACGTTGTTGTGAGTTTTCTCGCTCTGCTGGAGCTCACAAAACAACGACTCGTGAAGGTCGTGCAGGGTGTGGCGTTTGGAGAGATTGAATTGAAGCGAGTGGATTAGTATGAATGAAAAAATTATTGCAATTTTATTTTCCTCTGGAAAAGCAGTGAGCGTGAAAATGCTCGCAAAGCTGTTAGAGGCGTCAGCTAGTGATATTCCAGCAGTGCTTGATCGCCTTGTGAAGGAGTACAACACAAAGAGTTCAGCGCTCTACGTCCTCGTGCATGATGGGTCGGTACAGCTCGTGAGCAATCCTGCGTATGCCGAGCTTGTGTCACAAGTGAGCAAGGAAGAGGTGAGTGGTGAGCTCACGCGCCCACAGCTAGAAACGCTTGCAATAATTTGCTATCGCGCTCCAGTAACAAAACCAGAAATTGAACAGATTCGCGGAGTGAATTGCTCGCTTATAATTCGCAACTTACTAATGCGTGGCCTGATTGAAGAGCGTGATGACATGGCCAAACTCCAGCCTGTTTACACGGCTTCTATTGATTTCCTGCGTCATCTGGGAATCGGTGCCATCACAAAACTGCCTGACTACACACATTTTCATGCGGATGAGAGGATCGGTAAGTTGCTGACAGAGGCATCTGTGCCAGAAGTATGATCGCTCGTTTGCTCGCGCAACTTATTCTCACAACAACACTCCTTACAGCTCTGCCGTATGATGGAGCTTTGCTTGAGGCGACAGCTGGATTGCCTGTTGCTGGTGAGCGCAATGCGTCAATGGTTGCTTTACAGCTTGTGAGTTCTGGTTATGGATTTCCGAGGGTGAGCCTTGATGGCCCAACGAAGATTGATTCATTGAGTCTTGGGATTGTGACCTCGGCGCAGAGCGTGTTGGTGATGGATGTCGAAAGTGGAGCGATTTTGTATGAGAAAAATCCTACAGCCGATCGCGCGATTGGGAGCATCACCAAGCTCATGACAGCGCTTGTGTTTTTGGAGCGTTCTCCGGATCTCACGGCTCAAGTAGTCATAGAGGACATAGACGTGCGTGATGGCGGGCGTCTCTATCTGGCGGTCAATGATCCTGTGGCTCTTGGAGATCTACTTAAAGCGAGTCTCATAGGTTCTGACAATTCAGCGACGATTGCGTTGGTACGATTTTCTGGGCTTGATGAGAGTTCATTTGTTGATGCGATGAACAGGAAGGCTGATGAGCTCGGTATGACGAATACGATATTTACGGAACCAACAGGGTTGTCCAGTCAGAATCGTTCAACATCGTATGATCTAACAAAACTCGTTGCGGCCGTTGAACGTCAATCAGAGATTCAGGTGCTCACGACTACATCTGTTGCGACAGTGACGCAAAAAAGCGGTCGCACAGTGACGATTGATTCGACTGACGATCTACTTAGAAGTTTTATAAATCAAACACCGTTTGGAATGCTTGCTGGCAAGACCGGATATTTGCCAGAGGCGGGATATGGAATTGCATTGGCGGTTGAAAAGGAGGGAGAGGGAAGAGTGTATGTGGTCCTGCTGGGTTCGGATTCAATAACCTCGCGTATTCAGGAGGTGAAGGGGTTGGTTGATTGGACGTATCGCGTTTGGGATTGGAATTAGAAACTCTTTGACTTTTCCTTTCTGGTGCAGTATTCTTGAATTAGTCCGAACGCATTTTTCCGAAAAAATCCCCCCGCGAAAATTCGGAAAGGCGGCGCCTGCCCGCCGAAGCCTCGGCGCAGGCGGGGAGCCGCACCGCTGACAACCTGCCCGAATGAATTCGTTCAGGCGGGTTTCAAGTTTTTCTTTGGCGGCATTCAATTATGAAATCAACTCGGGATTCATCTTCAAAAATTCGGATTCTGTATTTATACCAATACCCATTTTTGATTTCTCTTTATCATCACCGCCAGTGTAAAGAGTTATGTGAGCTGGAGGAGCTTCGAGGTTTGTTCCAAGAATAGCATTTAACTTATCATAAAATATTTTCATGTCAGGTAAATCCACCATCTGTATATACGACTCTCTTCGCTCTCTTAACTCCGCACCTTTATTTTTAGGGTCGGGAGATACATATTCTTTTGATATGTGGTATCTCTTCGGATCAAAAGTAAAATTCCAATCCGTACTATCCACGAGAGATTTTATTTGCACGAGTGCATTTTGTCTTTCCGGCTCGGGCAATGCTTTTAGAGCTTTCTTTACTTCTCCACCGTTCTTAAATCCCAAAACCGTAATATGGAACTCACCCTTTTGTTCAAACCCTTTCTTCTCCGCTAATTCTTTTATAGCATCTAAATCAACTGTGCTTTTATCAAGGTCGAGAAGCAGGGTGTTTTTACCCTCGTCAAAAGATTTGCCTTCTGGAGAAAGGAAACTTTTTTCTTGCTCTCCCGATTTTGGAGTTTCCTCTTGCTGAGGCACTGGATTGTTGAACGGATTTTCTATACTCATATTTTTTTATTGGTTAATTATTAAAAAGAATTTTATGATTCGGATTAAAAAATTTTCTTCCCCCAAAATGCGAAATCGGGAATTCGTTTTTACCCCCAAAATTGAATACAAATTAGTTGTTGAGTGAAGCGAGGCGAACCAAAACTCTTTGACTTTTCCTACGTGGTGCCGCGGGAGGGAATCGAACCCTCAATCCCTTGCGGGCAGAGGATTTTGAGTCCTCCGCGTATACCGTTCCGCCACCGCGGCTGGCCTATCACCCGAAGCTCGAAGAGCGAAGGGTGGTAGCGGGGGTGGGGATTGAACCCACGACCTTGGGCTTATGAGTCCCACGCTCTAGCCAACTGAGCTACCCCGCCATGTCACTCGCGAATGGCGGGCTACGTCACTCGCTAATGTGTCGAAAGAATAACAGGTTGACAAGGGCTCTGTCAAAGACTATTCTACTCCAGCGGGGTAGAGCAGCCAGGCAGCTCATCGGGCTCGACCAGGATTAACTCCTTCCGTACCTTATGGACACCAAGACCAAAGGGGACATTGCCGAGTAGGCCGTTACCCTCTGTGCATTAAAGCACGGTTGGGGCGTTCTCAAACCAATCGGTGATAGACTACCTTACGACATGGTTTTCGATGTGCAGGGTGCTCTTGTACGGATCCAAGTCAAGAGTGCGTGGTTAGATCAAGCGTCTGTAAATTATGTGATCGACAACCGACGTACGCGCACAAACCGACGGGTCATGAGACGAGCACCTTATCAGTCGAAAGAGTTCGACTTTGCCATCGCTTATCTCCCAGAGAAAGACATATGTTATGTTTTTCCAACGGAGGTATTCATAGGGTACGGAAGTGAGATTCACATGGTGGAAACTGACAAACGTCAACGGAAACCGAAATCTGCCGCTTACCGTGACGCTTGGGAGTTAATTCATAAATGGGCCGTGTAGCGTGTAAGCGTTACAAGAGAACCTATCAAATTCGGGGAAGCCTTTGCAGATGGTAATCCCGAGCTAAGCGGAGGCCAACAGTAGCTTCTGAAAGTGTAGAGACTTAATGGTAGGGTTCCAACTTCTGTTGGAACAAGAGAAAGTCCAGACCAACAAATTCTGCTTCGGCAGAAGTAGCGAAAGCTATAGTGGTAAGCATAACCCGAAGGTCGTCGGTTCAAATCCGACCCCCGCAACCAAATATTCGTCTGACTTCTACGTCAGGCGGATATTTGTTATACTTGAGACCTCTGCAAAACTGCGTCTTTTCGTTTCACAGGCACCCATCGACCTCACTCAACGTAGATATCCCTACGTCTCGTGAGGCTCGATAGCCCGTTCAACGAAAATCCATCAGCTTTTCAAAGGTCTCACTTGTTTCGTTGTAATCAGATAGCATGGCCCACATCATTTCGGTCGTCAATCAGAAAGGAGGCGTTGGGAAGACCACGACCACAGTGAACTTGGCCGCCTATTTGGCTCACCTTGGTAAATTTGTCCTCGTTGTTGATCTTGATCCTCAAGCGAACGCGACCTCCGCGTTTGGTCTCAACTACAACGAACTGCAAGCGAATGTCTACGAAGCGCTGATTGGTCGAGCGCGAGCTAAAGAACTCATTCAAGCGACCGAACATGAGGGCTTGAAGCTCCTGCCGGCCGCGCCGTCGCTTGCAGGAGCCACCGTTGAGCTCGTTAATGAAATGGCGCGCGAGCATCGTTTGCACAAGACTCTGCTTGAAGTGCGTAACGATTTTGATTACATCTTGATTGATAATCCTCCGTCGCTTGGTTTGCTCACCATCAACGGTTTGGTGGCCGCGGACAGTGTGCTCATTCCTGTACAAGCAGAGTATTTCGCCCTCGAAGGACTTGGACAACTGCTCAATACTGTGAATCTCGTTAAGCAGTCGCTCAAACCAGAACTCAACGTAATGGGCGCTGTAATCACAATGTTTGATCCACGCACGAGACTATCGCAAGAAGTGTTTGCCGAGTTGTACAAATTTTTTCCCAACACGATTTTCCGCTCTGTGATTCCACGCAGTATTCGTTTGGCCGAAGCGCCAAGTTTTGGCAAATCTATTTTGAGTTACGATCCAAGCTCGAAGGCCGCCCATGCATATGAACGGCTTGCGCGAGAACTTCTTTATCGCGAAAATGTTTTATGAATAAACTCACTGGCCTTGGTCGTGGCCTCGGTTCTCTTATTCCGATGAATCAAACAGCGAGCGCGGTTCCGCAAGGATCTGTGCGTATGGCACCGCTTTCTTCGATTACTGTAAACCCGCGCCAACCGCGTCGGCATTTTTCACCATCCGAGCTTGAAGACTTAATGGCTTCAATCAAGGAGCACGGCCTTTTGCAACCGCTTGTTGTGCAGGAGACGACGCGTGGACAGTTTGAGCTCATCGCCGGTGAGCGTCGTTTTCGCGCCGTAAAGATGCTTGGCTTGCATGAGGTGGCGGTGGTCGTGCGTCTTGCTAATGATCAGGAAAAACTCGAACTTGCCTTGATTGAAAACATTCAGCGTCAAGATCTAAACGCGCTCGAGGAAGCACGCGCCTTTCACGCGCTTGTTGATGAATTTCACTTGAAGCAAGATGAAGTCGCCAAACGTGTTGGAAAGAGTCGTTCTTTAATAGCAAACACGATGCGCTTACTTGAGCTTACCGAAGAGATGCAGGAAGCACTCGCGGAAGGCAAAATAAGCAAAAGCCACGCACGAACTCTGCTTGCGCAAGGCGACGTGACAAAACGCGAACATCTTTTTCATCAAATGCTTAATGGCGGAATGACTGTGCGTGAGGCCGAGGCGCGCGCTTCGGCTCCAAAGATGCGAGCGGTTGTTAACAAAAAAAGTCCTAACATTCTAGCGCACGAGGCACGACTACGGGAGATCTTGGGAACAAAGGTTGATATTCAAGACAAAAACGGCCGTGGCAAAATTTCGGTTTCTTACTTTTCGAAAGAGGAGCTTATGGAACTCCTTGCGAGACTGACAGGTTAGGCTACTTTGCGTCCAACCATTTGCGAAAGCCAACCTTTCATTTTACTGCGGGTGGCGTCGCGAATTTTTTGTTGCGCGTGACGCGTACGCGCGAATTTCAACCAGTCAGGACTCGGGCTCTTGCGATTTTTATCAATGACGATTTCACACATATCGCCTGACTGTAGCGAGGTGTCTAGGTTCGCGAGCTGATCGTTGACGCGCGCGCCTGTGCACTTATTTCCGATGTCGGTGTGAATGGCGTAGGCAAAATCCACAGGGGTCGCGTTTTCTGGCAGGTCAATTACATCGCCTTTTGGAGTAAAGACAAAAATACGGTCTTTGAATACCTCGAGCTTCATCTCTTCGAGTTGCTCGAGCACATCCTTTTTCGCTTCGAGCGTCTTTTGAATTTGCACGAGCTCCTGCATCCATGTGAGATCTCTTTGACGCAGTCTGCTTGCTCCTTCTTTATAGCGCCAGTGCGCGGCAATACCGTATTCCGCATGATCGTGCATTTCAACGGTGCGAATCTGGAATTCTACGATGCCGCCATTATCCACAAAAACCGTCGTATGCAGAGATTGATAGCCGTTCGGTTTTGGTTGCGCGATATAATCTTTGATTCGGCCCGCAAGCGGTTTCCATTGTTTGTGTAAGATGCCAAGCACGGCGTAACAATCGGACACATCTTTTACAATGATCCGCACGGCAATGAGGTCGTAAATTTTGTTGATGTCATTTTCGTAGCGCTCAAGTTTGCGATATAGGCTGTACAAGCGCTTGATGCGTCCTTGAATCATGATGATTTCAACTTCTGCCTCTTGCAGATCGCGCGTTGTAGTTTCAATAGTTTGTTTTACGATATTCTCTTTTTCACGCACCTTGCGCTCAAGTAGTGTCGAGACGATTTGAAACTCCTTAGGATGCGCGTACATGAAGGCTGCGTCTTCAAGTTCTCCGCGCATTTCGCCCATGCCGAGGCGATTGGCGATTGGGGCATAGATCTCGAGCACCTCGCGGGCCACGCGGAGTTGTTTTTCTCGTGGTCGTGCGTAGAGCGATTTGAGGTTATGCAGGCGATCGGCAAACTTGATAAATACTACGCGCACGTCATCCGACATTGCAAGAAACATTCGGCGCAAATTTTCGGCATACAAGTCGTCACCCGTGTACTTCACCTTTTTGAGTTTCGTCACAGCACTCACAAGTTTGGCAATCTCATCGCCGAATTCTTTTTCGACTTGTTCGATTGTAACACCGGTATCCTCGACGACATCATGCAGGAGTCCCGCTGAAAGAACAGACATCGGCAATTTCATTTCTGCAAGTTTGTACGTGGTCGCAACCGGGTGAGTGATGTACTCATGTCCTGTCTGTCGGACTCTGCCGGCATGCGCGATTTCAGCATATTCATAGGCGCGTCGTAGTAATGCTAAATCTGGCTGTTCGTAGTTTTTTTTTACGAGTGCTTCCAATTCATCGTAGTCATATTCAATTTTTTGGTCCTTGGTGAGCATAAGGTCTAACTTTTAGAATACAGCGCAAAAACTGGATTGTAAAGAAAACCGCCCATGCGCGTGGTGTCACGCAAGGGCGGTTGTAGGACTCGTCAAGCAAGAAAGATCTAGGGGTCATCTTCCTTCGGGGGTCCACTTGAGAGGGATTCGATAGGTGGTATGAAGCCCAACCGTAGCAAGATGTGACGTACATCCGGGCTGATTTTAAACCCGCGCGTAGTATGTACGTTGTAAATTTCCGTTGGCGTTGCGAACCAGACAATCGGTGTCACGTCCCTGCGGTCTTTCTCCTTAACCCAGCGAGAGTACACCTCACGCTCCCACTTGGGTGGCAAACGCATCTCGCACGGCAGGATGATGTTCTTCGTATCTATCTGTGGTCGGTATCCACTGTGCGGATTGTCGCAGAGGTTCAAAATCTCGATCGCCGGAAGAGAACTCTTGAGACTGAACTGCTTCTTGGCAGTCGCCCATCGCATCGGACTGACAATCCGGCTTTCCTTCAACTCCTCCCAGACCTCGCGTGTCCCGGCGGCGCGGGAGGATTCGCGTTTCATGTTGAAGAGGTAGGAGACGAACTCACTTGCGCGGCCGATGTGTGAAAAGGTCTCGGCAATATCCTTACCGATTCTTTTCCCCTCGGTGTATTGTGCCTTCCCGCCAACCAGGAAGTAATGATTCTGTTTGGGGTGGAAAGTGAGAAAGAAGCGACCTTCCTCGTCTCGGATGATGGCCGTTGCGCGTGCCACCACCCGGATTGCTCCTGGGTTCTGTGGCACGGTGGCCTCCTTGGTGGGTGTTCATCCTAGAGAATTGTACAGTCTTTGTCAACAGAGGACGATAGGCAAGATGGGACGTGGCCCAATGTACACACCTTCTGGCGAGATGATGGTGGATGGAAGATGTCCAGTCCAGTTGAGTTCTTTGAGTCGTTTTTCTAGAGCAGGTAGCCCACTCTCTAGGACAAAGTTTCGATACAGCGCTCGACAGCATTCATCTGGATTTCCATCCAGAGAGAAGAGATTGTCGAGGGCGTCAGCGAACAGGATGAGGCAGTTGCCTAAATCCCAGTGCGGGATGCGCCGCAACTTGTTGTCGTATTTGAGCGCATGCCTCTCGTCAAAGTCTGGTATCAGAGACTCAGAGATGCCGACATACGTTTGAGCATCCACTCGAGTGGCGATCTCTTCTCCGAAGAGCTTGGCGATGTCCTCTTTCGCGATCGCCATGTCTTCTGTCACGTCATGCAAAAGAGCGGCTGTGAGGAGTTCACTGCGTGTCACTTCGAACAGGTGTCGGAGGATGAGGCACACCCTGATTGGATGTGTATGCGCTGGTCGTCCGTCGCGGCGTACGGCACCCTGCATCACGTCAATGAGATACGCTGTCACGTCATAGAGGTCAGCTTCAGCGGTGCGGGGGTCGTGCATGGGCTTCTCCGTCCATCTACTCTGCACAGAGGGGGACCTTTTGTCAAGCGACAATATCTCTAATATGAGCTAGAATGTGAAGTATATGGCAGAACATGAATACTTCACGCACGAAGATGATGATGACGATGAGGATCGGTTGCGAATTGCTCGCGAGGCAGTACGCGGTGGAAATCAGACAAAAGGAAAGAAAGAGGGCATTCCTATTCCACCACGAGATTTTAAAATTAAGTTAGGAGCAGAAGATAGTGATGTCTTTTTTGAAAAGTATCGAGAGGCGGAGGAGAGTTTACGTAAAGATGAGCTCGAGAAGGCGCGTGAAGCTAGGGAGGATGCATTGGAGAGAGCGACAAAAATTGAGGTTCCTGAGGCAGACGATTTGGTCAGCCTTGTTCAAATTATTGAGGATCAGCATAAGCCAAAACTTACATCCGCAAAAAAGGCATTTGAAGATGCAAAATTGGAAGTGCTTAAAAAAAACGGTGAAGAGCGCGTGAAAGAGTTTAAGCAAGCTGAGCAAATTTATCGTCAGGTTGTTGAGAAGGTATTTAGCGATCGCGACGCACAGATCAAGGCTGTTTTAGAGCAAATTGAAAAAGACAAAGGTATAGATAAAGCCGAATCAATCGGTGGACTAGGATTGATGATGCAAGCGCGAGAAGATCGTAACACACGACAGCTCACGGAGAAGTTCATCTTTCAGAAGAAAAAAGAAGAAGCGTTACCGGACAATCGTGTAAAAAAATATTTTGCGAAAAATTGGCGTGCGTTCAAGAGTTTGCCAGAGAAGTGGGAAAACGAAATCGAAGTTGATTTGGCGCTTGTTGACACTGATTATGATAGCCAAGAGCGTTGGGCAGAAAAATTGTCACCGGGTAAATGGAGAGATTTTCAGACTTCTGGATTCATGAAAGGTGCGCGCAAGCTCGATCGTTTGGGAGAGCGCGCATGGGCAATCTCCGGACCAACATTCCGACGCCCGCTCACATTTGCTGGTGTGGTAGGAGGTGCGGTTTTACTCGGTCTTGGATACCTCACAAAAAAAGCGTTCGGTCCTGCGTGGGAGAAATTTAAGGAACTCGCTAATGAGTTTACGCTGGGTCAGTTTTCAAAAGATGACAGTAAAGGAGATGGAGGAAAGAAAAAAAGCGGTGGGCATTAGCCCACCGTTTTTATTTACATTCTTTATTTGAACACTTGATCGTATCCTTTGGTCCATACACGAGAAGTGAACCGCATTTTTCACAGCTTCCGCCAGTTGGCTTGTTCCATAAGGCGAATTTGCAGTCCGGATAACGATTACAGCTGTAGAAAATTCTTCCGCGTTTGGAACGTTTTTCAGTAATTTCGCCTTCTTTGCACTGCGGGCATTTTACGCCAGTTGTCTTATCGAGCGATTTGATCGTTTTACAATCCGGATAGCGCGAGCACGAGAGGAAGTTTCCGAATCGTCCTTGCTTGACCACCATAGGTGCCTGACAGGTCGGACAGACTTCATCCGTTGAGAGAATCTGACAGTCTTCACCTTCTTGTTTAAGAGGCTTTGTATTTTTGCATTCAGGGAATCCTGTGCAGGCAAGGAACTTTCCAAAACGGCCAAATTTGATGACCATTGGCTTGCCACATTTTTCGCACACCTGATCAGTCGCAATCTCCTCACGTTTAATTTTCACAATATCCATTTCCTTCGTTTTCAAGTTTTCCTCAAATGGTCCATAGAACGCGGTGAGCATCGGCACCCACTCGGTTGTGCCTTCCGCGACACCATCAAGATCATTTTCCATGTTAGCCGTGAAAGCGTAATCTACAATATTCGGGAAATGTTCGATCAAGAGATCAATTACCGTCTTCCCGATTTCCGTCGGAAAGAGGCGCTTACTCTCGTCGCGGTCAACATACCCGCGCGCGATGATTGTCGCGATTGTTGGCGCGTATGTTGATGGACGTCCGATTCCGTATTCCTCAAGCGTCTTAACGAGCGTCGCGTCTGAATAGCGAGCTACAGGCTCTGTAAAGTGTTGATTCGGCGTCACCGAGACGAGAGGAACATTTTCTTTGAGCTCGAGCATTGGCAAAATAACCTCTTTGGCAGTACGATAGATTTTCATGAAGCCATCAAATACGACTGTCGAGCCATTGGCGCGGAAAGTGAGTCCGTTAGCGGTGAGATCCACTGCCACACGTTCGAGTTCCGCTTCCGGCATTTGACTGGCGAGCGTGCGCGACCAGATGAGATTATACAAACGCCACGCTCCAGAATCGAGCTCACCTTTGAGGCTCGCCGGAATGGCGGTTGGATCTGTTGGGCGAATAGCTTCGTGTGCTTCCTGTGCGCCCTTACTCTTTGTCTTAAAACGGCGTGGTTCATCGAGTTGATATGCTTTGCCAAACTGCGTGCCGATAATTTTTTGTGCATCCTCAAGAAATAGATCAGATAAGTTCATTGAGTCAGTACGCATGTATGTGATGCGTCCCGTTTCATACAGATGTTGGGCTAGTGTCATCGTTTGCTTCGCGCTCATTCCAAGTCTGATGTTCGCCTCTTGTTGAAGGCCGGACGTCGTTAGCGGAGTCGGTGGCGCTTTTTTTATACGCTTTTTTTGGATGTCCGCAATGGCGAACGACTGACCCTCTGCACGAGCCACGAGCGACTTAGCATCTGCCTCGCTCTTAACATCCATTTTGTCTATCTTTTTTCCGTCCACGTCAACGAGTTTTGCCTCAAAAGTCGTTCCATCTTTTGAAAACACGGCGTCAATTGACCAGTATTCTTCCTGCTTGAAGGCGTCGCGTTCGCGTTCGCGTTCCACGACGAGGCGTACTGCGACTGACTGCACGCGGCCGGCTGAAAGCCCGCGCTGTACCTTTTTCCATAGAAGAGGAGAGAGCTTGTAGCCCACGAGACGATCAAGAATGCGGCGCGTCTGCTGGGCATCCACGAGTTTCATGTCTATTTTGCGCGGATGCGCAAGCGCTTTTTCGATCGCTGGTTTTGTGATCTCATGAAACGTAATACGATGGAGTTTGTCCTCTGGAATTTCTAGGATTTCGGCTAGGTGCCAACTGATCGCCTCGCCTTCGCGGTCCTCGTCAGTTGCGAGATATATCTCATCAGATTTCGCGGCCGCTTTTTTCAACTCGGTTACATGCTTGCGACTCTTTGTTGGGATGACGTACTTTGGTTTGAAGCTGTGCTCAACATCCACCCCCAAATCGTTTTTTGGCAGATCGCGCACATGACCAAAACTCGACAAGATTTTATAATCCTTGCCGAGAAATTTTGAAATCGTTTTTGCTTTTGTTGGAGACTCAACAATGACAAGCTTTGGCATAATCATCTGTATAAAGCCAGACTCTCGACAATGTGTCAACCGAGAATGTAATAATTGCCGCCGACATGGCGAATTTTTGCTTTGATTTCCATCATCATCACGCAGGAGCTGACGGTCGCGGTAGGAAGTCCGCTTTTACGAATGATTTCGTCCAGATGGAGAGGCTGTTTAGTCAGCAGTGGCAGAAGAATTGATTCCTCTTTTGTATCGGGTTTTGGCGGCTCGGTCGCTTTGCGCGTGAGAGCAACGCCACTTAAGCCAAGGACGTCAAGCACATCATGGGCCGAGGTCACAACGTGTGCGCCTGATTTGAGTAGCGCA
>ERZ1292640.124-Hain-H43-02um-R1-124-length-60561-cov-6_pt1 | contig 60561 bp, 60 predicted proteins | sample MGYA00564404_ERZ1292640 | MGnify/ENA primary metagenome ERZ1292640 (study PRJEB36523, sample SAMEA6512636) | groundwater metagenome | collected 2019-01-08 | study: AquaDiva: Metagenomics assemblies of 32 groundwater samples | reverse complement strand
CCCAAACCCCCGCACTAACAAAACCGGAAAGAATTAAGTGGGAGAGGCACTAGTAGATCAACCTGCACCAGTTACCGCTTCAAGTGAGGTGGATAATTCTTCTGAGGAAAAGAAAGTAGCTTAACTCATTTCATTTCTGTCAGTAATGTCAGTTTATTGTAATGGCGTATGTGGTGTTGTACTCGTTAAGCGGGACCTATGCAGCATCCTTGAGTTCAACCTGATAAGCCAACCGTTGCTCGGCAAGCATATCTTGTAACGCAAGTTGAATCAGCACCTTTTCTGGAACTCCCAGCTTTTTGGCAATCTTTGCTGCACGTTCTGGTGAAGGGATCTTGCGACCCTTTTCTAGGTCACACAAATTCGCACGTGATAACCCAACCTGTTTGGCAAACTCGCTCTGAGAGAAACCGTCTGCCTCCCTAAAGCTCAGCAAGAACATTGCAAAAGTCATCTTGCCGTATTTGTTTTCAAGATCAGAAATCCCATGCCATTTTTTAATACTCATGGTGTGTCACCTCTATTACTTCAATCAATTCAAGCGAGCCATCGTGGCGTTCTATATAGATTGCTCGCCATGCCAAGTTTAATCGTACTGAGCGTTGTCCCTTCCGATCCCCTTTTAGGGGTTCATCATGAAAGCCCACGGTTTCGCGCACTGAGCGCAGCCCAGCCAATCGTATCGCTGTCACCCAGGCAAAGAACTTGCGTTCAATTTTGGGCGGAAGCTCCCTTAGTTGTCTTTGAACTTTCTTGCCCCAAATGACTGTGAAGATCTCGCCCATGCTTGTAAATAATGTACTTCTAAAAGAAGTACAATGCAAATAAAAAACCATGGGGTAGGGGATGGTTAAAATGCTCGGCAATTTTCATAATCCGATACGCTGGCGATACAACTCCAACGTAGCTCAAACGTGCGTCATCAGTAATTTCAACGCTTTATCGGCGTTGTATCGGAACGCTCTTTTGTTTCTGAAGCAAGGACCGTTGATCTTGTTTTGTTTATATTTACAACTACTTGCTCGCGTGGCGGAACTGATAGACGCGCTGGTCTTAGAAGCCAGTGGGTATCCCCGTAGCCGTTCGACTCGGCTCGCGAGCACCACTGATTGATGGGGCTTGCCCCTTCGGATCGCCTTTACAAGGATTCCGGATGAGGGTGAGGTTTGAGATAAGAGCTTAAGCAGGTAACCTGGGCTTACTACAATCCCATTCTTTTCATGAGTGCTACTGCCACCTCCTTTGAAGAAGCAGGGTTTTGTCCGGTAATCAATTCACGATCTTCTACTACGTACGGTTGCCAATCGGCTCCCTTAACAAAAATCGCACCTGCCCGCTCAAGCTCTTTCTGCGGAGTGGTTTTCATCTTTGGACCAATCGGGGTTTGACTCTCTTCTGCATCGCTAAATGCAGTTACCTTATACCCTTTATAAAGAAATTTCGTCGTTTCTGTTGAAATCAATGCTATCGGAGCATGGCACACGAGAGATGTAGGTTTGCCATGCTTGTGAAAATGCTGTAGCACGCGTGCAACCTCCCTGTTGTTAATAAGATCTTCCATTGGCCCATGACCGCCAGGAAAAAAGACAGCGTCGAATTGTGCGATTTCCTGGTCAGACAGCTTAGCAAGTGAAAGCACTTGCCCGTTATCAAGAACTCGCTTCTTAACAGCTAATGCTTCATTGAGCTCGGCCATGCTAGGCCAATAGAGTGGCTTACCATCCTCACCGACAGCAATACTACTATTGTCAACACTAGGCCGATTACCTTCAGGAGTTGCGATAGTCATCCTGAGCCGCTTTCCTTCAAAAATCTGATAAGGTGTTGAAAACTCTTCTAGCCAATATCCAGTCTGGTATTTTTCACCATTTTTCAGGCTGAGTTGTGAGGCTCCTGAAACAATAATCAAGACTTTCTTAGCTTTAGGGGCGGCACTTGAGATGGGCGAAAAGGATAATGACAACACAAGGACTAATAAATTTCTAAACATGGTTACCTCACATTAGCGGTTATTAGGTTTACAAACGGCTTTGATGTCGATCTCTCCGACTTTTCCTGCCTCTGAATAAGTGGTCCATTGATAATAAGCAACAAATGAGGACATTAAGTCTTGGCTAGATGTGGCCACCGATTGAGGAATGGAAATTTTGATGAAACCGCCATAGTCATCATATTCGTAATCTGCATAAACAGCAAATTTGTATGTGCCCTCGTTGTCTCTCAAGTTTCGTGAGAGATTAAGATCGTTTTCCTCAGTATCCACAAATTCAATAGATTTATGAGAAACCTTATTGATTGTGAAAGTAGCTTTTTCGTCATTCGATGCTCTATCGACACCTTCACAAATATAGGACTGTGCATACACTGAGGTAGTGGATGTGTAAATTACAGCGATAGTCAAAAACATCTTTTTCATTGAATGGTCCCTCCTTTGGGAGTTGGTTTTCTGTTCACCGCGTAACTACATTCAATGATGTATTGAGTCAATTTCAACTTTCTGTTTGTTATAAGATAATTATAACGGCATTATAATGAGGTGAAGAAAGTACGAGCCCTTCCAACTACAAGAAAATCATCAACATCCAAAGACTATATTATCCGACGGGCCATCGAATGCTTTGCAAAGAAAGGCTATGAAGCGTCAACCTTTGATTATATAGCCAAACAAGGAGGCATCAGCCGTCCTCTTATCACTCATTATTTTCCCAAGAAAGAAGTTCTACTTCTGGCATGCGTAAAGAATGTTTCTGAATCTGCCGCACGATTAGTTGAAGAGAGGATGATCAAGTGCCAACCACATCCATGGGAACTCCTTAAATGTTATATTGCCGCTAATTTTGAATGGGCCGAAAAGGAGCCATTTCAACTTAGGTTTTGGGTGATCTTTTGTTTTTACTGCGCGTGGATTACAGAATATCGAAGAATCAATCAACAACTAAAATACAATGCGAGGGAGCGGATACTTAGATTACTCCTCTCCGGTCAAAGCCTTAAGCTATTCAAGTTTCAAGGAGATCCAGTGCTCTTTAGTCGAACACTGCATGACACCCTTTATGCCCGTATCTTAGGGATTGTCACAGAGGGTGAAACTCCAGATTTTGTTAAAGCCCGGCGCGAAATGGAAGAAATCTATGCTAAGTTGCTTGGCCTGAACTTGGGATCGGTCACTAACAGGATCTAATGGATTAGATTCTGAAGTTCGAGTGTCATGCAATTTGGCATCGTTTGTAACTTTTTTTTCCGTTTGAACTTTTCAGATATGATCTCCATTTCACGCTCCATGGTTTTCCGGGCCTCATATTTTCCGTCAAATGCTCCCCAATATGGCGGCAGGTAGCCTAAACGCCTATACTGACGAATTTCGGGGTCAATGGGATTAAAGTGTTTAGCCCGACTGTACAGTGTAAATCCAGGCCTCTTGGCAACTTTATCATAAATATCCCGAAAGCCCAGCCGATCAATTTCCATAACATAGGTATCACCAACTACTTGTTTCAAAATAAACCCAAGACGTCGGTAATAAATAGACATGGGTTTGTCACATTCCAGAACATACCTTGCTGGCAACACGGGATAAAATGCTTTTCCATTTTTGAACACCTCCCGAGTTACCCCGGAGGTCTCCGCCAACCAGTATAAGAGTGGAATGAAGTCTTCTTTAGCGTTTCCCGAGATTACGAAGTTCTTAAGCTCAACTAGTGTGCCTTCCGGTCCACCAAATGAATCGCTCAACCCAGGAGGGTCAAATACCTTTCCGCCATTATTCAAAATTGGACGTTTAAGCGATATTCTCAAACGCTTTTCGAGTGGCAACTCACCTTCAGATTCAGTTGAAACGCGTAGTGTCCCTTGTATGTTCTCAATATTCGCGCGCTCAGTAATAATCACCATGCTAGAGTGGGAATCTAAAACTGTCTCGGTCTGGCGAAGTTCTTTAAGAACGTTTGGATCAGTAATCCTGCCCCTTCCCTTATACTGATTTATAACCCACTCTTGAGCCATAGCGAGGAATTCCTGGCTTATGTCATCTTGATTGCCTTCATAAATCACTATCAGAAGATACTCACGCCCTCCAATTGTCATTGTTTCCATATGGCGCTCTGCAGCCTGTACCGGCACAGAGAGAAATAAATCTGTGTATAAAACAATGCCAAAAATAAACGACAACAAAGAATAAAGCGAAGAAAACAATACACCCACATTAACGTATCGGAAGTAGTGTGCCGTTATTTTATGTGCCTTCCGTGTATAATTTCAGAATCCCAGCCTTCTTCGCCTAATTTTGCTATCGCTTCGTCGAAGAACGAAGTGCTGCCGATGATGACCCCTCCAAAATCAAGCCAGATGCAATCCTCACCATTTTGTCGCGCATCGAGTATCGCTGTCCTTAAGCGCTCACCGGCCGCTCTGGTTATGTAATCTTCTTTGTACTCTTCTTTTATTTTGATTTTTTTCATGACATTGTTTTTTCCATAAGAGGGAATCGCACCATACACCATGTGCCATTTAGTCTGCGCTTGTTGTGTTGGCGTATGATTTTTTTATTCTTAAAATACCTTATGACCTGGCCATTCCCGCTGATGATTGTAAGCGTTCCGCCATGTTGCTTTAGATGGTCAAAAGTGTGGAAGAGCCCAAGCCCGCCAGGTCTTTCGCGCCGGGTTGTCGTGCCTTCACGCAACGCGAGCTCTATATAGTCAGTATCGCTTTTGGCGTCGTATTTTGGTTTAAGCTTGGTAGGAATCGTGATGCCCATGTCGAGCATGCCGACATGGATTTCTCGTCGGTGCTTTTTTTCCCATAAGCCTCCATACATGGTACGCCCGCATCCGCGCAAATCTACCCATCTCCCCTAGACCTGCCACGACACCACTCATCTTTACCAAGCGGCGATAGATCACCCTTAAACCTTTTATGTGTCCAAATCCATTGGTCAGGATACATATAAATATGTCTCTCTATTTCCTTGGCGTAGGCCGCGGTATTAGCGGCTATCTCATAAGCCCTATCCTCTGAACTCACCCAATCAAGCGGAGGCATCATATCAATAATGAAACAACCACCCGCATCCCAATAACTAACCACCGGTAAAACCAGCGCCCCGGTGCGTTTGGCCAAAGCCGCCACGATCGTGTGCGTGCTTACTGGCACACCAAAAAAAGGCACCCTAACTCCAACGGGAGGACCGGCATATTGATCAATCACTATTCCAACCGTTCCGTTATTTCTTAAGTGGCTGATCACGTCGCGATACGTCCTTGGCTCGTAAGTGCCACTGACACCGCAACCCGTCCGACTTTTTTCTACGATTTTGTGAAACCACTCGGGCTTAAGACGCTTGGTCACAAGAAGTATATCCACGCCGCCAAGTAAAGCCCCGGCCGCTGCCATGATTTCCCAATTACCTACATGGCTTGAAAGAAAAATCACCCCCCTACCCTTGGACTTTGCATCACGCCAGTAATCCAAGCCTTTTATGCGGCAATGTTTACGCACAAAAAACTTCATCGGCCCGAAAAGTAAAAAGATTTCAAGCACGAGATTCCCCAAATGAATATAGGCCTGATTAAAGAGAGCTTTAGTGGCTTCGCTAGCTGAATGATGAGGATATGCGTAACTGAGATTTTCCCTGATAACCTCAGAGCGCATAGATAAAGAGCGCAGCACCATGCCAAGCATCCATCCCATAAAACTGCGCACGAGCCTGGGCTGGAGATAATACAGCCAACCAAGGATCCAGAGAACCATATATAAGAATGGTGAAATTATTTTCCCCACAAAACGCGGTCCCACTCTTTCTTTCCTTCCCCCTCAAAAACCATGGAAGGCTCAAGCACTGTTACGTTATTCTTATCCGCGCCAAGCTCGCGCCACTTTACCCAGTCCTTACCGGTCAGACCCACTTTGCAGCCCGCGGATCTTGCGCCAGAGATTATCTCCTCCATCGACTTTACGTCGTAAATAGCGTGGTCTGGGAAAGGGAAAAATTTCCTTACATCGTAACCTGCTTTCAAAGCCATCTCTTTTACACTTTCAGGATCAGCCACTCCGGCCACTAGAAACAAAGGTTCGTCATTAGCAGCGGCCTTTGGCGCGGTCTTTGGCAAAAAAAATCTTACTTTGACCATTGGCCTTCCTGCGCAAAATGGCTTTTCATCACCCTTTGTCCAGATAACAAGATCAGCACCCCGCAGAGCGCTGGCCCAGTCCCGATAAACAACAACGGATCGCGGCTGGGAGGTCACCGCGACCAGCTCAATGTCTTTTTTAAATTGCCAGTTCTGGAAGCCGTCATCAATAATCACGACATCTATCGGACGACGCGCCAGCCTTACAGCCTCCCAGTAGCGTTCCCTGCGGTCCGCACCAAAACCAATGAATGCAAATGGAAGAAGATCACGCAACAACGCAGGCTCGTCACCACAAAAATCAACCAAGCAAGGCGCTAGTTTGCCCGGCACAAGCACGCCTCCGCTTTTCTCACCATTAGCGCGATACCCCCTGCTCAAAACACAAACCGTCTTACCCATGGCATGAGCCTCGCGCGCTATATGAGCCACGAGCGGCGTCTTACCGGCGCCACCTACCTGGATATTTCCAACACTGATCACCTTTGAAGGGATTTGCTCTTGCTTAAGAAGGCCTCTTTCAGCAAGTGTTCGGCCGATAGCGGATGCCGTTGACCATCCCGCAGAAACAAGTTGAAATATCGCGCCACGAACGGCTTTCATATATAGCCATCCATCCCTGCAGCCGCGCTTAAAACTTCACATGCAGCAAACTCACTCGGACTGCGCCTATCCCCCGGCGCCATGAGGCTTTGATGTAAGTTCTTAAAACCTTCCGTGAGCCTTGTCTTATAGGCCTGGTCTGTAAAAAGCGATACTATCTCAGCCGAGATATTTTCACTCGAAGCATCAGCACAAAGCAGTTCCTTGACGAGATTTGGTCCACCGCGCTTCCCGCCGCCTGAAAGCAGGTTAACAAGCCCAACGGGCCCGTCATATTTTACGATATTCCTGACGATCCATTCACTGACAAGCGAGATCTTATAAACTAAAATATGAGGACACCCGAGCAGCGCGGCCTCAAGCGTGGAAGTTCCTGACTTGATGATCCCCGCATCAGCGGCCACCAAACTCTCATGAGCGTTTCCAAGCCCCACCTTAACCGATAAATCCACATTTTCTGAAAGCAGCCTATCAATCATGCCAGACACAGGACCAGAGTCAGAAACCATCGATAACGGGACAAGAATATATAATTTTTCAGTTACTCCGAGCGCACCCATTGCCTTTAATTTTTTTGATGCCGTCATCGCTGCATCAAGCATCACAGGAAGATGGCGTTTGATTTCAGCAGGCCTGCTACCGGGCATGAGCACCAGCACCTTATCCGAAGCGTCTAGAGAAAGACGGGAGCGTGCTTGTTCACGTGTTAAGCCAAGTGGCAATTCATCAAGAAGTGGATTCCCCACATAAACAGTATTAAAGTTCCGTTTTTCATAAAACTCTTTTTCAAACGGAAAAACACAAAGCACCTTGCTGTATAACGCTCTAAGTTTTGACAGCCGGCCACTTCGCCACACCCACAATTTTGGAGGTATATAACAAACTGTCGGGATCCCACGGCGTCTTAATATCTTTGCTAACCTTAAATGAAATTCAGGGTAATCTATTAAAACAGCAACATCCGGCCTTACACGTAATACCTCATCCGAAATCCTGCGGAGCGCTGAAAGAGCTTTCGGCAAGCGGCTGATTATTTCAGAAAATCCCATAACAAGAAGCTCACGGGCATCGACAACCGTGCGGAAACCAGAAGCCTGGAGCTTTGGCCCACCTATCCCGAAAGCCTCAATCCGTCTATCTGATAGCCTTCCGAGCGCCTTTAGCAGCTCGGCGCCATGGGCATCCGACGATGCTTCAGCAGCGGAAACAAGTATTCTTAAAGAATCGCGATTCACCTAACAACACCGGTCTCACTTTTCCTTATGAAAGAGATGAAGCTTTGGATCTCCGGTATTTCACCATATTGTGATTCGATCTCAAGCAGGCACTGCTCCTTCTGAACATCCGGACGCATCCAAAGTTTTAAAGCTTCATTTATCTTCTGGATCTTTTCGGCGGGAAATCCACGCCTCCTAAGACCAACAATGTTCGCACCTTTAATCGCGCATGGCCGGGAACCGATCGCGATACAAAACGGAGGCACGTCCTTTTCCAACCCCGACTGGCCGCCGATATAAGCATGCGCGCCTACCCGAACGAATTGCGAAACACCGGTCATCCCACCTATTGTGACATAATCCTCAAGTGTCACATGGCCGGCAAGCCCACCATAATTGGCAATCACGCAATTGTTGCCGATAGCGCAATCATGTCCGAGGTGTGAATAAGCCATAAAAAGATTTTTATTGCCGACACTGGTTATCCCACCGCCCTGTACGGTGCCAAGATTGATTGTAACCGACTCTCGGATAGTGTTTTGATTGCCGATAATGACTTTTGTGGCCTCGCCCTTGTACTTTAAATCCTGCGGAATCGCGCCTATCACGGCGAATGGATGAACAATGTTTTCCTGTCCAAGCTCAGTCCACCCGTCAATCACAACATGGCTTATCAACCGGGTCCCTTTGCCGAGCTTTACATATTGCCCAACCGTACACCACGGCCCCACCTCTACCGAATCATCAAGATTCGACTCCGGATGCACCTGTGCAGTTGGATGAATCATATAACAGCCTCCTTAGTCCGATTGCGGGCCCTGTATAAGATTAGCAAGAATTTCAGCTTCGGCCACAAGCTGGTCTTCAACCGTGGCATTGCATGTAAAAGCCCATAAACGCCCGCGACATTTCGAAACAACAGTCTCTATGCGAAGCCTGTCGCCAGGCACGACCGGCTTTCTAAACCTGGCGTGGTCAACCCCCACAAGAACGCATTGAAGTGGGCTCGCCGGCCTGTCAAGCTCATGCTCCATATGCACGTAAAGCGAAAAACTCGCTGTCTGTGCCATGGCCTCAACGACAAGCACTCCCGGTAGAATCGCAAAGCCAGGAAAATGCCCCTGAAAATATGGCTCATTATAAGACACGCATTTTAATGCAACCACCTTCGTCCCGACTTGATTCTGCGGGGTGAGGTCCCTTGCCCGCGCGGCTGGGTGTATTTCTAAAATTTTATCTATAAGAAGAAATGGCTGTTTATGCGGCAAAAAACGCTGGATCTGGTCTATCCCAAGACAATATTTGTTCGGTGTGAGAGGTCTCATATTTGCCCCGCTTGTAAGATTCACTGTTTTCTCCTCTCAGCCAAAAGCCTGCTCAAAAGTGCATGAGCCCTGAAGTACTCCTTGTGATCCCGCTGCGGGTTACCAAGCACGACACCACCGGGGGGCACATCCTTCGTCAGCAATGACATCGCGCCCACCTTTGCTCCGTCGCCGACTCGGACATGATTCGTGATCCCGGTCAATCCACCGACGTAAGCGTACTTCCCAAGCTTGGCGTTCCCGGCGAGGCAGGTACCGCCACAAATAATCGCCCCTTCACCAACATGCGCGTTATGTCCCACATGCACGTGATTATCCAGCTTGGCATGCGAATCCACGCGTGTTTCACCAAACGTGCTCCGATCAATACAACTGTTCGCGCCGATTTCCACATCATCACCTATTACAACACGGCCGAGATGATAAATCTTCTGATGTCCGACCACACTACCGCCGTCGGTAATCGGCGCATAGCCAAAACCATCAGCACCTATTACAGTACCGGCATGAATCCGGACACCACTCCCGATGACCGTCCCTTCGTAAATAGTAACGTTGGGGAAAACTACGGCATTCACTCCGAGAACACTGCCGCTGCCGACATAACAACCGGCATACAACACGCTACGGGCGCCGATACGAACACCCTTCTCTATAACGCAATGGGGACCGATTTTAACACCTGGGCTGATTTCTACCGACGGATCAACCACCGCTGTCTGGTGAATACCTTGAACAACGTCAGAAGTTCCCACTGCAAACTTTTCTGAAATCAACGCCATCGCAAAATACGGATCCTTGCATGCTATCACCGCAGAACCGCTCCAGAGCGGCAACCCGGACCTTTCCAGTGGTTTAACAAAAGCCTCACCGGTGATCAGGATCCCAGGTCTTGCGCTAACTAGCTCGCTCTCATATTCACGTGAAAAGAAAAATGAGAGATCCGTGCTACATGAGCCGTCAAGCGGGGCTGGCTTCTTTACTCTAATGTATCTTAAAGCTTCGCCCTCAGGTCCGCCCTTACCGCCGGAATTTACAAGCCGGCCGCCCGTCCAATCAAGGATCTGCGTTACCGAAAACTCGGAATCAGCCTTTGGGCTGCTGCTTCTGCTTGGTGTATCCATTAATCACATCATTCGTGAGGTCGTCTTTGTCGAGCGAATAAAGAACAGTGTTCTCATTCTTCTCAAAAACCATCGAGTATCCTTTTTGTTTCGCAAGTTCGGAAATCACCTCTCTCAACCTGCCTATGATAGGTTGCGTAAGCTCGTGCTCCTTGCGCTGTATCTCGGCCTGCGAGCGCGCGGTCATTTCCTGGAACTTAAGAATCTTCTCCTGAATTTCACCCTGCTTCTTGGCCCGAGCCTCATCGCTCATGACCAGGGATTGTTTCTTGAATTCCTCACCCATTTTCTCAATGGATGTTTTCTCGGTATCGAGCTCTTTCTTCTTGGCGTTAAAATCCTTTTCAAGCTGCAGCTTTGCTTTTTTACCGGCATCTACGCCTTGCAACGCCTTTTGCATATCAACAACGCCTATTTTCATCTCTTTGGCGCTTTCTGCCTGCGCTCCGGATAAAATCAACCCACTAATAAAACTAGCTAGAAATAAATTTTTCATCATGCTTTCTCCCTATTAACATTTATGCATATTTACGCAGAAAACCACACTCATGCCGCAATTTCAATCAGCTTAAAACGGCGGCCCGATAAAGAACTGAAACACCGTATTGGACTCCCCCGGTTTCTGCGCAAACGGGAATCCCCACTCAAACCGCAACGGCCCGATCGGCGAAAACCACCTAAGACCAAATCCCGCATCCGACCTCAAAGTAAAAGTTTCTTCAACAAGCGGGAACCTGTCCCACGCATTGCCTGCATCAAAAAATACAACCCATTTAAGACCGGCATCGCGTATCAGCGGATATTCTAGCTCAAACATCGTAAGCAGCTCATAAGAACCGCCGAGCGGTTTTCTTCTCCCAAATGAATTCAGCCCTGTGGGCCCGACAAGGAATAAATCATAGCCCCTGAGGTTATTAGAGCCGCCGAGATAAAATTTTTCAGAGGAAGGAAGCGGCCTTGACGCCAGCGGCGAAACCTGGCCGATTTCGAAATTATTGCGGAATACCAGATCCCCGATGATTTTCTTGTAATACCTGGTGTTGGCTATCCATTTAAGGAACTTTTTGTCGCCGCCTAGGCCAGCCGTCTCGAACATGAAGCTCTGATAATTGCCACCGGTGGTTTCAAACCGGTTATTTCTTTTATCGTGGACAAGGCTCCAGATAACGCTTGAGAGCACGCCTTGGTCGGCATCCAACTGTTCCTTTGGTACTGATGCATCGACGATAGGGATCCTGAGCCCTTCGTTCTTGTAAGTGATGTATGCATTCCAATACTCTGCAATGGGATATCCGAAACGAAGATCGAATCCAAGCTTATCACTCGTGTAAGAGCCGGGGATGGAGAAAATCACCGAATAAATATCAAACCCAAAAGACCAGCGGGTATCAAAAATATATGGATCAGTGAAACCAAGATTAAAGCTTCTGTTCCTCTGCGTGGTTTCAGTCTTGGTGGCATATTGCGCGGACAAGCTTATGGTCTGGCCCCTGCCCATTAAGTTAATTTCAGAAACAGTGGCCATAAGAAAGAAGCCTTGCACGTTGCCATAACCAGCCCCAAGCGTGATTGTACCGGTCGAGCGCTCCTTGACGGTGATCTCAAGATTAAGGATATCTGACTTCCCTTTTGGCGAAACGGTGTTGAATATAACTTCGCCCGGGCTGAAAAATCCAAGACGCTCTACGTTTTCACGTGACTGCCTGAGCTTGGTCCCGCTGTAAAGTTCACCCTCATGTACTTTCAGTTCACGACGGATGACCTTGTCGTGGGTTTTGCTGTTACCAAGAACATTTATTTCGCCAAAGTATACGAGATTCCCCTTCTCAAACCCGTAATCAATATCAACTGTCTTGGAGTCGTCATGAAGCTGCATTTTCGGCACGACGTTAACAAAAGCATATCCCAGATCCTGGTATTTCTCAGTCAAACGCTGGATGTCGGCGTTACGTTTCGATATGCTAAAAACCTGTCGCTCGCTAAGAATTAGCTCGCCATGCAACTCTTCTTTGGGGAACAGAAGGTCACCACTGAAATCAAGCGTGCCCATCGAATACTGCTCACCCTCGTCCAGATATATCGATATATAAAGCCACTTCTTGTCATCGCTCACCGTAACCACCGGATTCTCGTAATGGAACTTTATGTAACCATGATCGAGATACCAGTAAGTGAGCCGCTGCAAGTCTATCTTGAACGCTGATTCCTTGAAATTACCGGACCCGCTCAGGAATGATAAAAAACCACCCTCCCTGGTTTCCTGCAAAAGCGCCTTAAGCTGGTCATCCGTGAACCTCTTATTATTGAGAAAAGTGATTTTCTTGATCTGTACTTTTTCATAATCATTGATCTTGTATTCCAGCTCGACCTCATCTGGCTTTACATGCTTTATGTTGAAATTAACCTTCGCGAGATAAAAACCTTTTTCTTCGTAATGCTTTTGGATGCGGGCGGCGTCTTCCTTGATTTTGTTCACATCCAAAATGGACCATTCCTTTACCTTGATCACATCCCTGATGTCGCTTGTGCTGACGCGTTCATTGCCCTCGAATTCTATTTTTGAAATCACGGGTCTTTCGCGAACACTATATGTGAGCACAACGCTCCCATCAGGCTTAAGCTCGCCGAATACGCTGATATCGTCGAAAAAACCCATCGCAAAAATAGTTTTTATATCCGCCTGGATCTGCTCGGTAGAGAGCACCCCGCCAACTTTTGTCACAAGTTTTCCGGTAATTGCCTCTTTTTCGATGCGCTTTATGCCCTTGATCTCTATTTGTCCCACTGTTTTACCAAGAACGGCGTCAAGAGTGACTTCTGTAACAGATGGCTTGTCTTGTTTACCGGCGGACTGGGCCCCTTCGGCATACCTGCCTGCAACCTGAAAAAAATTAACCAAAGCAACCGTGAGTAGGAATATTCTGAACAAAATCACAAGCAATATGTCTAGGTTGGCTGCGTCGCACTGTCAAATCTAATCAACATTTAATTCAATTAATGAGCATTCCATCTTTCATTATGAGGACGCGGTGCATCTTTTGCGCGATGTCGGGATCGTGAGTTACGAGCAATATAGAAACACCGGTTTCCTGATTTAAACGCACGAGAAGATCCATGATATTTGTCCTGTTCACTGAATCCAGATTGCCCGTGGGCTCATCCGCAAGAAGCAGTCTTGGCCGAAGAATCACGGCCCGCGCTATTGCCACGCGCTGCTGTTCACCACCTGATAATTCAGGCGGCCTGTGATTCAACCTGTGTCCAAGGCCGACGAATTCCAGTAGGTCATTTGCCTGGCTCAGCGCGACTCTCTTGTTGTAACCAGCTATCAGAGCGGGCATCATTACATTTTCAGCAGCGGTAAATTCCGAAAGCAGATAATGAAACTGGAACACAAAACCGAGCACCCTGTTTCGGAACAACGAAAGCGCTTTTTCCGAATACTTGAAAACATTCTGCTTTGACTGGCCGAAAAATACCATACCGGAACTGGGCGGTTCCAACGTACCCAGAATATGCAGCAATGTACTTTTCCCTACCCCGGATGCCCCAGTCACGGCGACCATCTCACCGGTTTTTATGTCGAGATCAACACCGCGTATGACTGCTATTTCAGCTTTGCCCTTAAAAAAAGACTTTCTTATTTTTTCCGCGCTAAGCAAAGGAAGACCGGTCTCACTCATAACGTAATCCTTCCAAAGGTGCCCGCCGGGAAATCTTCCACGCGGGATACAAAGTTGCCGCGAAAGAAATGATCATAGCTACTAAGGCTATAAATAAGATTTCATCCCAACGTATGACCACCGGTAAGGAACTTATATAAATATAATAAATATCGGCCGGTAGATCGACTATCCTCATCCTGCTAATAAGCCAGCTAAGAGCGATACCCATGACTATCCCGCAAGCGACGCCAATCGCGCCCATCCCGCCACCGATCAGGCAGAAAAGCAAGAAATTCTGAGATCGCCCGAAGCCAAGTGCCTTTAAAATGGAAATTTCTTTCGCCTTGTCATGAATCATCATCATAAGAGTGCTGACCACATTAAACGCGGCAACAATCACTATTACCGCCAACAAAATACCTATCACCACTTTCTCAAGCCTGATCGCGTAAAACAGATTCTTGTTCAGAAGCGACCAGTCCTTCGCCCTGAAGGGATAGCCAAAAGCATCTGACAACAACGCGGCGGCCGCACTGCTATCGCTTCCGGCACGGAGTTTCATCTTGAATGAGGTAATACGGCCAGGATATCCGGCCATTTCCTGCACGAAATTCAATGGGGCGAATAAAAATTTAGAATCATATTCATGCATCCCCATCTTTATTATGCCTACGACCTTAGCGCTAACCGCCTTGGGCGGCCCACTAAGTTCTGTCAGATCATCAACCGAAGCCGCCGTGAAAGGAATAATAAGTTGTATCTCACTCCCCTCGCTTACACCTATGCGTTCAGCCAGCGCGGAGCCAATGGTGATTTCGTTTTCTTTCTCCATCATTCGGCCGGAAATGATTTTTTTGTTCACCGTCATCACAGAGCTGAATGTCGCCGTATCAACCCCTTCCACCACAGCGCCGGCTACGCCGCCCGGTCCTGACACCATCAGCTCAGCCACAAACGACGCACTCAGGGCCTCGATCTCCGGGATGGTTCGGCGTATCTTGCCTTCAACGGTGGCATGATCAGCAATCGGCTCGCCCCTCGAATAAAGAACAACATCGCCATAAACCCCGGTGATAGCCCTAGTTAGTTCACCCTCAAAACCATTGATCACGCTTGTAACTACGATGAGCGCAAGTACTCCAAGCGCTATACCAATAACGGAAACCCAAGCTATAAATGAAATAAATCCATCAGACGCCCTGGACAGCAAAAACCGCCTGGCAAGCAACGGTATAGCTGACATCCCTGTTGACATCTAAGCCTCTTTATACCTCTTCAGATTGACGCTTCACCGTCTTGATTAGGGGCCTCATTAGGGGGAATAAAATCACATCCCTGATACTCGGCGAATCGGTGAACAACATCACAAGCCGGTCTATTCCTATACCCTCTCCCGCGGTCGGCGGCATGCCGTATTCAAGCGCAGTGACAAAATCATCATCCATCTCACAGGCCTCTTCATCCCCGGATTGCCTGGCCTTCACTTGTGCTTCAAATCGCCCTCTCTGATCTTCCGGATCATTCAACTCAGAAAAAGCGTTGGCGATCTCCCTGCCGAAAATATAAAGCTCAAAGCGATCGACAACAAATGGGTCCTTCTCATTTTTCCTCGAAAGAGGCGATACATCCAGCGGATAATGCGTGACAAATGTCGGCTGCACTAGCTTTGGTTCAACAAGCTCATCAAAAATCCTCATCATGAGGCCGCCGGTCGAGTCCTTGGGATTCATCTCAATCCCAGCGCGGGCACCATATGCGAGCAATGTATCGCGGTCCCTAAGCGATGAACCAGACCCGAAATCCGTATGTTTAATAATCGCGTCTTCGACACTGATGCGATCAAAATGTCCGTCAAGGTCTATTTGGGTACCTTGGTAAGCAAGCTTCCTCGTGCCAATAACTTTATCGGCAAGCCTGTGCAGGAGGTTCTGGGTAAGATCCATGAGATCTTCATAGGTCGCATAAGACTGATAAAACTCAAGCATCGTGAATTCAGGATTATGTTTTATTGAGATACCTTCATTCCTGAAATTCCTATTTATCTCGAACACCCGCTCAAATCCGCCCACGACAAGCCTTTTAAGGTACAACTCCGGTGCTATTCGCATGAAAAGCTGCATATCAAGCGTGTTATGATGGGTTGTAAACGGCCTTGCCGTGGCACCGCCGGCTATAGGGTGCATCATTGGAGTTTCTACTTCCAGGAAATCATGCTCAATAAAAAATCTCCTGATCTCATCTATGATCTTCGATCGCTTCCTGAACGTATCACCGGTGGCCGCGTTCATGATCAGGTCAAGATAGCGCTGGCGGTATTTGATCTCCACATCAGCGATGCCGTGATATTTTTCCGGCAGCGGCCTGAGCGACTTGCTCAAAAGCTTAAGGCTATCGCAATTGATGGAAAGCTCGCCGGTTTTTGTCTTAAAAACCACGCCTTCCACAAAAATGACGTCACCGATATCAAGTTGTTTGAATGCGGCATATTGCTCCTGCCCCAATCTGTCACGCTGTACGAAAAGTTGTATAATGCCGGAACGGTCTCTCACTCTGACAAAAGACGCCTTTCCGAAATCCCGGATAGCCATCATCCTCCCGGCAATGGATGCCTTTTCCGTTATGCTCTCAAGTTCTTCCCTTGTTTTTTCGCCATGCAAGCGCTGAAGTTCAGTCGCCGATGACGATGGATTCACGCCATTTTTGTATGGGTTTTCACCAGACTTCCGCAAAGCTTCCAATTTCTGGTAGCGCACCCTTACTTGTTCAGAAAGATCTTCTGGGGAATCACTCATACGCTAATGACCTCACACGTTTGCTTCTAAAAAACGTTCAGCATCGATCGCGGCCATGCATCCTGACCCGGCTGCCGTCACCGCCTGTCTGTATGAAGGGTCAGCAACATCACCAGCCGCAAACACCCCCTCCACGCTCGTACGCGTGGACCCGCTTTCAACAACAATATACCCCTTGGCATCACATCTTAGCTGGCTCTTGAAAGCTGCCGTATTGGGTTCATGTCCTATAGCTATGAATACTCCTTGAAATAACATCTCTTTGATTTCACCAGTATTAACATCCTTGAGCTTAACACCGGTCACGGCGTCAGTGCCAAGAATATCATCAACAACACTGTTCCATACAAAACGGATCTTAGAATTTTTATCTGCTTTTTCCTGCATTATCTTGCTTGCCCGGAGTTTATCACGCCTGTGGATCACGCTGACCGTCTTGGCAAACCTGGTTAGGAAGGTTGCTTCCTCCAAGGCCGTATCTCCGCCTCCCACGACTGCAACATCCGCGTTCCTGAAGAAAAATCCATCACAGGTCGCGCATGCCGATACACCTTTGCCCAACAATCTTTTCTCGCTGGCGAGATTGAGCCACTTAGCTGAAGCGCCAGAGGCGACTATCAGGGTTCTGGTCGATATCTGCTGACCGTTTGAAAATGAAATTGAAAATGGCCTTCTCGATAAATCAACGCCGACCACGCTTGCTTGTATGAACCTCGTGCCGAATCGCTCCGCCTGTTTTTTAAAAGCGCTCATGAGATCAGGCCCAAGAACAGGCTCGGCAAAACCAGGGTAATTTTCAACCTCACTGGTAATCGTAAGTTGTCCCCCTGGCTGATCGCCATCCACAACAACCGGTTCAAGATCAGCCCTGGCTGCATAAATCGCCGCAGTCAACCCTGCCGGTCCAGAACCAACGATTGTCACGTTTTCTACGCCCATAGACCCCTCTAAAGATGCGAACAGGTCAGATGATTTTAGTGGTGCTGAAAAAACTGCGTACCCGACTGAGTACCGGCCTGGCCTATCGGCTCGTTACCGCTTTCAGTAAGTGATTGACTGCCGTTAGGCCTATCATCTATCTCTTCTTGTGAAAGGGATTCGATACTCACCCAATCGGCATTTTCTGAATCATCCGGTAATTGCTGAAGATGTTTATCCACTTCAGCAGAGGTAACAACACCCTTGGCAATATTGCGTTCAATTATCCTAATGTCCAATTTCTTAGACTCAATAGCGTCGTGAAGAAGTACCATAAGCTCTTTCTAATAGATCGTACAGCAGCATGTGTCAACTAACTCTATGGCTGCTTTAACGATTTTAATGCCATGTTTTGGGTGTGTTGCCGTCCGCATTGCCGTTTACGCCTGAAACTTTTTTCCTTTCGTTATCTATAATCAACTTAAGATGGTTGCGCGAAGATGTTTTTTTGCTCTTTGTGGCTTGACTACTGTCCATAATAGCCCTTTTCTTTTTTGCGATTGAACGTGCCGCAGCCGCCCACAGGTAAACAAACCCGCTTATAAGGCCACCCAGATGGGCCAAACCAGACAGGCCGCCTTTTGACGAAAAAACCGTCGCCATAAATTCAAGGCCCGCAAGAATCCATATGAAGTGTTTTGCCTTCATCGGGAAAATCATCATGAAAAGAAGCACGCGCTCGGAGAAAATCAACCCGTACGCCATAAGTAGGCCATATATCGCCCCGGAAGCACCGACCATGGGGATTGCCAGCCACTCACCCTTGAAAATCGCAAGCTGCAATAGAAGATAAAAAGTAGCAGCTCCGATCAGGCATGAAAAATAGTAACGAATGAATCTCGCGGTACCCCACAGCGCTTCTAATTCGGAACCGATAAACAACAACATTAACCCGTTCAAAAACAAATGCGTTACATCACCGTGCAGGAACGCGTATGTGATGACCTGCCAGAAATAATGTTTAATCACGACATTGGCCGGCACCAGACCGAACAAACCAAGCAGGTTGCCCCCTAGATATTGATCCGCGGTTTGCTGTATTAGAAACACGGCCAGATAAATTATTAGGAGACTTTTAACAGCTTTGGTTAATCGTAAGCGCATATTCTTTCCCGACTGTTAACGGCCGCCAGGGGCCGCCATAGGTTCAGCTAGTTCAATCAGGACGCCGTCAGCGGAGGAAGGATGTATGAAGTTTACGTTCATCCCATGCGCCCCCGGTTGCGGAGCCTTATACACAAGCCTAAACCCTTCTGAGGCAAGTTTATTACAAAGCCGTACCAATTCACCAGATCTAACTGAGAAAGAAAGATGATGTAGCCCAGGGCCTCTTTTGTTGATGAACTTCATGACCGGCCCGTCTTTTTCAACAGGCTCGAGCAATTCAATAACCCCTCCAGAGTCTAGAGTTTTCACGGATAAGAAATGAGTCCTGACCCCCTCGCTTGGCACATCCTCCACCGCCGTCACATCAAGACCGAGAATTGAAAACAAGCGCATAAGCGCGGGCAGATCCTTAACCGCAATACCGATGTGGCTTAACTTAAGCATAGTGTTGGCCTCTTATTGGGAATTATTATCAGGTTTGGGGAAAAGCTGAAACCTAGAAAAAAGACCACAAAAAAGACGAGGACCACTAACATCTTGTTGCTGTACCCGAGCTCGCCTCCTCAACGAACCCAGCAAGAGATAGCAGTCCTCAGTCAAGTAGTCCAAGCTCTGAGCACCCACCACGAATCCTCTTAGCTCAGACAATCCATTGATCGGAAAACTACGGTCAAACTTTAGAAAATGTTTCTGCGCCACGGAGAGGGCGCGTCGAGGTACCTTCAAATTGTTTATTGCAAAAGTGGTCATTGTGTTCAAGTCAGCACGTTGTCTAGAACACGGAAGAAATGTGGTGGTAACGAAGTAGAAGTGTTTTTAAAAAGTCAGATTTTGCAGTGTCGGGAAAGTTTCCGATGCCATAAGCTTATATGTACATGTTATGCAGTAATTAGAAGCGACGTATACCGATTATGGTCTTATAAACATAAATAAGGAGATCAACAGTGAAAATGACCAAATACATTCTTACAAGTTTTTTTACGTTACTTATAACTGCTATTGCAATCCCAGCTTTTGCCGAGGGCAAGTTCTCCGGCTTGATGTTCGGCGATTATTACTGGTTCGCTAAGCACAACGACACAGCCAGCAAACTTGCAAACGGAGAATATGGGATCAAAGGTCACAACGGTTTTTGGATGAGACGTATATATTTAACATACGACCATAAATTCGACGGTGACTGGTCAGCACGGTTCAGGCTGGAGGCAAACAGTTCAGACTTCAAGACAGCCGCACCCAGCGTGATAACCCCGTTCGTGAAAGACGCATTCCTGCAGTGGAAGTGGAATACGCGCAATTTGTTTTTTGGGCTTTCAGGCGCGCCTACATTTGATCTTTTTGAAAACCACTGGGGACTGAGAGCGGTTGAGAAAACACCAGAGGATTTATGGAATTTCGGGTCTGCAAGGGATTTTGGTGTCGCAGCGAAGGGGAGTTATGGCGACGGGCTTATCAGCTACCACCTGATGTTTGGCAATGGCAGCAGCAATAAGCATGAGACCAATAACGGCAAAAAGGGATATCTTTCGTTAAGCAGCAACCCAATCAAAGAAGTGTTGCTTGAGCTATACGGTGACTATGAGTCTTTCACTCATAATGTGGTTACGCATATTTTTGCAGGATACAAAATCGAAACTTTTCGCTTGGGCGGCCTCTACAGCTACGCCAAACAGTCTAATGCGGCCAAGAACATTACATCTCTTTACGGAGTTTATAATTTCACTGATACATTCGCGGTATTCGGCAGAATGGATAAGGTGAGCGCAGGCTTGGGTGATGCGACTTATCTGCATCAGAGCAGCGCTTCTCCGCCTACGTTGATTATTGCAGGCGCAGATTTCGAACTTGAAAAGAACATTCATCTTATACCAAACATCGAGTCCGTCACTTACAAGGAAGGCGTAGATAGCGATCTTATTCCACGATTGACATTTTCGTGGGTATTTTAAGCTAAGCTCCCTATCCGGCCGTATCACCTGGGCAACGTCAATCAAATGACTATGCCAAAGCTCAAACATTTGTAGCCATGAGACATTACCCATGAAATATTATAATGGTAAAATATTTTACGGGGGCAGAAAAATGCAAACTAAGCTCAGATTACAAATAATTCCTGTTGTTATCCTGTCAGTCGTTTCATTCATGACATCGTGGACACCAACTGGTCCAGCCATCACCTCAGCTTACGCAGGCTGTGATTCCATCTGTAGTGAAGTCTTAAAAGACCCAAAGAAAGCAACTGAAAGCCAGGTCGGCCCACAGTGTGCGGCTTACAAGGCCTCCGAAGATTCAAAAGTACCAGAAAAAGTCTTGCTCGCGCTTAACCTCGGGGTGGCCACGACTTGTGGTTTCGCGTGCGTATCTGAAAAATTCAATCCCACCATTTCGCAAATCTGCTCTGTCGGCGCAATGGGTGCAGGAGTCGCTGAAGTAATAGTAACACTGTCCCAAAAATCCAGCATCGCGCAGAAAATGATCAGCGTAGCCGGCGGCGCTGCGGGTACATATATGGGGTATAAGGGTGCAAAGGAAGTTGAAAATATTAGTAAAGCATCCACCCGATTCAGAGAGGCCAGAGAGGCCAGAGATGCAGCCATGGACCAAGAAAATACACATGCGGCAATCAATGCCGAGCTAGACGCTGACGACGCCATTAAAGATAAAGTCGCAGCCAAGAAAAAATCAAAAAGTGACTCATGCAAGACCGCGGTTGTGTTTGGCATCATGGCGGGGCTAAGGGCGGTTAACCTAAATCAGCACGATGAAACAAAGAAGAAAGCATGTGGTGAGGTCAACCAACTAGCCTCCGCGAATGGAATCAGCGTGGATGGCTCTGGCGGCAGCAGCGCTCCTTCAAAAGCTAACTCCGGGACCAGTGCCGGATTAGCCAGCTATGAAGCAGCATCGCAAGGACTGACATGTATAAGCAGTCAAGGCGGCCTTGCGGCCTGCCCGGTCGTCAATGGACAGCCTGTTTCGTTAGAAGCAACCGACGCAGGAATAATGTCACGCTCCGGCCTTGACCGCGTGGCGGCTCCTGTAGCGCTTGCCGGGCTTGAGAAGATGGCTGGACAACTTGATGGCGCCGTTAATGCGGGTTCGATGATGGCCGCGATGGCCGGTGAACTAGGTGAATTTGGCAATGCACTCGCGCAAGTCGCTAAAACCGCGCAAGATAACCCTCGCGAATTCATGGACCTCCTGCCGATCAGTTCGGCAATTGCTTCGACCGGTGGAGGTATCGTCAAGCAAGCAGGGGATTCACAAGGTGGTAATGCTTTTGGCTCGCTCTTCGGGAACACAGGCAGCAAGCAAACAGGCGCGAGCGGTGTGGACTCGGCGGCATTCCAAGCCAAGCAATCAACAGATATCTGGCATGCCGACAGCGCGCTTAACATTTTTCAAATAGTTTCTGATAGAATCGGGAAATCCTCGAACGGCATAGCTCATTAAAAGAGGGTTGCAAACACTAATTGGCACAAGTATTAATGCGGTAAAGATCGTGACCTGAGCGGGGGTGTAGCTCAGCTGGTAGAGTACGACAATGGCATTGTCGGGGTCAGGGGTTCGACTCCCCTCACCTCCACTGAGGTCACGATGGTCCATTCCAAATCAAGCACAATTCCCGCCGGTTCCGTTGTTGCATCAATATTTTATCAATAAGTGCGAGAGGCTTAAGGAGTTTACAATGCTTAGAAAACGACCACAGGAACGGCTGCCCGAGCGTGTGGACCCTGGTGATTCAGAGCCAGAGTACGGCTGCCCTGGTTCTATCGAACAGCAACTTGATATGTGCGAGGAAGGGACGCTTAGAGGTGATGAAATTCTTTTTCATCATGGCAGGAAGCCTGAGCCAGAAGGCGGCGATAATTATGAACCGCTCGACCCAGATAGGATGAAGGAAAATTATCACGTCGATATGGCCGAAGAGAACCGCGAAGGTGACGAGATGAGTGGGGATGGGCATTCATCCGGCCTGCAAGGCGATGAAATGGAGTTGAGCAACCAGATACATATCGACACCGGCCTGCCAGGTGATTGGACGCAAAGACACGAGCGGGTCATTCAAAAAAAACATTTCGACTGAGCACTAAGCTGCGACTGGTTTTGCTTCCGCTACTACGAAGAGTGCCTTCATTTCATCCGGGAGCTGTGATTTAACATGTTCTATTTCAGATGGGTCGAGCAGCTCCACCAAGGCAGAAAATGCCCTTAGCATTATTGACCGGGCCGTGGCTTCTTCGATATCAAATTTATCCCTTAGCCCGCTTAATATCCTCAATACAGTAAACGAACGATCCGGCCCCGGCGAAAGCGCAAGTAGCTCGTCCTGAATATCCTGCGGCAATTGCGCAATAAGATGCATCGCGCCCGTATAATGCATTCTTTGCACAACACAGCCAAGAATGTATTTAATGACCTTAGCTGCGAATTCTTGCGTCAAGCCGGTTTTTTCACCAACGGCTTTATAGAAAAGATTCAATGTTTGGGATTTGCGCGCATCCGAACGCTCTATGCGCTCTGTCGCGCGACCTCTTGGCAAAAGCCGTTGCATACCGCGCCTCATTATCTGCCTTCGCACGATTGATGAAATCTGATCCAGGTCAACAGCTTTTGACGCGATTAGATCATCAAGCGTCACAAGACCAACGCATTTTTTCTTGCCATGCTGTGTTTCCTGGGTGACCGGTATGCGGCGGATGCCGTGTTTTTCCATCAGCCTAACAACTTCTTTTATGTCCACGTTCTCGTTAACCGAAACAGGGCCCGCTGTCATTATTGACGAAACCGAATCATCAAGTCCTTTTGAACCAGCTCCTTTTAAATCAGCAATGATTCCACAGGTCAAATCGCGATCCGTTACTATCCCGGCAATATTGCCGTCATAGTCGGATATGATGATACTGCCGATGCCGCGTTCACACATTACTCTGGCGACTTGTTGGCATGGGGTATCTGGTCTTAGTATCACCAATCTTCTGTGAATGTACGGTTCAATCAATGTCATGGCAAACCTCTTGGAAATTATCGATGCCAAAAATATGCCTCTAATTCTTTGGTGTAGCGCATTTTATCCACGAAGCAGTCGTGATAAACTTATTCGTAAGTACCCATGGCTGGCGTGAATTGCACAGATTTTACTCGTATAGAGAATACAATAGTTGTCAGCGATATTCACCTTACAGATGCGGAACCTCCGCATCCACGCAATCCTTTATGGAAGAGATTTAAGAGGCCAGCGCATTTCGTCGACCGGAAATTCACGTCATTCCTGGAACATCTCTGTTCGAGCATGCAAGGGCCTATCGAACTTATTTTGAACGGGGATATTTTTGATTTTGACTCAGTTATGGCGTTGCCTGAAAAACCGCGCCCACATCTGACCTGGTTGGAGAAAGTGCGCGGGCTTGCACCGGAGGAGCCTAAATCAAGGTTCAAGATCCAGGTAATAATGGCTGATCATGCCATCTGGATGACTGCCTTGCGTAATTTCATACTCGCGGGCAACAGGGTGATATTTATAATCGGTAACCATGATGTCGAGCTGCATTGGCCAAGTGTTCGCCAGGATATAATCGATAAGCTGGATCTTCCAGAAGAGCGTCGGAGCCTAATGCGTTTTTGCGAATGGTTCTACATCAGCAATCAGGACACGCTAATCGAGCACGGCAATCAATATGATCACTATTCTCTTATCCTTAACCCGGTTAACCCCCTCATTAAGAAGGGGGCCAAGATATATATGCGAATACCGTTCGGGAACCTTGCAGGAAAGTTCATGCTCAACGGCATAGGACTCATGAATCCACACGCTGATTCCAGCTATATCAAAAACTCGTTCTGGGAATACATATTGTTTTACTACAAATACGTCATGCGCACGCAGCCGCTTCTTATTTGGACCTGGTTTTGGAGCGCCATGGTAACGCTTGTTTATTCCTTGAGCGAGGGCTTGTTGCCAGCCATGAGAGATCCTTTAACAATGGATGCCCGTGTTCAGGAGATCGCGGATCGCGCCAACACTACGCCACAAGTGGTTTGGACATTGAAGGAAGTTCACGTCCACCCAGCCGTCTTCAACCCGGTAAAAGTTCTGCAGGAGCTGTGGCTTGATCGCGCGATACTGCTGGGTCTGATAGTGGTCGGCAGTTTCCAGTTCTTCTCGGTCCTTAATGTGTTTGTCGCAATATCGATCTGGTGGTTTGTCACCTTGGTGGTTTTGCTGATGCCGGCTTTTATATTTTATGCAAGATCCGTCGTATCCGGCGTCATGCCTACCATTGAAGCTGCTTTGAGACTTTCGCCACTTAGCGCTCGCATAGCCAGGGTTAAGCGTGTCGTGCACGGCCACACCCACATTGAGCAGCACACCTCTATTGACGGAATAGAATATTTGAACACAGGTACGTGGTCTGCAGCTTATCATGATGTAGAATGCACAAAGCCATACGGTCGTAAATGTTTCGCATGGATCAAGCCTGGCGGTCCAGATGGAAACCGTATCGCTGAGCTTTATGAATGGAAAGACGACGGCATAGAGCGCATACAACCGGTCGTTGTTCAAAAGTGAAATAATTTACAGGAATGAGCATTGCATGATTACAGCCTGAACAAGGGGCGCAGACTGGTGTCGTGGAACAGAATACTTTAGAATCGCGTTTTTCTTTAAGCTGGAAGCATGTTTTAGACGAATTAGCAGAAGCGTCGCGTGGTGTTTTGAATAGCGAAATACGGCTTGCCGCTATGGGAGCAAGGCGCGAAAGGCATCAAGTTTTCATGCGCCTGTTGATATTAGGTTTTTTAGTACTTTGTGTACATGCTGGATTCTTATCATTGTTCTTTTTGGTAGTTATTGGCGTGGCATGGATATTCAATGGTAATTTAATTGGTGGCATGGCATTGGTCGGCGGCTTTTCATTGATAGGAGGCATATTAGGCCTGAAATTTATCGGGAGCATATACGGGCGCGGCGTGAGATTCGTGCCGCGTTTCATGGGAAATTTCATGGGGAACGTGACTGCTAATATAAGAAAAACACAAAGTGGAGAATATTATGAAAGACGACATCGAAAAAGCTGAGCGTGACTTGGAGCAAAGCAGCGAAAAACTTGGTGAAGCATTTGACCACCTGCGAGAAAAGATCAACAGCACGCTTGACCACATAGCTAAAGCTGTCGGAGAAGCTGAACATGTTATTGAGTGGATGAAAGACGATGCAGGTGTGGTGGCGGATAAAGCCGCTGATGTTATTTCTGAGGCCGAAAAAATTATAGTAGCATCAGAAAATCCTTCAGAATTTTTTACAAAACACTCAACCCCTCTTCTGGCTTTTACTTTTTTGAGCGGGATTTCCATCGGACTTTTGGCGCGCTCCAAAAAGGCCAGGGGTCTTATGGCCGTAAAAACAAAACAGCATTTTGCTGTATAATATCGATTAAAACTCTTATTTGCCGTTTGTTTTCAGTATAAGATGGCGCTATGTCGCTTATATCACCATCGTCGTCGGTAGTTGTCAGTGAAAACACTTCTATTGCTGAATGCATACAAAGGATGTGTGCGCTTAACGTCGGTTCAGTGCTTATAGTAAGGGAAGGTGGAGGACTTGTAGGGATCTTTACCGAGCGTGATGTTTTAAAAAACGTCGAAATGATCCACTCGAAGGGATGTTGGGACCAACCTGTAAAAACCGTGATGTCATCGCCCGTGATTTCCGTAAAGCGCTCAGAAATCGGCAAAGCCGGTGAGAAGATGCTGAAGTATGGTTTCAGGCACATGCCGGTAATGCGACAGGGTAAGAATGGTAAGCCAGGTGTGGTTGGTGTCATCTCAATGCGTGATCTTTTCAGGGAACAGGTCGAAAGACACCACAGGCAGGCCGAAAAATTAATCGCAATTCATAAGGGGCAGAGCAAGAAAAAAGGCAACCTAGGAGTTTTTTCCTTGGATGATAACCTTTACTATTTTTTAAAAGATATCGTGTCAAAAGAGGCCAAGCTTGGCGTGCAGCGTTTTTCGTTCGGAGAGGAGGGTGAAGACTTAAAACAAATGCGAGCGTTGATACTTGATGTTGACGGGGTTGATGTCGGCGATTGGACCGCTCTTTTAAGGAAAATCAACAGCGACGCCGACCTGCCGTTCTCACTCGTGATTTTTAACCCTATCCTGCATGAACAGCCAATGGTCGCGATTTTAGAAAGACTCAATGATTCAAAAAAATTAGCGGTTTTTGCCAAACCGGTAAACCCGTTGGCGGTTATAAAGTGCCTCAAGCCTTACATAAAACCGTAAGCGTGACGTCATGAGAGTGATAACGATTGATTGCAACTATCTTTGGCCCAAATTCGCATCAGCATATCTGTTGATAGAAGGCAAACAAGCTGCTTTTATTGATAACAATACTTCGCGTGCCGTTCCACTGCTGCTCGAGGCATTACGTTCCGAAGGGCTCGCACCAAGCGATGTGAAATATGTAATAGTGACTCATGCCCATCTAGATCACGCAGGCGGGAGCGGTTTGCTCATTGATGCATGTCCGGAAGCCATGTTCATCGCACACCCAAAGGCGGTCAAACATATAGTTGACCCATCACGATTGATAGAAAGCGCGCGCAAAGTATATGGAGCAGATGAGTTTGTACGTCTTTATGGGACACTTATCCCGGTTGCCGCGCAACGGGCTAAACCCGTGCTCAACAGCGAAAGTGTTTATCTAGGATCGGCTGAGCTCAGTTTTTTCCATACGCCAGGACATGCAAGCCACCATGTATGTATTTATTGCCCAGACATTGCTGCGATTTTTACAGGTGATTCATTCGGACTCTGTTACCCTGATTTGCAAAGACACGGGATGTTTATTTTCCCGTCCACCAGCCCTGTTGATTTTGATCCGCTTGAAGCAAGAAAAAGTATTAAACTAATTTTTAACAGCGGTGCCAAGATCGCTTATCTTGCTCATTATGGGGAGCTGAGCGCGCTTCAAAATGCGGCTGCACAGCTCAATTTGCACCTTGATTTCTCTGAGCAGCTTGTGAAGGATGCTATTGGTTTTGGAGTGAAGAGTGAAGGGCTTGAAAATTTCTGTGAAACTAAGCTCAGGAAATATTTTAAGGCTTTCACAGCAAACCATAGCTTGGGGTTTGGCAAGGAAGATTGGGATCTGCTAGATCTTGATATCAGGTTAAATGCCCAGGGGATTGCACATTTCGCACGGAAAACAGTATGAGTATATGGTTCAAGCCTTATTCGGTTGACGAAATAAATGATCGCGGCAAAAGCACGATGGTCGAGCATCTTGGGATAATGATGACCATCATAGGAGATGATTTTTTGGAAGGGACCATGCCTGTGGACCACAAAACAAAACAAGCCTTAGGGCTTCTCCATGGTGGAGCATTGGCTGCGTTTTCAGAATCCCTGGCCAGTACCGCGGCTAGTATGACTATTGACCGGTCCACAGAATACTGTGTTGGTATAGAGATCAGCGCCAATCACATGAGTTCATGCACAGGTGGTGTTGTAGTGGGCAGAACAACACCGCTTCATCTTGGCAAGTCAATGCAGGTTTGGGAAACCAGGATTCATCAGGATAATAAACTCGTGTGCGCAAGCCGAGTAACCCTACTGGTGCGAAAAAAGTAAGTGTGCCACTGCATATGCTTATAATGAAATACTTGTAAGCAAGTCTCCCATTTCGCCGACAGCATCGCCTCTGGCGTCCGTGTCACCCAAGCCAAGCTGGCCGACATTGTTTCGTCCCCAGCACTTGACGGTCTTGTTATCAAGGACAGCGCAGGAATGAGACCCTCCGGACGCAATGCCGGTGGCGGTTCTGCTAGTGCCTAGTTGGACAATAGACAGGTTATCGCCCATTTCATCAGCCGCGTCGCCTCTGGCGCTCGTGTCGCTCAGACCTAGCTGGCCATAAGTGTTATCCCCCCAGCACTTTACCGAGCTATTATCCAAACGTACGCATACCGTTGAAGCACTGGTTGATATAGCAAGCGCGGTTCGTCCTGAGCCAAGAGCTATGGCAGCGAGGTTGTCGCCCATTTCTCCAGCCGCGTCGCCCCTAGCATTCGTATCACCCAAGCCAAGTTGGCCAAATGTATTCCCGCCCCAGCATTTTACATTATTGTTATTTAAGCGTGCACATGTATGGCTTTGACCTGTAGCTATTGATGAAGCGCTAAGCCCGCTTCCAAGGTCCACCACGGGGAGGTTGTCGCCCATCTCACCGGCTGCGTCGCCTCTGGCATCCATGTCACCAAAACCAAGTTGGCCTGATGAATTTCCGCCCCAGCACTTCATTGAACCATTGTCTAGTAAAGCACATGTATGGAAGTCACCGGCCGCTATAGCAGTTGCAGTGCGACCGCTGCCAAGTGATACGGCACTCAAGTTATCGCCCATTTCTCCCGCGCCATCACCGCGGTCAGATGTATCGCCAAGTCCCAAGGCGCCAAGGACGTTGTAACCCCAGCATTTGACAGAACCATCATCAAGCAAAGCACATGTGTGTTTATCTCCGGCAGCGATAGCTGTCGCCGTGCGGCCGCTGCCCAAGGACACGGCATTCAAGCTATCTCCCATTTCACCTGCGACGTCACCAAGACTGTCGGCGCTCCCTTGTCCAAGCTGGCCCTTGTCATTCAACCCCCAGCATTTAACCGTGCTGTTATCAAGCAGGGCGCATGTGTGGTTGCTTCCGGCAACTATGGCCGTAGCAGTGCGGCCACTGCCAAGTGACACGGTACTTAAGTTATCACCAATTTCACCAGCAGCATCTCCTCTGGCATTCGTGTCGCCCAAGCCAAGTTGGCCATAGGTATTGCCGCCCCAACATTTTACTGCGCCACTGCTGAAGCGTACACAGGTGTGAGCTGCTCCAGTGACCGTGTTCGCAGGTTCAATGACCGTGATGGTTGCATTGCTTGTATTTCCAAGTGAATCAGTCACGCGGACCTTGCCGGTTTCTGCTGTCGAAGGCGCGGTATACAAGCCAGAGGATGAATTCACATTCCCCGCCCCTTGTGTAACGCTGTAACTGTAAGGTTCCACCCCATCGGTCGCGGAGAACGTGACAGCATTATACACAACCAGTGTTGTAGTCGCAGGTGAGATTGCAAGGGCTGGATTAATTGTCACGGTTGCATTGCTGGTATTTCCAAGTGAATCAGTCACACGGACGGTTGAAGAGCCTGAAGATGACGGCGCGGTAAAAAAACCGCTGCCCGTATCAATCGTACCACCACCGGCCACTATGGAATAACTGTAAGGTGTCACGCCCCCGGTAGCAGAAAATGTAAAAGTGTTATTGACCGACAATGTTTTTGAACTCGGGCTGATTGCAAGAACGGCGTTGATTGTAACAGCCGCATTGCTAGTGTTGCCGTTAGAATCAGTCACCGTGACGGTGGCTATACCCGAAGATGAGGGAGCCCTATACGTTCCCGAACCGGGGTCTATGTCGTTTTCAATACTGCCCCCACCGGCCGTAACTGCGTATGTATAGGGTATGGGATTTCCAGGAACTCCTCCAGTGGCTGAAAAATTAAATGTGTTGTTCACGGCAAGCGTTTTACTGGTCGGTACTATGGATAGTAGCGGGTTGATGGTCACCGCGGCGTTGCTTATATTACCAATGGAATCTGTCACACTCACTATCGCGGCACCCGTGGAACCTGGTGCAGTGTAACTGCCGGTTGATGAATTGATCGTGCCACCTCCACTGGTGATGGAATATGAATATGGCGATACGCCGCCGCTTGCACTGAACGTATGTGACGTGTTGATGACAATAGCCTTGCTTGTGGGTGAAATCGCAAGCGCAGGATTGATTGTGACACTAGCGGTACTGATGTTTCCAAGAGAATCAGTAACCTTCACAACAGCGGAGCCTGGTGAACTTGGTGCTGTATAGCTGCCGGTCGATGCATTGATCGAGCCTCCGCCGCTTTGGATTGAGTATGAATATGGAGTCACGCCGCCAGCAGCAGAAAAGACGAAGGAGTTATTCACCGCCAGTGTTTTAGTGGATGGTGAAGCCTGCAAGGCAGGATTGATCGTTACAGGAATATCAACGTATCCTTCGGTCGCATCCGTAATGCGTATAGTAGCAGCCCCCTGTGAAGCAGGAGCGGTGTAAGACCCGGTTGATGCGTCTATAATAGTTATAGTGCCCCCACCTTGCGATACGCCGAAGGCATAGGGTTGTAATCCGCCTGTCACAGAAAAAGTAAACGTGTTGTTAACTGCCAGTGTTTTGGATGTTACGTTAGGTACAAGCGGTGGAAAGATCGTCACGGTGGCGTCACTGCTGTTTCCAAAAACATCTGTTGCCCTGATTGTTGCCGCACCTTCTGAGCCAGGAGCGGTGTATTGTCCTGTGCTTGAATTGATCGAACCACCTCCGGAAAAAACAAAAAAGCTGAGTGGCGGCACACCGCCGGTTGCTGAAAAGCTACGCTGACCTGTCGCAGTAACAGAGGTGCTAGTTGGCGAGATCTGCACACTAGGGTTGATGGTTACAACCGCTTCGGCAGTATTTCCTATAGCGTCTGTTATGCGCACTAAAGTCGTGCCCGGCGCTCCTGGAGCCGTAAACGATCCGCTTAACCCGTCAACACTGCCATCACCGCTTGCGACATAAAACATCGAATACGGTGGTTGCCCACCCGTGACGGAGAAGCCAGCAGTGTTCCTCAGGGATAGGGTTTTTGTTGAAGGACTTATTAGGAAAACCGGCACTATCGTAATTACCGATTCGCTTGTATTACCGGAAGCGTCTGTCACCTTGACTGTATCAGTCCCCTCGGCACCCGGCGCGATGTATACGCCCGTGGTGGAATCTATCGTTCCGGACCCGCTTACAAGTTCAAATGTATATGGCAGGTTGCCGCCAACGGCCGAGAACACTGTCGTATTTCCAGCCATGATCGTCAGCTGAACCGGTGAAATATGTGGTAAAGAGTATGAGATCGGAGGATTGCTTTTTGATTCAAGCTGCTGTTCTTCGTTGGTATCCAGCGTAAGCATTTCGGAACATCCCGACACACCAAACGCCGGGATGGCGCAGATCAAATACAGAATATTTTTTAAACTTACGTACCGCATATAATATTCTTCATCCGCCTATGTTGTTAACCACAGGTTTTCTATAATAATTGTATACTAAATCTTATAAAAATTAAAGACAGTATAATAACTACCGTGTCACAAGTGACATGCATGAATTAACACGATTTATCCTGAAAAAGATCTAAGACGAAAGCCCTGTCAGCGTGATCCTTAGCGTGGTTCTTGTGACTCCGTCGATATAGCTTATGGACAGTGTAGCCTCATGTGAGGATGCCTCCGTAGGGCTGAAGCTGACCACAACTGTACAAGTAGCGTCCTTGTCAAGACGGCTGGTACAGGTCCCTCCGGTGCCTGGGAATGTCCCACCCTTAAATAAAAATGGTGCAGAAAGCGCTTCGGTCGATGACTCGCCTATTTCTGTTGCTGTATAATAACCTGAATTCTTAATCGTGATGGTCTGGTCTGCAGACGCATTCGGTGTCACCGTTCCAAAATTAACGGTACTGCTTCCTTCTACGCTTAAGACAGCGATATTCGAGGAAGTATCAGGAATATCAATGAGCGTGGATGACGAGTTTTCGCTGTAACAGGATCCAAGCATCGACGCAAACCCGCTTAAAACAAATACACTTAGTTTATTTAGCCTGCGAACGCACATATTGTAATTATCCCTTTCCGCTTGTTTGTCGTCAATTAGAAGCCAAAACCTATGAGAATCCCAAGGTAATGCATCCCCTCTGTATTATAACTTCCCTCAAGCGCTAGCATTAGACCCGCATAACCAGGTTTAAACAGCACACCACTGAAAGCTGAAAGACTGTAACTGCTATAAGACTTCGTGGATAACGTATAAACGGTTGACACTATGTTGAGCCTGGCTACCGCATCAATTTGGCCGGTTATCCATTCCAAACCAGCGCCTATATAAGGTTCAACGAAGTATAATTTTTTTGAGGCTAAAACTTGCGTCGCTATGGTCCTGGTTTTCAATATGATGGATAACGAACCCACGGATACGCCGGCTGCTAAAAGAGGAGTGGAAGGAATGCTTAATTTCGCAAAATCAACTTTGGTTGTAGAGTATGATAGTCGCAGCGCCCACGTCGGTCCTTCCTCTGGCTGATGAAGGATGAATTTCATCCCGACTCCCGCTATGTAGCTCCCTTTGTAATACAGACCTGATATGCCTATGTCGCTCGTTGGGCTTAACCCTTTGTGGATATGTACTTTTGCTATCGGCATGGAGGGTAATGATCCAACGCTACCCAGGCCCGTCGCCGAAGAGGACGTCGAAAAATCATCAGGCGCGTGCACCAGCGTGGCTTCTAACCCAAGGTCGAGGCTGGCGCCACTCATAGGTGCGGCACCGTGGTAAGGGCGGTGATTTGAAAGATAACCGGTTGCCTTGACCATGGGTTTAACTACTTCTGCTGGCAGCACCGCATCCAAGCTCAGGCTTAGGGAGCTAGCAAGTGCGGTTTCGTTTACGCCTGCGGCCAACAACAACGACATGAGTGTTATAAGCCGTCGTGTATACACACTCCAATTAACCATGTTGATAATTAACTCTACTAAAGATTATACTCTCTGCGAACGATTAAGTATTAAGATTAAGTATTCATGGCGAGATTTCTAAGGGGACCGTGGGCTGGCTTCATTCTGCGATGGGCGGGTAAGGGGTTAGCCCGCCTGCATTGGTTCCCGTTGAATTTTTCTATAACGGTCCTGATAATGTCGAGTCTGCCGGAGAGCAGGCTCGGCATTACAGTTTCTTTAAACTCAAATGGATGGATATCGCAACCGATCGCGATGATAGCCACATCGTCGCTGATGTTGAAACTGATGTCGTCATTCTTTAGTTCCGCCGTCAGCGCGGACAGATCGGCAATCAGTTCAGCATGGGTTTTACCGTTCAGTTTGAAAGGGAGAGAAGTCCTAAGGCCTGGGTCGTAATTGAATCGCGCCCCAGCGTAAGTAAGAAGATCATGGATATATTTGTCATCATCGAATTCAAACCCAAAGTGATCCCTCTGCAACCCCCAAGGAGTTTGTGGCACCGGAAACGGCGTGAGAAGCTGCGCCGAGGCGTGCTGGTTATATGAAAAAGCATGACGCAAAAAAGACACCGTGTTTGCCCGACTCTCCGTGGTCTCGAACGGCAAGGGATAGATAAAGCTGCCGGTAACAAAGACACCTTGATCGGACATGGATTTGATCGCTCTCAGTATCCGATCACTGCTGGTTTTCTTGTTAATGGCCGTTTTTAAGAGCTCATCGTCGGCTGACTCCACGCCAAAGAAAATGCAACGAAGTCCTGCTTCATAAAAAGTAGGAACGTATTCCTCTTTAACGCCGTTGACGTGCATGAAGCATGAAAAACGCATATCCATACCACGCTTGATAATTTCTCTGGAAAGATCCATCAGGAGTTTTGGAGGGGTATATGACCCTGAAAATCTGAAAAATCTGGCGCCGAGTTGTTTTTGCACATGGCTTATTTCAGCAAGAATCCCTTCAACCGATCGCATGCGCCAGCGGTTGCTGATGACTGGATGTACGCAAAAATGGCATGACATGGGACAACCACGACTTTCATCCAGAACAACAAGCCTTAATTTGTCGTTGCCCCAAGCCGAAGGGTATACCTCGCGATCATATACCGCGTGTGAAATCTCATCTAAATTATCAACCAAACTGACGGGTGTTTTGATGAACTTGCCATTTCTTACGTATAAAACCCCGGGAGCTTTTTCTATTGGGTGCCCTTTTTCTAAGTGATCAAGCAAGGCTGGCACTGCTCTCTCGCCCTCATTGGTAACCATGAAGTCAAAATGCTCGATAGTTTTCGCGGTGAATTCAGGGGCTATTTTACAAGTAGGTCCACCAAGCAGGATTTTTATTTCAGGAAATCGTTTTCTCAATTCCGAGCACCAACGCTTGACTGCCACAAGCCCATCCCCAGCCCAGCATTTAAACCCAACCACAGTTGAATTATGCTGTTTGATTGAAGTGGCAAGCTGTTCAAACAGCTCGTCCATTACGCTGCTGCATACGTTGGGGTAGGCGGTGTTGAGCCCACCATCTTGCACAGTATTTTGTGTGCTATCTTGATGCATGAATTTTTCAGCAACGGATAATCTGTTAAAATCCTCGATCAGCACCTGATGCCCATTCGTGATCAGGATCCCCGCCAGACTCGCCAGCCCGTTATCCAGGGCGAAGCATGAAGGTGTTTGTGGATAACCTGAAAAAGTGCAAAGAATAATATGCGCCATCCTGAAATAATTACCCCTTTCGCAATACCTCTTATTAAAGATAAATTTACTGATCTGATTTTTGAAAATTGTAAGCAAACTCAGCCTTTGAATCTGATATCGAAAACCTTGGCATCCCTCCCGACATGCGTATCAGGTCCTGGAAAAAGCTCACATGAGCCCTGGATGGAATTTTTGGCAGCAGCGTAGTTTTAATGTTTACCATGATACTGGCAGATTTTATTGACTCACTGACTCCAATGGTTATACGGCCGCAGCAAGAATGTTGTGCCCAGTCTATTACGGAATTAATTAAGAAAATCGTCGCGCGTAAAAGCGTGACCGGTCTGCATACAGCCAAAACAGGCGTTGATATCGCCTGGCAGATTTCTAATTTAATCCTGCAGCTGGCAGCATGTTTATCGCAAAAAGATACCGCACGGTTTGTTAAATCAGCGATATCGGTAGCTACCAGTAACTCTTCTGATACGTCTGTTAATAGCATTTTAAGATCGCTGCAAATCTGCATAAGGCGCTTAACCAGATTTTCGTTCTCAATAGAAAGCGCCAGCAGTTGGCTCAGATCAGGAGTAGTTTGTTCAGCCAATTGTCTTATACATTTGGAATTCAAGTGCAATGCCGTCAGAGGATCAATGGTTTCGAGCGGAAAATGCAGGCACATCCTTCCGATGGTAGCGAGTTGGACAATATCCAGCTGAATTTCTTTTTTAGGCATAGCAATAAATATCTCAATACTAAAGTATGGCATTTATAGCGGCAATGGAAACCTTAGTGACAGTAAAGTTTTCTTTATTAGATGAGCCTCCATTGGTTTGTTAATCTTTTGAAAAACCAGGGGGCACTTTTGGAAAAAACATTGACCGAAACTCTGTTAGGATTCAGTTGGGATAAATACTTCCCTAAAACTTTTGGCCAGAATAATTGGCTTGTACGGAGATCATCGTTTGAAGAATGCTGCACATTTACTGAGTTTCATTACAAGGAAGTGATTTTAGATGGCAGGAGCCACAGCCCTTTTTTGTGGGATGACCAGGATTCCCGCAGGACATCTTATTACAAGAGGTGCGGTGATTTTTTTGCTTTCGAGGCGGATCGTGAAGTTTTCGGTGTATTCTGCGGGAACTGTGCTGATTGGAGCACCTACTACTTGCGCCACACATTGCTTAAAAAGAAATTCCAAGGAACCGGGTTTTACCAGGCCTTCATCAAATATTTTCTAGAACTGCTCGGGTCCGAAGGTGTGCCAAGAATTGAGGCTGACATTCACCCAGGCAATCACCGCAGCATTCATGTATGCCTAAAAGCTGGTTTTATCATTAAAGGGATGAGCTTATCCGAACGGTGGGGGGCAGTATTACATCTTATAAAATATTTTGACCGCAACAGACAGGAGGTTTTTTTGAATCAATTCTGCCACGGAACATGGAGTGTCACGGATTCACCAGAACCAAGCGGCCAGATTTTCAATTGAGCTTATTAATTCCAAAGGAGGGAGGTATGCCATGAAAAAGAAATTCGCACTTACTTGTTTCTAAATAATACGAATGGTGCCCTCTTCGGGTCTACCCCGAGAGGGCACCGGTTTACCAATATAGGTCTAAAGAAGCGCAATTATGCATCCACAAGAACTTTACATAAAATTCCCACTCGGCCTGTCGTGGTCCAATCCTGAAGTCCATATCGAAAAAGTCACGGTAGGCGATATTGAAATACATACGGTAGGCGTTGTTTCGCACGCATCGGATTTTGGCGAGGTTTGGGGCAGCGCCGCAGGGCTTAAAGCTTCACCGGTGGAGCGTGCTTATTTTGAGCTCCTTGAGCGGATAGCTATCGTAGAAGCTGAAAGCGGGCAGACAGACCTTGGAACTATAAACGCATCCGGAGAGGCAAAGGATACGGTGTCTTATGACAAGATTTTTCCTGAAAGCACTGCGCCTTCAGAATGGATATTTTCACGATCAAATGGAGTAGCGATCGGGCGCACGATCAGTAGCGCGCAGCTTAGGTCAGCTTGTGAGCTGATAGAAAGACACCGCGTATTAAATATGTGGTACAAAAAAAAAGCCCCAAAACCATATCCAGATTCATGTGACATTAATGAAAGCAAGTTTTACGACACTTACACTTTTCATAAATATGACTTCGGATATGTAAAAGTCGGTGACAACCCTGTATTTGTGGTCGGCGTACTCGGCGTACCAAAGAATCCAGCTTGGCCTGAGGTCATGGGTTTCGGGTCATATAGCTCGTTTGAGTACGCCTTAAAGAAAGCATTTGAGGAGTGTATTCAACGTATAGGTTTTTTATGGGGTGAAGAATATTCTGATTTTGACAAAATAATTTTTTCACCATCGCCACTTTATCACCAGGAAGTTTATCTTTCCGGTCATGGCAGGCGCCTCCTTGCGACTTGGCTAAGCGGCAATGCCAGCCTCAATGATAGCGGTGATGAATTTGATATTACATGGGCTGATCTGACCCCAGAGCGGTGGAGAGGCAAATTGCACGTCCTGCGCGCTATATCAGGGGAAGCTATTCCGTTGATATTTGGCAGATGGAATCCGTCATCCCTTGATGAGATGATGATTCATCCGATCGCTTGAGCTGAAATGAGTCAGGAGCAACATAGGCGATATCGAAGCTCAGATTCAAAAGCTTCCGTCTCAGGTTGGATATATGCACATCCAGTGTTTTTGAACCGACTGAAATATCATCCCATACTTCTTTAAATATTATTGAGCGGACTACCGGACTACCTTTTGCTTTCTGCAATAGATTGATAATTTGCATTTCCTTTGTGGTGAGTTGAATGCATCCAAACTTTTCTGTCTCAGCTTTTAAGTGTATTGGATCAAGTTTTAAGTATTCATCAAAACCTGTTGGCTCATTTTTCTGTGGGCAATGCCGCTCTTTCAGCAGGTTCTCGACTTTGGCTATCAATTCAACTTTTGAAAACGGTTTGGTTAGATAGTCGCTTGCCCCATGTCTAAAACAATCCCTGACCAGATCCAAGTCCTCGGAAGAGGAAACAACGATGAACGGTATTGTCCTCAGTTTTACCTTCCCTGGATCTTGGGACAAAAAACGCAGAAAATGGTCATCGGATAATTTTAGATCAGCTATAAGCAGGTCAGGGAGTTTGTCTGAGCTTGAGAGCGCGTGTGAGAATTCCTGTAATGTGCGGAATGTTTTAATCTGATACCGGACTTGCAGTATTTCCTCATAAACAAATATGGCGCTTGGGTCGTCCTCGAGTATCCAAATTAATTTTATGTCGAATAACATCCTTATCAGCCCTCTTTAACGCCACTATCCGCGTTCGGTAATGTCAACAGGAAGCGCGTCCCGCTCACCCCGCCTTCGTCAAGCCTGTCGGCTTGCAGCAACCCTTTTCTTTGCTCAATAAGTTTTCTTGTTAGCCTAAGCCCGAGGCTTTTTGCCGTAACCGTGTTTTCCGCCTGATCCGTCAATGACTCGAATGCTTCTCTGGTAAGCCCTGTCCCGTTGTCTTCTATGGAAATCGTCGTGTTTGCCGTTGATTGTTCGAGTAAAGAAATCTTGATCTTTGGCTGGGAGACCTGGTTTTTTAGAAGATTATCTATGCTGTTGCGATACAGGTTATCCAATATGTGCATCAGATCAGCGCGTGGGATTTTTACCGTGATCGTATCTAGTATGTTATCGATTTCAAAAACAATCTGGCTCAAATGCCCTTGATGGTACTGTATGTCTAGGAGTCGCACGACATGCCTGTGGGCGTCGGTAAGCCTTGTGCTTTCTTGTGCTATGTCCGGGTTTTTTAATCTCGCGCGGAGTGATGTTACAAGTTCGATGGCACGATCAATATTGGTAGTTAAATGTTCGATTAATTTCCGCGTTTTTTCAGGTTCCTGCCCGGTTTTTAGTTCGCTTGCACAGAAATGCGCGGCATGCAGCGGCCCGCTCAGGTCATGGGCGATCAGGGCAGAGATCTCGCCCATCGTGTAAAAGCGGCTCCTATCCACCTCCTTGAATACATGTTGCGAGATTTCCAGTTCGGCTTTGGTAAGGCGGTCGGATAATGCGTTAAAAGTTTTTTCAAATCTGGCCATTAAAGACATAGAGTGTAGTGGCAGGCTGTTTTTCTGCCCCTGCACGTAGTTCAGGCGATCCATTGTAAGAAAGATATTCTCCAATGCGGATACCAAATACCGGCGACTTAAGAAAAAATTATGCGTAAAAAGTATGAGCCCTATTACAACAAGCCCGGAGGCTGCTGTGGTGGGGCTTAAATTCAGTATTTTACCGCCGTGGGCGAGAACATGCCACTGCAAGACCAGGATGAAGACAAGGAGGTAAAGTAACGAGCCCATTTCATGGAGAATGTAATCGCGGCGCGCGTATTCGATTTTGACCTCTCTGAAAACATCGCTCCAGTCGTATGTTTCATGTATTTTTGCCAGCCATCCGCTTAGGAAAGCATGCGCATGTATGTATACTGAACCCAGGAAAAAAGCGCAGTTCACCGCTACCATAAGAAAACACATCAGGAACTGCTCGAAGTTGGAGCGGCTGTGCTTCCACACAAAAACAATGACGAGAAACGCTGGGATCGTTTTTACAAGCCCCCAGAAATAACAAAAAAGCGCCCTTCGCAGCGGGAATTTAAGAACGGAATGAACCATTTCAATTTTCTGGTCGAAGGGCTGTTTCTGTATTTCAGCAATCGGAGTGTCATAGAAGTATACTTTGGTGTCAGGGCAGAGCTTGGTGAACACCTTGGCTTCCGTGAGATAATTTAGATAACCGGCGATGCCGTTATCAACAATGAGCAGGATCAGTATTTCAAGCCATGAGGGTTGTAGAACGGCGATTACTGGGACATATGTAGCGATTACGATCAGGATCCAGCTTGTTGGGCTCATACATGCCCTGAGATTTTTCATTAATTATGATCTCGCACAACATGGAGCGTTATGCAATAGAGTCGTGGAAAATCAATTAGTTAGGTTGATTTAATAGAGGGAAGTGCGACGCAAGGTACAACGGATAATGGTTTGCGATCTTTGTTGTTGACCCATCCGACCAGCTTGCTTTCAGTTTTGCGCCACATATGCAAATATGTATCAAATTTGACACTTTTTGCTACCACTTTTATCAAAATTTGGCACTTTTAGTCATCACTTAATTATACTTATAAGCAAAAGATCAAGGTACTAAGATTCTTAAATGCACAGCCAACACAAGCATATACATACCGACCACCAGGCACCAAAAGCCATAGGGAAGGCGATAGTAATCACGGTTGTTTTCATGATCGTGGAATTGGTGGGTGGTTGGATTTCAAACAGCCTGGCACTGATCTCCGATGGTGCGCACATGCTCACGGATGTGGGAGCGATGCTCTTAAGTCTTTTCGCATTATGGGTCGCAAAACGTCCACGTACGTTGATCATGAGTTTTGGTTACCATCGCGCTGAAATTCTCGGGGCGCTAGGCAGCGGGCTTGGTATCTGGCTGATCTCCGGAGTCCTTGTATATGAGGCCATTGAGCGGCTAAGGTCCCCACAACCTGTACAGGGCGTTATTGTATTTGTGGTCGCGAGCATCGGGCTTATCGCCAATTTATTAAGCATGAAGATCCTACACAAAGCTAAGCAGCACAACATCAACGTGCGTGGAGCATATTTGCATCTTTTTGCTGACGCGCTTGGGAGTGTCGGTGCCATCGTTGCTGGTCTGGTCCTCTGGCTTACCGACTGGAGGCCGATTGATCCCATAATCACGATTTGTTTTTCTGTATTGATGTTGATCAGTTCATGGGAACTCGTAAAAGAAGCGGTTGGTATTCTCATGGAGTCAACCCCACAAGGCATTGATCCAGCAAAGGTTCAGTCGGATTTGGAAGCGCTTCCTTTGGTTAAGGAAGTTCATGATCTTCATATTTGGACGGTGTCTAATGGGCGACTCGCCCTGTCCGTTCACCTGATTTCTGCGGAGCCTGAAACTGTTCTTACCACCGCCAATCACTTATTAAAAACCAAGCATGGTATTATTCATACGACCATACAGGTGGAAAGGCCCGGTCATTTTAGTTCAGAACGTTGTTACGACTGCAAGCCGGTTGGGTTATAATGTTCAAAGCAACGCACCCATAGCTCAATTGGATAGAGCATCAGACTTCGGATCTGAGGGTTGGGAGTTCGAATCTCTCTGGGTGCATTTTTTAAATCGCAGGGCTGGATCGTAAATCTTATGCCGAAAGGTCTTATTTAATCTCCAGCTGGACAGGGCAATGATCAGAACCCTTCACCAATGGCTGGTGTATTGATGACTTCACCATGTCAATGGATTCTTCGTTAGTGAAATGATAGTCGATGCGCCACCCGATGTTACGCGCCCTGACCCCGGGCCGGTAACTCCACCAGGTGTAATGCCCACCCTCTTTTGAAAAATGCCGGAAGCAATCAACATAACCGCGTGCCACGTAGTGATCCAACCACGCACGTTCTTCTGGGAGAAACCCTGAGTTGTTCTCGTTCGCCTTTGGGTTTTTAAGATCGATTTCTTTATGGGCAATATTGAAGTCACCACAGACAATGACCGTCTTGCCACCACTGCGGAGCTTTTCGCAATACTCGAGGACCTTGTCGCAGTAAAAAAGCTTGTAATCAAGCCTGGCGTGATCCGGCTGAGAGTTCGGGAAATAACAATTAAGAAGCGTGAAATGCGGATACTCCGCAACAAGCACCCTACCCTCGTTGTCGATCTCTGGGACACCGACCCCGTACTTCACTTCCAACGGCTCTTTTCTTGAATAAAGTGCAACACCGCTATATCCAGCTTTTTTTGCCGGGTGCCAATATGAATGATATCCAAGTGGATGTAAAAGTCCCTCTCCTAGCTGTTCAGGAAACGCCTTTATCTCTTGCGCACAAACGATATTGGCTCCTTCGTCTTCAAACCATTTCAGAAAACCGTGTCGCTCAGCCGCCCTTATGCCATTAACATTCCACGATAGAAGTTTCATTCTCGGGAAACTACCAAAAGCCGTTTAAAATTTACACGCATAAAAATTCGGCATTTTTTTTGGGGCAACTACGGGGTATGAGTTAGCAAAGGCAGGAAAACATGACTTTTAAAAAATATAATTCAATAAATCCTTCAATAAATCCATGGAGCATTAAATTATTAATAATTTTTTCGTTAATACTTTCCAGTGCTCCAAAAGCAATAAGCGCAACAATAGATCAGTCGGCCACTTACCTAAAGAAACCAAAGCTTATACTCGTGCTCGTGATAGACCAGTTCCGCGCTGATTACCTTACACGATTCGAAGCGCGGTTCTTGCCAGCAAAACAACAAAATGGCGACGTCGGTGGCTTCAGATATCTCATGTCAAAAGGCGCATACTTCCCTTTCGCCGAATACGACATCACGCAATCCATGACCGGGCCTGGTCACGCCACGGTCCTGACAGGTGCATACCCGTACCAGATGGGGATACCGGTCAATTACTGGTTTAATCAAGAAACTAAGGAACTAGAATACTGTGTCAGCGATAAAGACAACGCGATTATCGGTAAATCACAAACAGGAATATCTCCAAAAAATCTGATCGGCACAACTGTCGGCGACGAACTTAAAAACGCAGGCTACCCATCAAGAGTAGTCGGCATAGCAATCAAAGACAGAGCTGCTGTCTTGATGGCCGGCCACCGCGCTGACGTAGCACTCTGGTTTGACAGGAAAACAAACGAATGGGTCTCAAGCCGTTATTATTTTCCAGACGGCATTCTCCCAAAATGGGTTAATGAGCTGAATGAAGAAATTAAAAATAACATAGGCAAGCCCCTTACTTGGCCAGTCCCAAGCGCCACATCAGGTCTTTCTATCGCCGACATGACCCCATACTTTTCGCGGGAGGAACTAACTGATAAATCGTCCCCACCGGCCGAGATAGGCTCAAGCTTTCCCCATAAGGTGACCTTCGGCTCACCGATGTCGATTTTATTCCCGTTTGGATTTGAAATTACAGCTGATGCCGCTGGGCGCGCCTTAGACGCCTTAAAGCTTGGCCAGACAAAAGCTACAGACATTCTTGCAGTTAGCTTTTCATCACACGATTACATGGGGCACGCATTCGGCCCGAACAGCCTGGAGATGGAGGAAACAACAATTATCGCCGACAGGACTATCTCTAGACTTTTGAATCACGTAAAAAAGCGACTTCCCAATGGGCTATCCGACGCTGTCATCGTATTTACCGGCGATCATGGCTCGCCACCAAGCCCCACCTGGGCCAAGGCGAACAAACTTCCGGCTGGTCTGTTAGACGAGCAGGTCGTGGCAAAATCTCTTACACAGAAACTGGACGAAAAATTCGGGAAACCAGCGAACAGTATGGAATGGCTTGTAATTCATGACTTCAATATCTACATAGACAGGAAAACTCTTGCCGCAAAAAAAATTCCTTTAACTGAAATAGAGAGCGAACTTAAGCAGAACATGCTTGGCATAGACTGGGTGGCCCACGTGATTACTTCCACCGAATATAATGCGCGCATTCTCCCGCCTGGAATACACGGCCGCCAGGTCATGCGCACATACTTCCCAGGTAGAAGCGGGGACATGGTAATAATCCCAAAACCATTTTTCATACCTAATCTGGATGGCGCTGCCACGCACATCACCGGCTACGTATACGATCGAACGGTGCCGCTCATTTTTTCAGGCCTGAACATCAAGGCCGGGATTTATGCAACACGTGCCGAGATTGTGGATGTCGCCCCGACGCTTTCATTCTTGCTCGGAATCATTCCACCAAGCTGTTCCGAAGGAAGGGTATTAAACGAGGCGCTTACACTGGTCGGACGCAAATAAATACCTTGTCACACCTGAGTAATAAAAAAACCCACCCTCGCCTTATAAAGCGGGGGTGGGTTTATAAAACCAGTCTTTAGAACCGGTACGTAGCCGCTACATACACCATGTGAGCCGTGTAATCATGATCATTACCCGCTCCACTTAGGAAGTACTTAGACGACCCGTTATAATACTGATAGTTATTGAACGCGATATCGTTCAGCCTGAACTTCTCATATGCATAGCCAAGAGTCGTATCAAGATCATCCATCACCCGGTACTTAACCTTGGTGTCTAGCACGCTCTTTCGATAATCGTCGTACTCATAGATATTCGGCAAGCTTGCAATATTATTCTCCGGCATGAATTCATTCTGACCGTCATTAACTGACTGCTGCCAGTTTGCACTCACGTCAAGCTTGTCCTTCATTACTGGAACATCAACACCGAAACCATAAGCCCAGTAATAATCAGTCTCATTCATACTCCAGTTGTAGGTCGTGCTTGTCGAACCCGCGGCCGGATCGGCAGCGCTGCCGTACGTCCTCTTATTTGTCAGAAAGCTCGCCTTTTCCACATTGCCGAATGCACTCACTTTCACGAACGGAAATTGATAGGCAATATCTCCGAACACCTCAGTTCTTGGAGCTGACTGCAAACCAAGCTGATTGGCCGTATACCTATCTTTCTTGTAAGCATACTCGGCACCAAGTTCTAGGTGCTCGATCGGCTCGAGATCAACCCCAAGCTTAACAGCATCCCTGACCTTGCCTGCAGCATCAAATGGCTTGTTAAAATCCTGGCCGGTGACGGCGCTGGGGTCAACAACCACACCTTCTGAAATCCTCCACATGCGCTCGACCTTAAGCTTAGCTGTCATGAAATCCATCATATTATTTTTGACACCAGCATAGACGATTTTATCAGTCGTCTTCTCGGCGTCATGTCTTTCACGATGAACCTGCATGTACTCAAAGCCCCCCATCGCCTTAGTCTTGGCCGGTAGCTTAAGCCCAAGATCTAAGCCCGCGTCGTTCTTACGATAGCTGAAAAGTTCGTTCTCGGCCTCATACCCTCCGTTCGAGAATGTGATCTTGGTCGAGCTGTTCTTCTTGTTTAAGTAAGAATAGTACAGCTTAGAATCCAGGATATCGAGCAACTCAGAATGAGCCGCAACAGACACCGACTTATAGGCGATATCCCCCTTGAACTCATTGGTGTTCAATGTTAGCTGGGCAACCTCATAGGTAGGTGTCAAACCAGGCCCTCCACCGGATGCGGCTGCAATCGTGTCCAGTATCCCTAACGTGTTACTTAGCTTCGAATAACTCCCACGTAATGCAAGTGTTGTATCAAATGGCAACCCCGAATAAGTGCCCTGAATACCGATCTTCTTATAATCGTTATCCGAAGCTCCGGAAGTCACCTGATTCAACGTCCTCGAAGTCACGTAAGGATCGCGCCAAGTCATGTAATCATTGGCATTGGCGAACCTGCTGAAGAGCCCATCTGCCGATGCCAGGAAATTATCCGTGTGGTATCCAGCAGTGGCCGTGAAGTTGGTCGTTGTGTAATCGATCGCAAGCGGCAACTCAACTGGGCTACCGAAATTGCTACACGACTTTGTACTAGATGAACTCTTAGCATCAGCACAAACACCGTTAGTGTAAGAAACAGGCCTTTTGCCTGTTGTCGATACTTTATTTGCACCTAGCTTTAAGAAGTACGGCTCAGCCGGGATAAGATCGACGTCCGCACCTACGGTCTTTGCCTTTGTGGCGTAGTCGAACTCCGTCCAGGTGGAAGGATCCGTGCTTACTGTCGGCGTAAACGTGGTACTCGTCGGCACCTTGTCAGTTGCCGTATAGGTCAACTCATTCGTACCAATGCCCGAATAAAACGAACGCGCCCCGAACGAATAATTATGAGGTGTCTCGTTATAGAAAAGTGAGTATTTAAAGCTTGTGTACCTACCCCCCTTAACCCCATAAAATTGGTTATTCAGGCCGACATTCTCGAACGTCACATCCGTGAAGTAGGCGTCCTTACTAAAGAAGACCTTACCTCCAAAGATTATCCCGTCGCTGATGTCCCTGAACTCGTTGAATCTCGCACTTTCTCTATCGTTAGTGACTGACCTGTATCCTATGTCGGCACTTCCTTTTAAGTCGTATTCGCCAAGCTTAAACTCACCGAATGCGACCACTGGTTGCCAGCATAGAACCGCTATTGATGCTAGTAACGCTATTCTAATCTTCATTTTATACTCTCCCTGTATCCTGGATTATTAATGGGTCAAGTACTTGCCACCGTTATAGCCCTGCCCCTGATTTGAGGACCCGGAAACTGGTATTTCTTTCGGGTTCTTCGGGGCATTGCTACCATGGATATTGCCGTGGCAGTTGGCACATGCTTTCGAAACAAGCCTTGTACTCGGAGCCGATACGCCAAATCCATTTGTAGCTGTATAAGCCGTACTCGGGTGCCTACCCTCATGACAATTCTGACAGAGGTTAGGCAACTTCTGCACGAGCAAATTCTCGTGATTGCTGCCGTGCGGATTATGGCAAGTCGCGCAGTTCTCCTCAACAGGAGCATGTTCCCAAAGATAAGGCCCACGCTTATCGGCGTGACACTTATAGCAAGTCTGATTGACATTTTCCGCTGCTAGGTTCCCATGTGAGAGCGAACCATGCGGATTATGGCAATCAGCGCAAGTGACTTTCCCTTCTTTAATAGGATGGTGCGATGATTTCCCGACAAGGGCCTTGATATCCTTGTGGCAACCAAAACATGTTTCGGGTTTTGGTATGACAGCTGCCTTGCCTCCATGCATGTTGTGACAACTGGCGCAGTCAACATCATTTTTGGAGTGCTTGCCCATCTTCCAGAACGCAACTTTGTTTGAGGTGCTATGGCAACTCAAACATTGCTTGCTTCTCTCCTGGGCTGTTTGCTTGGAGCCTTTACTAAAACTTATTATCGACTCCTTGCCACCACCGTTTTTAATATGCTCTTCCGTGGAACCATGGCAAGCCTCACAACTGTGCTTGGAACCCCCTTCTACGAGATTCCACGCGGCATTGTGATGCCCTGACTCAAAAGATTTCACGGCCTCTTCATGACACTCGCTGCATTTGTTTTCCGCAAATGCAATCTGTCTTAAAGACCCCAAAACCACCATGCAAGATGCAAGAACAGTTATTAAAAATAACCGTCGGATCGTATCCTTCATTGACCGCCACCCCTTTCTTTCCAAATCACCGCAGTTTTAAAGACAAATACGTCGCTTCAAAAAACAATGTTTGTACTTATTAATTCTTTCGCTTAATGGAAAGTGTACGCCAGCAAACTGCTTTAGCAAGCTGTTTTTTCTAAAAATTTTATGTACTTGTATTTTTCTTGCGGAAAAAATGTCCCATAACAATTCTAGCGGAAGAGATACTTACCCATTTCTTCTATTATTGACGTCATCCGGTGGGTAGTTTGTTTCATCAGGAGATGGGGATGGTGAAGGCTCGACACTTTCTCTAACCTCAATCACGCCAGTCATCAAAGGATGTATCGAGCAAACATATGTATACGTTCCGGAAGTCTCGAACGTGAACGAAAAAGACTCGCCAGGCGCTAATGCTCCAGAATCCCAAACACTAGGCGTTGACGTTGATGTAGCAGTGTGGCTGACCGCATCGCCATTAATCCAAGTAACTGTCGTACCCTTTATAATTACCAAAGGATTGGTGCCAAAAGCTTGCGCACCCATTGTGGTAGCACCTTGCGGTATCGTAACAGTTACACCGACACTACCGGGCTGGCCCGGTGGTGAAACCGATGGTGGCTGCAACGCGGGCACAGTGGTCTTGTTTTCACTACAACTCACAAAACTTGCCAGAACAATAGCCATACCAACATGTAATTTTTTAAACATATTGGTAAACAAGCAATGCAGGTCGTGTTCCAGTAAAATCGCGTCAAAAAGCCGACGGCTACCAGAAGTCGTGATTAACTAATCGACATTTAAGTTTCATTCGCCTTGGCGGTATCTGGCTCTAACCATGGAGGGAGCAGCTTCGCCAACACGAAGAGAATAATCAGTGGCATAACAAGCAGGCACATCGTCATCAATAAGCCCTCGAGCCCAAGCAGGTGCACCTTATATGTAGTCAAGCCGTGGAAGCTCTTGGAGAACATCTGCCCGCCGACCACGACATTCCACCGCATGCTGAAAATGCCAACCTGGATCAATATCGCGGAAATAAAATAAAACACCCTTCGCATCTCATCAGGAAGCGTTCCAAATCTGGCCATGGCTATGGCGAACATTGGTATAATACTGCCGATCAGTAGTTGGGAGATAACCAGACTGATGAACAGCCGGTCCGTCACCAACCGCGAAAGGATATGGATAGACTCCTCGGATTCATACAGGCGATGGATGAAGTCAAGGATCTCAAGAGCAATGTCCAGAATCATCGCGTAAAGGAGGAATTCAGAAAGCTTGTTTAAACAAGCCATGTTTATCTGTTTCCATCTAAACCAGGATGTAACCATATATACTAGCAACACGGCTGCCATTCCAGACACGATCGCTGAAAAAAGAAACACAACCGGCATCAGCACGGAACTCCACCAAGGATTCGCCTTGATCGACCCGAAAATAAAACCCACATAACCATGGAGCAGGAACGCCGACGGGATACCGATGAAAGTAATAAGCTTGCCAGCCTTGTCGTCAAATTTTACTGCCTTTTCAGATAAGTCGGTGGCCCCCAATGTAATAAGTTTATAAAAATATTTCAAAAATCCCTTTTTCTCCTGCGAGAAAATCACTATGTCGCGTCGGTAATCAAACCAGATTTCTAACAATAAAACCACGAGCAGGTACCATGCGTAAACGAATCCGAACATGGCCATGGCGGAAGTCAGATGTGGCGTAAGGAACATCTCAAATGACCGCTCTGGATGCCCTAGATGCACAAGCAACGGTAGCGGTGCCACAATCAAAAATGCCAGCGCAGTCAGCAGCGCAAGGCGGTAAACCGGCATCAGTGCTTTAACGCGAAAAACCCGCTCAAGCGAAGCCAGGATGAATGCTCCGGCAACCAAACCAGTAAGATACGGGTAAAGAACAATCAACAACTCCCATTGAAGAAAATACTCGTTTGGATAAATATACCCAGCAAAAGATCCCAATGCGTCCGCGGTTTGTTGAATGGCGTGTTCCATAGCTTACCTGACCTCTTGGTCTGCGTTTGCGTAAAACACCTTGGGCCTAGTATTAAGTTCAGGCTTAAGTGTTTTAATCGCATTAAATTGCAGAATCCGGTGAATTGGACTGCTTAGTTTTTTAAGATCACCAAAAACTCTCGCTTGTGTAGGACAAACTTCAACGCAGGCAGGTGCCAAACCCTTGCTTATCCTATGGTAACAAAACGTGCACTTATCAGCGACACGCTTTTCCGGATGAATATATCTCGCGCCGTAAGGACAAGCCTGGATGCAATAGCGGCATCCTACGCAATAACTATCATCAACAAGAACAACCCCGTCCGGACTCTTAAAAGTCGCGCCCACCGGGCAAACCTGCACGCACGGAGGATTATCACAATGGTTGCAGAGTTTAGGCACAAAGAAAGTTTTTAGGACATCCCCATTTTCAGGCTGATCAGGAAATCCGTCTATGCCGGCATTCGGGCTGTCAATCATAGGTTCACCCTTTTTGGGAATCACATAGCGCTCAACCCATGTACGCACATAGTACGGAGAATCTGGAACCTTGTTTTCTTTCTTGCAGGCGGCAGCACATCTTCCACATCCTATGCACTTTTTAATATCCACCGCCATGGCATAACTGACTTCACTGTTCGGAGCTTTACCATTATTTGAAGTTTTTGTGTCCTCTCCGCTTGAGCGTTTTGAAGATAACCCGAAAGTAAAAAGCGTTATCCCTGCTGGAACCGCCTTAAAACACCAGTCCAGAAACTGTCGCCGACCTACATCCTTCTTATGCTTACGATCATTGGCCTCGTCGCTACAGTTATTATTGTCGATACTCATGGCTTTGCCTCCGGATAATGCGGGTAATGACAATCCCAGCACAAGTAGCGGCCCGCATGCGCTTCAATATCGATTTGCGGAACTGCCTGCATCACCTTCATGCCTTTGACGGTTTTTACAGCATCACCGCTGGCATGGCACTTTCCGCAAAACTCATTCGTGGTAGGCTTGCTTACGCGCGAAAACCGTGGGTTATTTATGTGATCCTTGCCAGCTTCATGACAAGTGGTGCACTCAAGCGAAGCATGATGTGAAACCATTTTTTGGTTCGCTATACTGCGGTGACATGCGCTGCATTCTTTTGGAGGCTGCGGCGTGACCGGATTATGTGGATTATGACACGACATACATGCCTTGCCTGGATTATGCTGAACAGTGATTATCTGCGGGAACCCCGTTGGCCTAGATGGGCTGTAATTATGGCAAAGAGGGCATAAGCCACGCTGGCGAGGCGCTTCAGGACGATGCGAGGAAGGATCTTCCGCATGTGCTGCAGCAGGGCCGTGACAAACTTCGCACGAAACATTGCGATGGAAGCCACGTGACTTGTTCTTGTAAATATCATCGTGGCAATCTGCGCATGCTTTTGCTCCCGCAAAAACGACTTCCTGCTGACGTACCTCATCAAGCGCGGCAGCGCGATAGTGGCCGTATTTGCCAAATGTAGCCGGAACAAAAAACCACCGCATTGCTACAAAGCCAACTATTATAATAACAAAAATAACACCCAAGACGACTACTTGTTGTGGAACTTTGCCAGTCTTCAAAAAAAAGCCCTCCACCTAACCCTGAGTTTATGATGCGACATCTTGAGCTGATTAATATTGTTAGAGTTATTTAATTTACTTAGCACAAGCAAATACCGGAAAAAATAAAAAGATTAAAATTTCGATACTGGCCGAAGTGTTGCAAAACAGTTTGCGCCCAATTATGCATCGCTATGCGTCGGGCTCTTATGGAAGACAAACCAGTAATCCCAGACTTTCTAGAAAGACGTTCGTTTTTAACCATAATCATCGCTTTTGGCACAGTGGCTATCGGAGCAATGCTTTCGATCCCGCTTTTGCGTTTTGCCTTTCACCCGCTACTGGCCAAGACCACAGAAACAGGTTGGTCTACGGTTGGTTCGATTGATGAATTTATATCCATCACAGGCCCGGTTAAAAGAATCATAAGCGTCGAGCAACGTGATGGCTGGCGAAAAAACGTCTCCGATAAAGCGGTTTATGTCATAAAAAAAGCCGATAGCAGGCTTGTGGTTCTTTCACCCATTTGCCCGCATCTTGGATGTCCAATCGCATGGAGTGAGGAGAAAAAACAATTCCTCTGCCCATGTCACGTTGGCATATTTGCACCTGACGGAGCAAAAGTTGCGGGACCGCCGCCACGCGAGATGGATGAGCTTAATATCAAAATAGAAGGGAAGAAACTACTGGTGCAATATCAGTACTTCCGTTCACTTGTGCCAACCAAAGAGGTGATGGCTTGAACACCGGGCCACTACATAGATTTTTAATGTGGGTGGATCAAAGAACAGGCCTAAATGCTCTTCTTAAAAAAGCCCTGGGGGAACCCATCCCAGGTGGCGCGCGCCTGGCTTACATTTTTGGTTCCGGACTAATCTTTATATTCATTCTGCAAGCAATTACCGGGGTTTTTCTGACTCTCTATTATGTTCCGTCAGCCGATCATGCATATTCCACCGTATCTTACATCACTAAAGAAGTGACCTCAGGTTCCTTTCTTAGAAGCCTGCACGCGTACGGATCAAGCGCGATGGTAATCATCCTTATATTACATGTCACACAAACCATTATTTACGGCGCATACAAGAGACAACGCGAACTCCTTTGGCTATCAGGTTGTTTTTTATCCGTCCTGATACTTGGAATGGCTTTTACCGGTTATTTGCTGCCCTGGGACCAAAAAGCATATTTTGCAACAGCAGTCGGAACTAACATAGCGACCGAGGTCCCATTAGTTGGCGACCTGATTAAGCGTTTCATGCGCGGCGGGAACGATCTGGGGACTCTTACGCTTTCGAGATTTTTTTCAGCGCATGTGCTTTTCATCCCTGCTGCAATTGGCGCCATGGTTTCCATTCATGTTTATTTGTTTCGTAAAGCCGGGGCAGCAGGCCCATTCACACACACTCCAACGTTACATCACCAACAAAACTCAGAGCCCTTTTATCCGAAACAACTTTTAATGGATCTTGGTCTTGCTCTTCTTCTTATAGCAATGCTTTCAATGCTAGCCCATTTCCATCCTTATGAGCTAGGCCCCCAAGCCAATCCGGCTGATACGCATTATTTAGGACGCCCGGAATGGTATTACCGCCCCGTTTTCCAATGGCTTAAGTACTGGAAACCACCATACACGGCGATCGGCATACTTGTAATTCCTCTTGTGGTGGCCGTAATCTTTGCAGCCTTGCCTTTCTTAGACAGACATACCGAGCGACATCCCTCAAAACGACCCATCGTGCTTTCGACTTATGCATTTGTTTTGGCATTGTTAGTTTTGCTGGGCCGACAAAGCTATCTTGACGATAGCGATACTCCAGCGGTTCTCAATCAGATGACAAAGCAGGAGCTTGAGGTGGAGGAAATCATGAGCCGTCCGTTCGAGCCGGAAGTATCCGGAGTTATTGTTGCAACAACTCCGCCTGCGGTTACCATTAAAGGGCGGCAAACCTATGAGCTACAGGCCTGCGATGCTTGCCACGGCCATGGCGGATCCGGCGGACCTGGCGCCAGCAAGCTTACAGGAATCGGGTCGAAATATTCAACGGAACAACTAATGACACTTCTTAAACATCCAGACGAAAAAATGATCGCTGGCGGGATGATCCCATCCCAACTGCGTGAGCGTGAACTTAAAGCGTTGGTGGAATACTTAAGAAGCTTGAAATGAACTTAATGCTCAGCCTCCGTGCCAGGCTGGTTTAAAAGCGGTATCGCAGTCTTGACCAAAAGTGTGAACACTAAAAAGCCTACGGAAAACACCCCAGAAGAAATCCTGTATTCAGCCAAACTCGGGGCATAGAGATAAATCTCACCAAGCGTATCAGGGGTAAATCCAGGTATCACGAGCCCCATGCCTTTTTCGGTATAAACACCAAAGAAAATGAGCAAACAGCCTATGTTCATCATGGCAAGATTGTTCCTGGTTTTAGGAACCAAGAAAATCAGGAACGCCACAAAATCTGCCACTATGGCAGGCCACATGAAATAGTGCACTCCCGTCTTGGCGAACAGTGACGAAAATAAAACTTTTGTATGTATAAGATGCTCAGTGTTTGAATAAAACTCTTTAAAAACCTCAGCGCCAAGCAGGAATAAATTAAGGAACATTGTGTACGCCATAAGTTCTGCCACCTTGGTTAAAGCGGCGTCCTGGATTTTAAGCTTGTTTGTCTTCCTTAAAACCTGGAACAATATCAGCAGCACGGCGGGGCCGGAACAAAATGCAGAGGCGATGAACCGCGGCGCGAGTATTGAGGCATTCCAGAACGGCCGCGCTGAAACGCCATTATATAAAAAAGCAGTGACTGTATGAATCGCAAGGGCAGCCGGAATCGATGCTAGTACCAATGGGGCTAGAATTTTTTTATTATAATGCTTTCCTCTGTAGGCGCAGTAAAGCAAGTACACGACTATAACGACGTTGAGCACGAAGTAGAGGTTTAAAACAAGAACGTCCCAAGCCAGCAAAGAATATGGAAAATTTGGGCTGCCCACGAAAGGCAACAGATGCAGTACCCTATCAGGCCGGCCGATATCCACGGTGACAAAAAGAAAACACATTACAATCGCGCTAATTGCGAGCATTTCACCAAGTAGCACGACTTCTTTTATAGGCTTCCAGTTATAAATATATGCAGGAATAACAAGCATCACAGCCGCGGCAGCAACGCCCACCAAAAAAGTGAACTGGCCGATATAGAACCCCCAGGAAACCTGGTCACGCATATTAGTGACGATCAATCCTTTAGTAAGCTGCTCCCAATACGCAACAGCGCCTGACGTTATAAGAATGCCTAGAAAGCACATCCAGATCCAGTAATATGCGTTGCCGCGGAACCATGATTTCACGCTTGTTTTCAGGAAGTCAAAAAAGTGCTGCATATTTCCCAGTCCCCTTTATAGCCCGTAGAAGTAAAAGAACTTAGGCCTGGTCTTAAGCTCGTTCTTTAGAATAAAGACCCTTTTGTTCTTGATGATGTAACTAATCTCACTGTTCGGATCTATAAGGTTACCAAACTTCCTGGCACCCACCGGACAAACTTCAACACAGGCGGGATACCTACCCTTCCTTGTGCGTTGGATACAAAACGTGCATTTCTCCACCACTCCGCGTGGGCGCGGCCTGTTACCAAGATAATGCATGTCCTGATTTATGTCCTCGGCCTGGATTTTCGGCTCCGCCCAGTTAAAGTGTCTGGCACCATAAGGACACGCGGCCATACAGTAACGACAACCGATGCACCAGTTATAATCAATAACCACGATTCCATCCGGTTCCTTCCATGTAGCCTTGACAGGACACACCTTCACGCACGGCGGATTCTCGCACTGCTGGCAGCTGATGGGAATGTAAAAATGGTCCTCGCGTGGGACCTTGCAAGCGGATTTTTCTGCTTTATCTTCGTCGCTATTCACATGATAAAGCGGGTATTGTGATTCTGGTTTTTCTAAAATCGCTTTTTGTTTCGCGGTAAGTTCCGTAAGCTGATGCGGGGACACGCGCTTGCTGTTCTCGTCATGAATGCTATTTGGTGAACAATAGTATGGATCAGCTTCCGGCAAATCTATCCCGTGCTCCTTGTTGAACTCAAGCACACGTATCCAGTGAATCTCCGGGTCACGCGACTGGTTATTCTCCTTAACACACGCATGCACGCAACGCCGGCAACCTATGCAGCGTGAGATATCAAGTCCGTAACCGAACAAGACCTTATCCATAGCCGGTTCAGTGCCGACCTTCACGGATTTAGCAAATTTCTTTAAATTTTCCTTCTCCATCCGCCGCAGAACTTGTTCCACTTGCGTGGGGGTCAGCTCAAGAAAATGTTTTTGCAAAAGAGCCTCGGCCTCTTCCTTGGTGCAACCTACGAAAGTCGGGATGCACAATGATGCCGCAACTAAGGCGCTCTTTTCCAGAAATTCGCGCCTGCTGATGTTATCGCCCACTACAGTTTTCTCCTTCATTTTTTCTGCCCTCCAAAAAACAAGGGCTCCCCTTTAGGCGGCTCAGGCGCCGGGAACGGCACTATAGGCTTCACACGCGGGGAATGCGGGTTATGGCAATGCACACAGAGGAAGTATGTTTTCTTACCGTTCCAGAAACCTGCTCTTTTGCCGTGAACGCCAGCTTTCCAGTCCCTGAACGTCGGACCATGGCACTGCCCGCATAGAAGATATGATTTTGAAAAATCAACTAGAGCGCCGCTAGCAAGCTTAAGCTTGTCACGGTTAGCGGCATTGTGGCAATCAAGGCACCACCTGTTTTTGGAATCATGCTCAAACACTATCCCGGTGTGCTCATCTCTAAGCTGCCGCCGTTTGGGGTTCACAGGCATTCCTTCGTGGCAACCTGAACATGGAAATATGCCTTCCGAAAGCGGCGGCGCTGGAGTTTCAACATCCCCAGGGGACCATTCCGTGGTTACTTTACTAACAGGTGATGGTTCAGAACAAAATACATAAGATATAAACACTATTAACAGACAACTATAGAAAAAGAACTTTCGCATGTCCCACTTCCAAACTTTTATGATTATTTTTGTAATTAAAAATACACCAACTACAAACGGAAGGAAACCGCTATTGTCGCTGCTTGTATTATTTGTAAAATCTTCAAATCAGGCGGCATGAAGCTAATTGCCTCAACGCCGCCCGATTTAGGAGTTCTACTCCTTATCCTTAATTGATTTTTTCTTAGCTTTTTGTTGTCCTAGATGACAAACATTACATGATGTTGCACCGGCATAGTCTATATCGCCTACCTTTTCGCCTTTCGCCATACCATCAACCATCTTCTTAGCTTCTATATACAATGGCTTATCGGATGGCTCCTTCATCTTGCCTTGAACATGGCATTCAGTGCATGAAGCCATGCCAAGGTCTTTTTTAAATGCAGGTTTGGCAAAAGCAACACCGCTAAATACAAGTGACAATCCAAGTAATAACATTATTTTTTTCATTGATCTGGTTCCTTTTATTGATTGTTAATTCAGCTTATTATAATAAGCCAAACTCAGTCTAAACTCAGCTAAATTTATTTCAATGACAATTTTTACTGCACGACTCCCCGTCAGAAATCTTCCATATATGTGGTTTGTGACAGGCAATACAGGCCTCGGCAGAATGTATCTTGTGCACGCCTTTTTTAGGTCTCTCATGGCAATCTATGCATTCCTGTTTACCAAGCTTGATCTTGCTGTGAGGTTTATGACACTCACCACATGCCCACTTCATTGGCGCATTCTTGGGGAATACCTCCTCGGCAACATGCATTGTTTCATGACACTCAAGACACGCCGCGCGATCCGGGCTCAATGAACGCTTTGAATCTTTTGCGGTGAATGGATGGCACTCTGTACAATGCATTTCCTCCATCTTACCTGAAGCCGCTAGCGTTATCTTGGTATGGCAATCCTTGCAAAGCTCTTTCAGCGGACGGAAGCGGTGAACCGACATTGCATGACACTGTATGCATTCAATACGCTGCTTGCCAGAATGCACACGGTGCCCGGGGGTCTCGGCAACATGGTTCCATTTGGAGCTGGCAGAACCAGCAGTATGGCATTTCTCACAAATCTTTCTATCCACGAACGCATGCTTAACGACTTCATCTGGTTTTTTTGTAGTATAAAGCCACAACTGGTGGAGATTTGAAATTATGTCAGCTTCGTGACAAGCATGGCATTCGATATTTTTATGGGCACTTTCCTCCCATAGTGAAAACGCGGACTTCATAGTATGGCAGGAAGTACAAAACTTGGCATCATGCTCAATGTAGTTATAGCCACGCCATGCGACCACTATCCCAATCAAAACAACAACGGTGCCGCCTATAAGTATCGGACGTGTAAAACGTAAATTAAAAACCGCAAGATTTTTTTTGCGCCTCCAGATCAGTCTTATCAAAAAGATCAGCGCACCTATGAGAATCAAAACAGCGGCACCTACACCAACCCATCTAAATAGCTTGCCGAATTTTATACCGGCCATCCTTGGAGAAATCTTTTCACGGATTTCATCGGCCATACTCAGGGCACGAGCAGTCTCGCTTGTAATGGAAAACAAGTTCATCGCATGACTCAAACCATGTAGACTAGAACGCGCTGTCTTGATTTTTTCTTGTTCAGTACTTACGCCGCCAAGCTCGTCAAGCATTCGTTCCACTGCGCCAAGCTCGGCTTCCGCCGTATGGAGCGCTTTGAATATCCTCCTTGCCTGCTGGATGGGATGGCAGCTTGAACAAAGCGGTTCTGAAATCAAATCTATGGAAGCACGTGAAACATCATGGTGGCCATGGCAGGTCACACAGGTAGGACGCCGATGCGTCTTTTTTGGACCGACAAAATTATGCGGTCCTTTGGCATAGTTTTCAGCTGGCTGTTTGTGGCAACTCCCGCAAATATATACCGTTGATAACGATGACGGTTTGCCAGAGAAATTACCACCATGAGCGACTCTGGCCGATGTAGCGGTAGGATTACCGCCGTGACAAGAAGAACACGTGACCTTCGCATCAGCATGCACTGAGCGAGCAATTGAGACCGCAGGATCTTTGTGATTCGCATCCGCAAGGTCTACATGGCATTTAAAGCAGCTCTCTTCCTGCAATGAAAGGGCTACTTTTACTGGAGCGGATGACAACGCTCGATCATTATGATCATCGGCCGATAAAAAAGTTGATATCAGAAGAACTAAAATCAACAGACACAAATGTATAGCCTTGTTCATGATGGCACCTTTTTCAAGATATTGAATATACTGCTTAATAAGCTAGATTATGCCACTGTTAAACTAAATTAATGATACACTGAAAAAATCCGCAATGAGAATGAAACTTATTTTTACTTTTTAACAAGTCGCATTGTTTTATATTGCGATGAGCTGTCTTGTTGTGTTATGACTTGGCGCAATATTTTATGCATCGCGTTGTTCGTGCATAGTGCACATCGATTTGCGTTGCGCCAATTTATCTCGAAGGGAGTTTTTATGTTGTTCAAGAAAAAGCTGGCTATGGCGGCAATGACCATGGCCTTTACAATAGCAGCACCTGCAATCGCAGCAGACAGTCAATCATTGGATTTGGCTAAGGTCAATGCGGTTATAAAAGTTCTTATTGATGCAGTTATCGCTGGTGACGACGTCATTAGTGGTTTAGGTTTTGAGATAGATCCACGCTATACCGATCTCTCAAAACCACGATTCAAGATCAATACCAACGCCACCGTGACTAAGACGCCATGGACATGGACATCAGCAGCGCCCACGCATCTTAATTTCAATCTTTCAGCCGCCAAAACAAAAAATGGAGCAGAAAAATCAGAACTCTCAGGAAGCATCAAGGCTGAATTAAAAACCGATATGGCGGCACTAATACGTTTCGCTGCTAATAAGGCTTTAAAAGAATACCGAGATGGGGACTCCAAGGGAGTACGTGATATATGTGAAGAGCTTGCCCGCATTAAAAAAGTAGAAGAGGTTGTACCTGTTGTATCAAAGGCGATACAATTAGCACTTTCAGAGCTAAACACCCAACTAGCAGAAGCGCAGAAACAAGGCAATGAAGCCAAAGTGGAAGAACTCACCAAAATCATCGAAGCCGTCCTAGCTACCAAAGTAACCGTTAAAAGGGATAGCAGCGACAAGTTCGTGTCACTTAACATCACGATGCCTAAACCAATCGAGTTTGACCGAAAAAGTTTTATTGTCGATGTATATTCAAATTCAGTGGAATCAGTAAAATTAACAGTGGCAGATACGACCTGCAGAGTTTCATTGAAATTCAGGTTCTGGCTTAACAACTCCTCGATAGAGAACGGAGTTAAATGGGCCAACGAATATCTCAGGGGTCTCGAAAGCGGAGACGAGAAAGCCAAGGATGACATGATGGAAAACATTGAAGGCTATGTCTGGCTAGTGAAGATGTTTCTTTCACAAAACGATGTAGATTAATCCTTTCCATTCCTGCCGGGGCCGCACTGCGCGCCCCGGCAATCTATAGCAATTCGTCTAGCTATTATCCCACTGTTATATTCTTTAACCTCCATTGTTTTAATATTGCGTTGCAGTGTCAACATAGGTAAACAATGCACAGAATTATTTTCAATAAAAGGGGGTTCGATGTTTAAAAAATCACTGACAACACTCGCGATTGCAATATCCTTAACAACCTCAGCATTCGCTGAAGACCGCCAGCCACTGGACTTGGCTAAAATCAATTCAGTCATTAAGACACTGGTTGACGCTGTCATTGTCGGTGACAAAACCATCCTCGATCTTGTATTGGAATTTGACCCACAATACACCGATTTTTCCAAAACAAAGTTCAAGCTTAACACTAAAGCTACCGTAGCAAACACGCCATGGACAGCCGTGGGGACAACCGCGGAGCAGACAAAGCTCGATTTAAATCTTTCAGCCGCCAAAACACGAAATGGAAAAACAAAATCAGAAATTTCCGGCCAAATCATGATTGGAATCCAAACAGACATGGCAGCCCTCGTGCGCTATAGCGCCAAGAAAATACTGGAACAGCAGCCACCACCTGAAGATTTAAAAGAAGTACGTGAACTTTTGGAAGCACTCGCCCTGATTGAAAAAATCGAAGAAGTCATACCCCTCGTGTCCAAAGCGTTACAAATCACCCTATCAGAGCTAAATGGCAAATTAGAAGAAGCAAAGGAAAGCGGGGACCAGGAAAAAATCAAGGAACTTACAAATACTATTGAAGCCGTCATGGCGACTAAAATCACCGTCAAAAGAAGTCGCAACAATGAATTCGTGTCATTGAGCATCCAGATGCCGAAAGTGATAGAGTTCAGCCGCGACGGCGTCAACATAGGCCAATCAAATGAGCTGAAATCAATTAAACTTGCGCTTGCTGATAAAACAGGCAGCGCTTCATTTAAATATAAATATTGGCTGGAAAACTCCACTATCAATGAAGGGTTAGAAGAGGCTTATAAATTCCTGAAAGGTCTTGAAACCGGAGATGAGAAAACCAAGGACCAGATGAAACAAATCATCGAGTTTTACTTCAGTTTGGTAAAGAAGCTTCTCACTTCGGAAGAGGCGTTGTTGCGTAATTAGGCCTGACGAAACGTGGGTTTGAGCACCGAGAACTA